>ERZ780139.593-NODE-593-length-37330-cov-13.247109_pt1 | contig 37330 bp, 58 predicted proteins | sample MGYA00511476_ERZ780139 | MGnify/ENA primary metagenome ERZ780139 (study PRJEB29588, sample SAMEA2158190) | human gut metagenome | biome: human gut; feature: human-associated habitat; material: faeces | place: Denmark | collected 2008/2010 ... | reverse complement strand
AGAAACCCAAAATAACCCAGTGGGTTTTTCAGAAACCCAAAATAACCCAGTGGGAAAATCTGGGTTTTTAAAAAACCCAAAAAAACCCGATAATGATAATGATAATATAAAGGATAATGATAATAAGAAAGAAAATAATATTATTCTTACAGATAATTCTACAGATAATAAACAGAATAATATTATTGAGAAAAAAGAGATAAAAAATATATCTAAATATAATTCTACAGATAATAACGATATATTTCTTATCTCTAAAAAAGAAGAGGAAAAAGAAAAAAATTGGAGAAAAGATTTTAATGTCTATTTGTCTGAATTAAGAGAGGAAGTAGATAAAATACTATGTGACGCGGAATGGATGGAAAAACAAAAAGAATTCAACCCCCCTGAATTGAACATAATAAAAACCATTGAATGCGCAATCGAAAACTTTTGGGGAACAACTGAAGGTTGGGAAAACAAGAAAAAAACAAAAACAAAAAAAATAAACTGGAAAACAACATTGGCAAAAGCTCTTAAAATTCAAACAAATCGCGTTTTTTATCCGAAAAATTTAGCAGGGGGGGCGCGCGGATTTGCAAAAAAAGAAACGATGCAAGAACAAACTCAAAGAGTAGCTTTTAAAATTATGCAGGATATCCAAGAGGGAAAAGATGATTCTATTTTTGGAATGATGTTTAACAAAAAAGAAAAAGAATAGGAGGTTAAAACATGGACATACAGCAAATAAAAGAAGCTCAAAACTACCCGAAAATAAGCGAATTAAATAAAAACGAATTGTTCCTATTTTCGATGGACATAGTAAAAAAGGCGTTTTTAAGGGTAAATCAAGAAACAACCGATGAGTTAATAGAGGTCACGACCAAAGATGTCGCAACATTTTTAGAGGCTGAATGCAAAGCGCTAACAATAAAGGAATGCGATATAGCGATAATTTATGGTTTATCTGGCGAATTTGGGGTTTTTTATCGTATGTCGGTACAAACTATCATCCAATTTTTAAAAGCCTTTAAATCGCACGTAAATCGTTCACAAGCGATAATTGAAAAATACGGGAATGTAAAACAACTGGAAGTACATTCCAAAGATTTTTCAGTCGAGCAGTTGTCGGATTTTGAAAGAAATGCTTTCAATGAATTCAAACAGACAAAAAGATTGCCCATTGGGTTGCCATGTTTGCCAGTGGTTAAGTACCTGATAAGTAAAAACAAAGTGAGAGCAGATACCTATTTAAGATATGTTTCTGAAGCTACAATAGCCGTAGAAAACGAAAATAAAAACGAAATACAAAAGCTGATAATGGCTAACAACACTACAAAAGAAGCTGTAATTGTATATAATGCTTGCAGAAAATTATTAACTGACTATTATACGCTAAAAACTAAATGATATGAAGAGCGAAAAAGATATTCTATTAGAAAAGATGAATAAGGCGTTACAAAAAAAGGACTATGTAAAAGTAACTCAAATAAAAACACAACTTGATAAGTTGAATCAATACGAATTAATACCGGTTAAGGATTTGTTCGGGAACATGACCAAGGAACAGAAAGAAAAAGCGGTGTATGTTTGTAAAAAAATACCTCTTTTCGCTGATTTGCTTTCTCAGGCTGCAATTGAGCTTACGAACATAATACAACAAGTAGATTCATCTTCTAATTTGGTATTAATGAAAGACTTATCAAAAGCTCGCTTTTACGCAGAAAGAGTAGTTAAAATTGTAGATGATTTGAATGATGATGAATTTTCAGAATCATTTGGGGAATTTGCAGATAGAGTAAATTTAGAAATAGATAATTTATTTGAAAAATATGCCAATAAGTGAAGTATTCAATATTGATTGTCTAAAATACATGAAAAATGTTCCTGATAAATATTTTGAACTCGCAATAGTAGACCCACCGTACGGAATAAATGCCCCTAATATGAACATGGGTGGCGGGAGAGGGTATATAAGTACATCAGAAAGATTAAGGAAAGGACGCCTGAACTCTGGAGGAGGTAAATTAAAAAATATGTCCTTACAGAAAATGCCTATAAAATGGGACTATAAGACGCCTTCTCATAGATATTTCAAAGAATTATTGAGGGTAAGCAAAAACCAAATCATTTGGGGCGGAAATTATTTTAAATTACCCCCAACGAGATGTATAGTCGTTTGGGATAAAAAACAAACATGGAAAAACTTTTCACAAGTGGAATTAGCATGGACTTCTTTCGATTATCCAGCCAAAATTATAAGCATTGGGAATAGAGGTGGAGCGAACGACAAACTTAAAATACACCCTACGCAAAAGCCGGTTGATTTATATGCCTATTTATTAAAAACATTCGCAAAAGAAGGAGATAAAATATTAGATACACACTTAGGCTCTGGGAGCAGTCGTATTGCAGCCTATAAGTTAGGGTTTGACTTTTACGGATGCGAAATAGATAAAAAATATTTTGAGCCTGCAAATGAAAGATTTAAAAACGAATGCTTGGGAATAATTCAAACGAAAAACGGAGTATTAACACAGCAAAAATTATTCTGAAATGAGACAAGGAGTTAAGGAAGAGTTGTTGAGCATAGATGATTTATCCAGAAAATGTGGATATTTCACATCTGATACCATTATAAACAATGGATATGGGTGCAATCATCCTCGTTGTTATGATGGCGTATATACCTATAATGGGAAACAAATTAATCTTTCTGATGCAGAATTAATAGTTGCAAAAGGGCTTACAAAAAGGAATATAAAGTGTAATAGGAGGCTTTCAAAGAAGTTTATTAAGGAAGCGAGACGGTTACTTTTTTCAGAATATATAGACCTCTGCGGAGTGAAGTTCCAAGGTGCATGTTATGCGTTTTCTTGCCCACTTTGTCGGTTAGCCTATCCAGAAGATTTCCCAAAATTCGGGATGTTCCCTGAAGATTGCGGAGATGATGAATATGTAATTATAGAAACTAAAAACTAAATATATGGACAGAAAAAAAATAAAAAAAATAAAGGAATTAGATAGAATAATTAATGAACTTGAAATGTTGGAATACGTATTTAGCAGGAAAGGATTTTCAAACTGCCAATTTTATATAAAAAATCCTCTTCGTCAGGTATCCGTAGATTTTGAAGTTTTAAAGCCGATTTTACTTGATACAATAAAAGATAAATTATCATACTATAAAAAAATTCTTGAATCAATGTAAAATATTTCCCTTATTCAGGGTGGGCAACGGGGAAATCTATTCAAGACGGTAGAGGATTAAAAAACTTAATAAAACAACTCGTATGAAAACATTATTTATGCTTAATACACCAAAAGTCAGAATGAAATTTTTTGACGTTCAGAAAATAATAATTCCTCACAGAGGAGAGAGAATTTAATGTAAAAGGACATAAAATAATGGCTTATTCAAGGAAAGACGCAATCAAAAGATTAAAACATAAAAAACTTATATAATGAACTTATTTGCAGAAGAAATAGAGCAAACGGCAATAGAGAGAATACAGAAGTTCTCAAAAATTGCAAAGGCCATGGAATTTGAAGTAAGATTAGGATTCTCAGGAGGGAAAGACAGTCAGGTATGCTATGACCTCTGCAAACGAAGCGGGATTGAATTCAAATCTTACTTCAACCACTCTTTTGAAAGCAATATCACTTTAAAGTTTATCAAAGAAAATTATCCAGATGTGATAAGGCGTAGAGACTATAAATACGGATTTATTGAAAATATTTGGCGGAATCATGGGGGACTATTACCGGATGTTCAAACAGCGTATTGTTGTACTGATTACAAACACAACAGAAAATATGTAGATGAATGTTCAATCGTCGGAGTTAGAAAATATGAAAGTTTAAAAAGGAGAGAACGAACTGCATTTGAAATAAAGAACAAAACACTACTAAAAAAGAATAAGAACCTTATAGATGATTATTTTGAGGAATATTGTCAATCCGTAGGAACTGCAAGTATTATACAACTAAAACCGATAATCGATTGGACGGACTCTGATATTTGGGATTACATACATAAATATAATCTTCCAATAAATCCAGAGTACAAGATGAAAAAAAAGAGTCGGATGTATAGTATGTCAAAAAGCAAACCTAAATAGCAACTATATCGGACTGATGAGATACCCTAAACTTATTGATTGTTTCATAAATGCAAGAGAAAAAGCAAAACAAAATGGAGCCAAAATCGACTGGATAATTACCTCGGATAATAAGGACTATCAAAATGACAAAGTATATTATATATGTCGATGGTTGAATCATTCTTTTATGCCGTTTACTGCAAAACAAGAAAAATTATACCTGAAATTCAGAGAAAAATACAATTTAATACACAGTAAAAATATAGATAATTTATGAAGTGCCATTACATATATACCGAAATAAAGGGAGAGAAGATATTGATTCCTGAATGTATGGCGGTTGCTGTTTCTGGGAATATAGAGGATTGTACATGTAAGAGCTACTCTTTTGCGGAATTCGAGAAAGAGAAATACAATGAAGCTTTAAAAGCTTTAAAGAACGAGATAAAAGAACTTGAGGAGTTAGTGGAATACCAAAATAAAATAATTGAAAAACTACAAAAAGTATGAATAAGTCGACAGCAAGGAATTTATCTAAAATTATAAAGAATGATGATGTGTTTAATATGTTGAAAAATGCAAAACTTGGTATTAAGGATTGGAAGACTGCATCTAAACTTAATCCGAGCATGAGCAAAGGAGAAGCGTGGAATATCCTCGCGGCACATTTTGATGTAAACAAAGTTTGTAATGAACTCATATTGCAGAATATTCTCGTGGAATTTGGGGATTTTCTGGATATAAAACCTTATATGGAGCCTTATATCAAAAAGAGGAAGCCAAAGCTAAATGTAGAGATATATCATGAAGAACCTGATTTTAGTAATTTCAATGACTGATTAATAAAAAAATAGATATGGAAACGGAAGAAGGAAAATTACCTTGGATTAGAGTTGGTGAACAACTTCCTTCAGAAGGAGAAGAAGTTTTAGTAAGACTCAAAAATTATAATTATAGCCCAAGGATAATGTTTTACAGAAAGAGAGATAAGATATGGGTAGAAGACGACGGAATGTTTTTTGATTGTTCTGTAAATGAAAACGATTTATGGATGCCAATACCTGACTTGGAGGACTGAATTATGGAATATGACCAAACTCAAATCCTCTCAATGAGAGGGACAGATAACAGTAGTATACATCTCAACTTTGTAGATAATGGATTAGCAGTTAGCGTTGTCACCAAAGGGGGATTTCAAGGAGATTTTTACTTTGATGAAATAACTTTAAAAATGTTCGCTTATGCCTACAAAATACATTGTGAGAAAATCAGAGAACTAAATGAAAAAGAATGAAATTCCTAAATCGTGCGACTGTAGAAACTGTATGAATGCTGGAGAAGCAAAAGACTTCATGGTGTTTTGCAGTGTCTTAAATATATATCGTTCTGTAGGAATTAGACCGTATTGTGCAAAATTTAAAAATAAATAGACATGGCAGAAATAGAAAATGTAGTCATAATAGATAGATTTTATTATGACGAACTGGTAGAAAAAGCAAGAATGACAGATGAAGAAATTAAAAAACAAGCTGAACGCATTTTTATGAAAGAAAATGGAGTTCTTGTAAGAATTGAGTTTAACGAATATCCCAATTCAAAAAACTTCACAGCTCCTATTGGATTTATCAGAGGTGGAGAAAAAGAAGATATTTATAATGCATTAAATGATATTGAACCAAAAATAAAAGAATGGATGGACGAAAATTTTAGACTATACACAAAAAAATTAAGGGATAAAAATATTACTGAAAAGAATTGCATCGGACTAAGTAAACGGGTGGTTAATTTAGAAGAAAGACTCAAACTCTTAAAGATTAAAAATACATACTTATTATCTTATGCTGTAATAATATCTATGATAACTATTTTCTTATTATGTGGAATTTAAAAATAAAAGATATTAATTATGAGAGCTGAAGATGTTGACGCTATGGCGGAAATATTTCAAGAGCATGGGATTACTGCGACAATAGAAATAATAGAAAAAGTAACAAGTGACTTTATAGACCATTTGGACGCAATGAGAGAAATGGAGATAACAAGATTTATGGGAAGACAATCTGAATCATCCTTTCAAAAGGCTTTACGGTTAGAAAGTGAGTTAAACAAACTCAAATATGAATTTAATAAAATATCCAAAGAAAATCAAGTTTATCATGATGCCATAATGCAAAAGATAAACGCTTCTGAAGTTTGGATTGAAAATAACTCTATAAAATACGATTTATGAAAAGGGGATTTTTTAATGACAATTTTGGATTGACTGAAGCAGTCCTGACTGGCAAAAAGACTATGATGAGAAGTATATGTAAGTATGACAGACCAAATGAAAATTATGAAATTGTATTTCCAGTTTTTGAGCCAGAAGAGTATGATAATGACGGTAATATAACATCTAAATTAGACGGAGCGTTTGGATGGAGAGATAAGGAAGGCAATTTCACTGGGTGGAACATCCCTAAATACCGAATTGGTGAAATTGTAGCTGTAGCACAGTGTTATCATTCATTTTATAATGATGAATGTGACCCTCGTATGTTCCCGTCTGGTGCAGGTTGGCTTAATAAAATGTTCGTAAAACCTGAACTAATGCCTCACCAAATACAAATTACCGATATTTTTATACAAAAGTTGCAAGATATATCAGATGAAGATTGTTTAAAAGAGGGGATAAACGAAGCAACAAGAGATTTCCCTTGGTATTGGTACGAATATAATAATAAGAAATTTATTTTTAATGAGCCTCGACAAGCCTTTGCATCTCTCATAGATAAAGTCTACGTCAATGGTACATGGGAGGAAAACCTATATGTATTTGGTTATGAATTCAAATTGATAAAATAACATGAGACCGATTAAATTTAGAGGCAAAGACGTAAATACTGGTGAATGGCTATACTGGCAATTTGGAGATGGTAACGGAGATACATTCTATAACAAAGTAATACCAGAAACAGTATGCCAATTCGTAATGAGACATGAAGGAAATGATATTTATGAACACGACTTAATAAGATATTTGGTATTCTTGTGTGAAATGGTATTTGATGAGAGAATAGGTGCTTTTTGCTTATTATATCTCAGAAGTCGGACTTTAGGTAGAATTCCTTTAGGTGAAGAATTGAGATTATCTGATTATGAATTAGAAGGAAATATTTTTGACAACAAATAATTATTGTATGAAAAAGTATATTGAACTACATTATTATTTTAATGATTACAAATGTTCAGCAAAGGCATCTTGCCCTGTACTAATAGACGTAGATAGTATAAAACTTGTATTACATTCTGAAACTGGAAGTATTGTATCGATTGATAATGGCGAGGCGATGAATGTAGTAGAGACGATAGAAGAAATTAAAAATATGTTGGATATTAAAATATAAGAAAATGATACAGACAAGAGTAAATCGAGCTGATATTTCTTGGGAAGAATTCCCTATTTTAGCGTTTAATCCATATTTAAATATTATTATTATAGCCTTAGAAAATGGTGATTATTTAAAGGGAACTGTAGTCAATTCTGATAAACCAGAACATCCAATTGGGAAATACTACGAATATTGGGAAAAATCCCAATTTTGTCCTTTTGAAGAAGAACTAATATTAAAAAACAAAAGCAAATGAAAAAGATACTCGGAGCGCACAACGCAAACACATGTCTGGAACCACGCAAATGGTGGATGAAGCTGATTAACTTTACGTCAAAATGCCAGAAGTTGACAATATATGAACAGTTCAAGCATGGAGTAAGATACTTTGACTTCAGAATAAGATATGATAAAAAATTAGGTATGTTTATAAATTGTCATGGATTGGTAGAATATTATGAATCGCTAAGGATTACTGTTTATAATTTAACTTATCTTGCAGCAAAAATAGCACCAGAACCAATTTATATTAGGTTTGTGTATGATGATACATTTAATAATCATATAAATGATTACAATTTTACCGATTTATTTATAAAACATATATTACCTATTTTCCGTCATGACGAAAATGTTATTTGGCAACTTATAAAAAAATCTTCATGGGAACATATATATTCCAACAATAGACCTCAACCTGCAATAGTGGACTGTTTCAAAAACTACAGAGGCTATAAATGGATTCCTTGTCCACAAAGATATATATCTAAACATAAAGAACATTATCAAAAAATCATAGATAATACAAATATTGGAAATGATACTGTATTTCTATGTGACAGAGTAGATTTATTCAAAATAAAATAACATGGCAACAAGCAAAAGAACATGGCAAAGATTTGAGGCGGCAGTAGCAGCCCTTTTTGGGACTAAAAGAGTTCCACTTTCCGGTAGCAATTCAGGACATAATACACACTCTGACTCTATGCACCCTGATATTTATATAGAATGTAAACTAAGGGAATCATTTTCAATATGGAGATTATTCGATGATACTTCTAAAAAAGCCAAGAAAGAGGGGAAAATACCTCTTGTAGCTATAAAGGAAAAAAACAAAAAGGGGTGTCTATTTATTATAAGTCCTGATAACTTAAAAGAGTTAGCGGATTTATACAACTCTGATAAACAAGAAAATGAACGAGAAATATACGTTGAATTATAAAATTTAATATATTTGTGTATGGAAATGATTGTTATTGAAATAGATTTGAGCCAAATCCCCTCGGATAAAATAAAAAATTTCCTGCGGAAAAATGGGAATGAAGCCAATGTTGTTAAGCTATGTGCATGTAAACGTAAACAGCCTGACCCTTACGGAAGTGACATTACAGTTTACATAAATCAAAATGCAGAAGAAAGATTGTCAAATCAACCTAAAATATTCTGCGGTAAAGGAGTTGAGATAAAAACAAATAAAACAGAGACACAACAAAACAATAATAGTCGAAATAATAATAATGATGATTGTCCTTTTTAAAATATAAATCATGGAAACAGAGGAAATTTTAAATATTATACAAGCGTCATTAAAAATATGCGCTGAGAATATTAAAGCCCGTCACTGGACTATGGTAGGGCACGACTTTATGACTTATCATCCGTATTTTGACGAAATAAACGAAAAACTAATTGATTTTGTAGACGAAATTGCAGAGAGTACTGTGGTAACCGGAGGTATACCGCCTTATAATTTTGAGCAATATTTAAAATTTTCATTTATAGAGCCTATTAAATTTATCCCTTCTTTGGATATGATGATAAAGGATACTATATCGGAATTGCAAAAGATATATGATTATATAAATGATAACTTCGCCCAATTTGACGATACCACGGCAGATTTAATGGTTAAAATAACAAGGAAAATAAGAGATAAATACTTATTCTTTTTAATACAGTCCGACAAACTTAGTTTTAGTTAAACATTATTATTCATATTTTTACCCCGTTTGTTTGTGAAAATAGACGGGATTTTTTATATTTGTACATATCAACAAAGTACAGCATTTTGGAAAAGTAAAATGGCAATCTATATCCCCAAGTTGTGAAATTTGGGGATATTTTATATATTTGCATAGTGTTATTATTATTCATATGTAGCCCGTACTCGTTTGTGAAAATAGGTACTCACTAATTTTTTTCATATTAAATAATGTTTTAAAGGCTGGAACTCAAAAGAGAACCAGCCTTTTTTAATAGTAAGAGAATATATCCTCTATACTACCAACACACTAAAATGTTAAGAAATTCCATTGCGCCCCAAATCCAAAATACGGAGAAAACTTGTTGCAGGCTATAGCATAGCCAAATCCTGCTTGCAATCCTAAGCTGAAGTGGCTTTTTTCTTTTTTGACATGCGTCTCTGTTTTCGTTACAGTTAAATACTTCACCGGTGAATAAACTTCTATCTTTTTAGCCTCTACACGATACCCTGACATACATATCGAATATGTAGAATCTTTAAAACAGTACTCTGATATCGGTATTTCTACTTCTGCCGGCTTAGAAAGTTCAGGAACATACAACGTGTCTCTGATAGTCTCCTTTATTTTGATGTATTTTGGAATCAAAAGCGTGTCAATGATAGTATCTACCCTCGTTATCACGAAAGTGTCTGTATGAGCCTCTATTTGGGGTGTATTGGCATGTTTGCCTATGACATAGCCACAAGCAAAGGACAGAAAGAGCGAAATAACCAATAACACCCCAAATTTTTTCATTTTCTAAAATATAATTCAGATTCTGCCTTCCTTCTCCTTACAAGCCCTGAAAGAACCTCTTTCCCCGCATGTATCCATTTTTTAAACTCATTAGCGATAGTAGGGTCATTCGGATTCAATTTCACTTTACGTAAAAGAGTAGAATCAGAAAAGTTCTTTACGCCAACGTTATAAGTAAAAGAAATTAATGCGTCAAATTGATTTTGAGTTAATTCCACGTCCATAGTAGAGCCTGCTACTATATCAACAGCATTAGAAATATCTTCCATTAGAAATTCAGTTGCTTGTGCCTCGGTTATGATGTCTCCTTCTTTGACATTATAAGTGTGCCCATATCCTATTGTCCACACTCCCGCAGGACACTTATAAGCAACTAATCTTAACCCCTCAAATTCCTTTATAAGGTTAAGCCCCTTTTCCCCTATTTGATTCAGATGCTTCATGGCTTTCAAACTCTTTAAAATACGGTATTTTCTTTACTATCTCAAAACTTACTATATAATGAATAAAAGATATTGCCCTGTTGTTCGGTAACAATGATTTTATGTTTGTCAATATGTTTAATGAATAAAAATAGGTAACTATGGATACAATAGCCGAGATACATTGTAATGCCATAGCTTTGTTATGGAATTTATTACCTATAAAATAAACGCTCCCTACTAAGAGATAAAACACTAACATCTCACATAAGCAGAAATAAAACTTTTTGCATTTAAACGTTTTATGTTTTACAATGATATCTTCTATCAATCCTATTATAAAGTTTATCAAGAATATATAAGCGATAATTATAACATAATCATATATAGGTGCTATATAGCTTATTACTACTGCAAATAAACTTCCTAAAAAACCTTGAAATCCCCCCGCCTGATTCTCCATAATATTATTTCGTTAAAAATACAATCACATTAAATATAACATTATAAGGTTTTGATATACTATCTGCAAAAATTGTAACAGTACCAGCCCCATAATTATATTGAACTTTAGGGAATATTTGGGCATTATTATCATTTAAATTATATGCGCTTACTATTACTGTTTGTATTTTTGCTCCAGTAAAATTTATAGTCATTTGTGGATTATTTGAGCCTCCAAATGTACCGCTATTAGGAATATTTGGTGTTTCAAATAATGTTGTATTATTTATCTCGTTATCAGTTCTCTCTAATTGGGATGAATTTGCGTATATTGCATATCCGCCTAAGAAATAAGGAGTCAGATTAAGTTTATCATCTGTGACAGCTAATGCAGCTATTTTGGTAGAATCAACACTGTAATCTATAATCTTATCGTTTGACACTGAATTATCTTGTAATGCGTCAGTGGATACAGAACTTAATCCAATATTTCTTTCTGTCACTTGATAGTCCCCTATTTTAGCAGAAGTTATCGCATTATTCGCAATATCTGGTGTTGAAATAGTCCCGTCGGCTATCTTTTCTGAAGTAACTGCCCCGTCGGCTATCTTTTCTGAAGTAACTGCCCCGTCGGCTATCTTTAGGGTTCCTACAGCCCCATTTGCTATGTCTGATAAACCTATACTTGACGGTAATACCAGATTAGCCCGCCAATCGTACGTGTGATAGAATGAATACCCGTCCATACCTACAGCCCATGTTAAGTCGATTGTAGCGACTTCGGATACTCCTGTAGGTTGAGTATTGCTAAATAATGCTCTTTTTATAGCTGTATATTCTTGCCCTGTTTCTGACGAACGTTGTTCTACATCACTTAACCATACATATACAGTCGCTCTATTTTGTTCTGTAACAGTAAATGTTTTATTGCAGGTCGCAATTATTATAGTCCCTGTAGCTAATGACGGTAGAGATGAAGAGGTTTTAAATATAAGCTGGGTAGTCCCAGAAGTAAAAGTAGCCGAATCCATCTCATTAGACATACTAATATCAATGAATTTGTAATTACTTGCCCCTAAAAATATCCCTAATGCGCTTTGCCAGTTATCAAATGCGCTTACTAAGTCATTTATATAAACAAGATTGCCATCATCGTTTATATATGATAATATTGTGTCTTTGAGCATATTGTACTGATTTTAGTTTATATTTTATTCCCCATATTATTAATGAATCTACAGTTTGGGTAAATTCTGAAAATGTATCTTTATTTTCTTCTAAATAAGACGGGTAATTTATAATTACTCCTGTTGTCAAAGATGAAGTATATAAATATGACTTTCCCCCAGCCGTATAGTCTTTATTGCTCCAATATACTTTTTCGCCAGCTTCATAATCTGAAGGATATAGATATACTTTATTTGAAGTGATATTTATAGCCTCTATATGCCTCCCGTCAGGGTCGTATAGGTCATTAAGAATATCTATTACTTGTTGCTTCCCATATTGGCAGGCAGCGATTTTATATGCCCGTTGCCTTTTTGTATTATATTCGTTCCATAGTAAGATAAAAGGATATAACAAACATAACAACAGCTTATAGAAGTTGTTCAACCTGTATTCATTATTTACCATATAATTAGGTCTGTTTATCTGGTAAATAAGTTTAGGTATATTTATTTCTCTAAACGGGAACATAGCTAATATTTAAATCCTCCGCAAAATTAAAATATCCTGATACTAATTTTATCCTTCCATTTTCCGCATTATATGTCAGTGACCCATTTGTAGAAACAACGTCAGGGATATATGCTGCTTCAACTCCTGATACTTCTTGGAAGGATTTTTCTAAATCGTTTATGAACAGTGGAGCGCCTAACACTATATTCTGTTGTATAGTCGTTTTCATGGATTCTATATCATTTTTCACCTGAGCAAGAGAATTGCCGGCACTGTAATATACTGTCATACCTTCAGGGAATGTCAATATATCCGGTTCTCGGCTCTGTATAAATAGATTGAATCCCAATGGTATAAAATTTTCGTAGTAATCTTTGAATGCCGTAAGCTGGTCTGAACTCAAAGGAGTTAGATTGCCTGTATTGTCGGTAGTAGCTACATTTAATATTATACCTCCTTCAGACGTAGATACTGTAGCCTGCTTTATAATCCTGTTATTCTCGTTTATAGGATTATACCCCATTTCTTTAGTATCATTATCCAAAATTACCAGATTATCCCCATATTGGAAATATAAAGCCTTATCCAGATAATAATCTTTACGTGTTACTCTTAAACTCCGAGCTGTATTGGCTATATTATCTTCTGAAAATAGTATCTCATTAGATATTATATTGAATATAGTAGAAAGAGCGTCTACAAGACGCATCCATATAGCAGAAGCAGAAGTGTTTACGTTCTGGAATAAAGACTGTATAGCTATTATTATTTGTTGTCTTATATCTTCCATGATTACTTCGTTCTTAATCTATATAACTCTGCATCTATAAAAAACCAAATTTGGCTTGCTGACGGATTGTTATTTGACGCAAAAGCTGTAATAGTATAAACTATCCTATCGTTGGTATTTGCACCGAAATCAGTAGGCTCAAATGCCAAATCTGTCATTAACGGGGGAATCCCGTTATTCGTCACAACTTGTACTTTTGTAGTATTGTAGGGTACTGCTATTTTACATGTATGGTTATTGTCTATCAAAAAATCTGAAGCCCTTAAATTAATTACGGACGTAGTAGCCGAATAAACTCCTAATATATAATCGCCTGGCTTTGGATAGTCGAAAACATTACCGGTTTGATATTTAAATGAGCCTGTCGGTATACTATTTTTAATAGTATTTACATTATAACTCGTCAATTTGAAAGTATAGGTACTACTTGACGAATTATATGTAATAACTCTTAATGTAATAGTGTTATTAGACACATCGACAAAACTAGCTGTATTTGTCAAGTTGGACGTTATTGTCGCTACAAATATCCTGTAATTGTTTAATGCTGCTACTCCTGAACGACTATATACAATATTAGCCGAGCTTACTTTAGATACAAAATCATTCCACCCAGAAGAGACAGAATTAATTACATTGGATATAGCTGCTGAAGAAGAACCATCATTAAGATTTATAAATGAGTTAGGCAATTCCAACATAGTAGGTCTCCCCCCGAATTTTGCTTCTCCGAACTCATTTATAGCATTCACAGTCGTAAATGCAGAGGCTGAGACTTGTATAGGCTCATTCCCATTTAAATCGCTCTCTGTATATTCTGATAATGATGTTATATCTACATATTGTACTGCCATATATTTATACTTTAAATACTCCTAATACCTCTTTCCCGTTCATACTATATACCGCCCTTATATCTCCCATTCCAGTAGAATGATAATATGCTACTTTACAATCTTCTGCTCTTTGCACCAAATATAAAGTATCTTCTTTCTCTCCTATTGTAGTTTGAAATATAACACTTTGGTCTCTTTGTTCAAATGTAGCATTTATATCCGAAGTAATTTCTACTCTTTGGGATTTTTTTTCAGGGTCATATGATACGTATAAATATCCTATACCGTCAGACCACTTTTTTTGTTTTCTAATTATAGCCATATATACAAACTTTTAAATTACCCCCCCATATTAACATATTTTTGCATCATAGAGAAGAGGTAATAAAACTTTAAGATACAGTAAATGTAGTGTTGGTTGTAACTTGTACATTTACAACAGAACCGTCTTGTGGTACGGTAATAGTAGCTGGAGTAACCTCCAATCTTGCAGCACCTGCACTCTGTGTAATCGTTAATGTCTGTTTTGTTGATTCTGATGAGCCTTGAATAGTAAACACCTGTGTTCTTGACTCTACAGTATCATTCAACACATAATTAAGCTCTATTGAGAATTCATACTTATGGTCAGCGCCTGGGTCTCCATTGATGTTAACACCATTAACTGCATTAGTATCTTCTTCTACTGTGTAGTTTTTTTCTCCTAAGTCTTCTTCGATAATATCCCCTCCTTCTACTCCGAATTCCAACTTAGGGCTGTTAGATACTCCAGTTATTGTAACTCTGCCTGCTGTGGCAGGCAGAGTTACTCCTGTACTTGCTTGGCCTAAAGTAATAAACTCTGGTGCTGCAGCTAAATTCGCTGTTATCGTTTTGTCTGGGGTAACTCCTGCTGCTTTTATCGTAAATACGGTACTTACTATTTCACGGTTACCTACATTAGCCGATTCTGCCTTTAGGGTTAATTGGGTATCCCCACTACCTGATGACGGGTCTAATATTACATGCCCTTTTGTTACTGCCATAATTATAAAACATTAAAAGTTGAGTTAGTATATATATTTATATATTGAGAATCTCCGTTTTGTGGAACATTAGTATAGTTCGGTTGTACTTCCATGAAATATCCTCCCTCGATAGAATCTATTATTTGTTCAATCTGTTTATCTAATTCCTCTTCCGATAATAAATTGGAATTATATGGGAATTCAGAGGCTCTTATCAGAGTAGCATTATTTGAAGTTTGCAATCCTTCTACTTCCAACTCTTGTCCTACTGTCAGTTGTGGAGTATAAGACAATAGCCCGTTTAAGGATAATATTTCGTTTATCTGCGAATAATCTCCGCAAACGTTCAACAAAACATCAAAAATAGTATCTCCATATTTAACTTTGTATGCCATATTGCTTGTATTCTGAATTATATACTACTTGCAACTCATACTCATATACTCCAGATTCCTCTGTCTCTTGCACTGAAATTTCTGCTATACGCCCCCCATCGTTAAGGATTTGATTCTCCGCTCTTGTGGCTAATTCATTCGCTTCATTTTGATTTACATTTATGGCTACTTCTTGGAAACCTACCCCGATACTTGGATTATCTATGCTGGCTACGCTTTTCATAAATATCAATGTACCGTTTTGTACGCTACATGAGTCTATAATAACCATATCTGAACCAAATACAATGTCATTATTCTCTATGTCAAACTTAAAATCTTGCATATAACATAAATTTCACCACTAATATAATAATTTAAAATTTAATGTGTAAATGTTTCATCCTGAAAATCTTCCTGATTGAAATCTTTTGCCTTTGAACTCGGTGCGGGTACTCCTACATTAGAAGCTTCTCCAAATCCCTTTCCAGAGGTTGTATCCACCTGAACAGATGTCGTTATTGTTGGTATGGTATGAGTATGGCTATTGAATGCTTTTACAAAATCGTTCAACTTCGCTTCCAACTTCTCGATATATATCATGGGACTCTCCCCGCCATTTACCTTGACTATCTTGTCCTGCATCTCTATTGAAGTTTCCCCTACTTTTATATCTAATTTCGCGTTGTCAGTCGTATTTGTATATGTTATACCGTCCTTATCCATTGTAAGAAGCTGCTTTTGGCTATCTTCTAACATCTCGAACTGTACAGATACGGACTGGACTTTAGAGAACTTTATAGGGAAAGATAGGGAAGAATCCCCCTGTACGAACCCCAATACACAATTGCTGCCTATTTCCGGAATTTGTATCACGGAAGTAGAATCATGGGGGATAATGGAAAGAGGGATATTGAACATTTGGTTATCATCGTCCGACACGACATCAAATGTCAGCTCTTCCATATTTACTCCAGTAACTTCACCATATACTAAAGATACTGAAGAATAGCTTTTCAACACGCTCCTTAAATTGTCCCCTAATTCCTGCATTGCAGAATCGAACTTGGAGCTTTTCCTATAACTTAAAACATCCATTCTTCATTTGTCAATTTTGATGAAACATGATATCCGTTTTCGTTGAATTCTCTTCTTATCCCTAATACATACAGATTCGCGCTGTTTTCAGGGAATAATGTGTCAGTGAAATTTACATAGTCGAACAAATCTATGCGAGGATATAGCAACGTCGTTATTGTCCCGCTATTATATTCCCCCTTTAATCCTTGATACGCATTATTTGCGAATTCTTCCAACCCTTCTTGTGTCTGTATAGAACTGCAATTCAATCGGATAGGTCTGCCATTACCTTTATTCCCTACATTTATTGTCGTACGCTTGCCGTTTACATAGCCGTTTACCGTAACATAATAATTCTCGAATTTCCCGTTTTTAGGAGATACATCTCGCTCTATTACATTTACAGAAGTGTCTAATTTTATGGTTTTTTTCTGGGTGTATTTTAATCCCGTTCCCATAAATAATTTCCCTTCTGGGTCAATGCCCGTATAAATGCCGAATTTACGCATTAACATCTGTGCAGCTTCAAAGGGGCTGACTCCCTGCCATAATTTTTCGTTGAATGTCGAAGTAGCGGTATAATCGGCTACGGAAATTTCTTCATAATCCCCTGTAAGATTGTTATCCGAACGGTATTTCTTGAATGCCTCATTCCCTACATCGCAACAGACTTTCAACCCTTCATATATCGAGGTCTCTTGTGTCCAATCCTTATTTACGACTCCAAATCTCAAAATAAAACATTTGTCCTCACATACAAGAGTAGTCGGGAACCCTGATTTTATTTTCTTTATAAACCCGTCAAATACGAGCATTTTCCCCGCTTCTGGGTCATTCTCGAAATTTATGTTTACCTGTTCCCCGTAATTGATATTATGGTAATAGGCATATACTTGTATATGAGCCCCTATTTTTATATTAAGCCCTTCTACATCAATTTTAGAACCAGTAATTATTTCATCTCCTTTCAAATAGGCAATAGAATAAAAAGGCAACGTTATTTCCGCTGTTTCCGCCAGCTTCATAACGGTGTTTTCGGATACGAAAGAAACAAAGTTCAATATCTTTTTCCCTTCTATCCAGACTTCATTGCCACACCTGAAAAAATTACAATAACATTTCATTGTTTTTCTACAAATAATGTTTGACGCGTTAAATCTACTTCAAGCAAATTAAGGGTAATATTGGTAACTGTAGACCCTTCTTGTGGGTCTATAGCATATCTCGCCAATACGACGAACTGTATCCCTACCTCTTTATTTGTGAAATTATTATATATGGCGAATACCGATTTGTTTTTATACAAATCATTTATAACTGTCGCAAATTTGACTATATCGCCAGCCATTGCGCCTTGATTCTGTCGGAAAGACATAGGGTCATACCTCCCATTGTCGGTTATAGGCTTCCTTTCAAGTTTTATTCTTAATATTATCTCCGCGGGGTTGTATGAAGTCATTTCATATATCGCCGACCCGTCTACCAACTGGCTTTTGACAATATTTTTTGATGCGTTTATAGATAAGCTGTAAGATAACGGCAAATAATAATCACTTATCCTGAAAATATAGTCATTCTCATTTGTCACGGAAATAAGATTGTCTTTCGCGTTCGCGCTTGAAGCGGAATATCTGGTTTTTTGGTTTATCAATGAACTCTTAACCTTATTTCCTATCCCGTTGATATAACCTCCTTCAGATGATATCGGTATCACTGATTTTACGATTCCTACAGAAGAAAACGTAAGGGCTAATGCTGTAGCTGCTGCTTGCTCCGCATCTCTTATCGTATCCCCCGCTTTTGCAAGTTCTCCCCTTATGTTTTGTGGAATAGATACGGTATTTCTGAACTTATCTTGCAATTCAGACCCTGAACTCGTTTTATAATCATTCTCTTTTGTCATGTTAACGGTGTTGCTTGGTTAAACGCTATATTTAGACCTCTCGCTATTGCCTGTGTCACATAATCCTCTATTTCCCTCATTATTGTTGACGGGTCAGTAGTATTTATGTGGTTGTCCATGTCTACTATGGACTTGTTGAAATTTATAATCAGAGATTTACTTCCCTTTGATAAATCTTTCATACGACCCGTCTCATCTTTAACTGGAGATACTGTAGGAGCAGGAATAAACTCTTTTGAAGTTAATTCAAATGCCCGTGATAACGCTGTCAAATCAGGGGTATAATATCTTAATCTCTTTATTAAATCTTTTGCCTCCTTTGTCCCTAAATTATTAAGATTATTGAAAAGGGTTTCTATATCATCAGCACTTAATTTTATATCTTTTACAGCGGATGTTAAATAACCGGACTTATATAATTTATCATCTGAAGGCTCTCTATATAAATAATTCGTCCTAAGAATCGTGCCTTTTAGCTTATTAATAGCTTGCTCTTTCGTCAAATTATATTCTGGCACTTTAGACCACAATGCAGCCGTAGTCCCTGATGCAAGCCCACCTACAACAGACCCTATCGGGCCAGCAGATGAACCCACTAATGCGCCTGAACCAAATCCTGTTATAAAAGAGCTAATAGTAGGATGTTCATTTATCCAGTTTATTATTTTACTTCCTACGTCTATAATGCCAGAAATAAAGGAATCGAAAGCAGATATAGCCTTTTGAAATATTGAACCATCATACCCCTCACCGAATATCTTGTACAGCTTAGATAATGATTCGTTTATATGTATACTTGTGTTTGCTATATCTTCATAAAAGTCTTCTAAATACTCTAATTTATCAGCCTCTAAATTTTCTTCAGATAATTGAACACGCCCTTTCAATACCCCCGCTCTGGGCAATTCAAATTGTCCTATAAATTTTTCAAATGCCTTTATTAAAGCTTGGGGATTTTCTCTAATAAATGAATATATATCTTCTCCTTTATTCTTTGATTGCGCTCTAAGGTCAAAAACATACTTCTCGATTAAAGGCACTGACTTGAAAAGTTCTTTCATGTCTATACCTTGCCACGTAGTAAGTAATTGTTGTAAGTTCAACCCGACTATCTGTAAATCTCTGCCTGAAACAGCAGAAATCTTAGCTGCTAATTGTCCGAACCATTGGGCATCTCTTGACGATAATTTTGTATCTCCTACAGTTAATCCCGTCATTGTATTCATCAAAGAAACTAATCCGGCTCTGGAACCTCCTGTTTGCGTAACAATGTCTGTAGCATTACGGAACATCTCATTATATCCGCTCCCTTGTGCTAATCTTGCCATATTATATTGCGAGACATTTGATATCGCTTGTGAGGTTTGTTCGCTCATGAGATTATTTCTACCCCAACGGTACAATAATCCGCCTCCGGCTATAGACACCGCTTTTAACCCGACAATTCCACCTAACACCCCAATGACAGATTTTAATGCCGGAATAGCCTGTAATGCAGCTTTACCTACAGAACCTATCAGGTTAGCAAAGTTCCCTAAATTCCTTTGCCAACCTGAGTAAGTAAATGAATTTGCAATAAAATTATTTGAAAATCTTTGTCTTGCCTGATAATATCTATCTATATTCCTTAGTAAATAGCGATTATTCGCAAACGGAGAACGATATGCAGCATAATTCATCCTCCGCCATAAATTCATGCGTTCTTCTGGGATATGTGGATAAGGGTTATATCTTCTCCCTCCTGCCGGATTATTAAAGCTACCTCCCCTACCGCCTATATTGTTTGTTATACTTTTTAAGTTCTGGGCTTTCTTTATAGCATCGTCCAGTTTGGCATTTAGGTCTCCCTTTAGATTAAGCTCTATTTGATAGATATTAGGCATAGATTATTTCTTTTTGTCAATTTTAAATGGTGCGAAATTCACGTTATCCATTATCCATAAAGCAAGACAATGGTATTTTTCTATTTCTTCCAAAGTTAATGATTTTGTAATTTTATTAATCGGAATATGGAAAAAATGAGAAACAAGAGCTTTTTTTATCAAAAGGGGGTCTGTCTTGCTATATTGTGTTAATTTATATTCTATTTCTGCTCGGGCATCTGCATATTTAGGGTTTTCCCTGCCCGATTGATAAAATTTATCAAATCCTCCTGTACTTGTTCTGAAGAGAACAGAGACAGACATGCAATCCCGTCACTTGAAATCCTTTTTGCTAAAGTCTTGTCAACGACAAATATATTAACGTATTTTATTGCGTCGTTTATCTTTCTCTCTGTCGTCGTATCCGAATTATCCAACAAAGAAGTAATGAAAATTGAATCTTCCAAACGTGTACGCTCTGCATGTCTTAATTCTACATCTTCTGTTACTTCTATTTCCTCAAATATACCTTTTTTGTCCGGTAATTTTTCTATAAATGTGAAATTTGAAACTTTAAATGTGCTCATGTGTTGATAGTTTTAAATGTGAAAAGGAGATAGGGGAATAATCCCCTATCTGATTAAATAGCTATTGGTGTAACTTGTCTTGTAAGTTCTGTTGCCCTGAAATTCAAGGTTACTAAAGTCTGAGGGTCATTAGCATTGACCTCGAAAGAATCATTGCTAAATTGTGCTCCTGTATAGGTCAAAGTCGTATCAGTCGGGGTTAAATCCGCCCTGTTGCTGAACATGATAGTAACGGTAAGCCCTTCAGGAATATCAGTTAATGACGGTCTCAACGTAGTTGCTATCCCGTTATAACTGTTTATTAACCTGTTCCATTCTCCTGATTGTATAACAAAAGAACCTGAATAGGCTTTGTTTATACCTTTTACGGAAATAGGAGTTTCAGAACTTATTGCATAAATCTCATTTACCGACTTTTCTATACTTCCCGAAAAATTCTGCGCTGTGAACAATTGTATAATTGCTCCATTTCCTAAGTTTACCCAAACTTGGACGTCAGCACTTGATATTATTAGTCCCGATTGGTCTGCCATAATTTTAAGAAATTGAAGTTACAAAGAATGTTGTTACAAAGGCTTCACGCATTGCAGGGTTCGGTACTATACTTATAGTCACTTCCAAAGCTTCGGATTGTATGTAATTATCATCCTTAGCCTTGAAGTCGAAATCTATCGCCCCAGCTTGCCCAGCGTTTATTCTCGGAGTGATATATTGGGCTGTAAATTGTGATATAGCTGAACTCTTAAAAGCCTGTAATATCTGACCTGAAGAATCACAAGGGATATTCTGGTTGATATAATAGGTAAGGAACTGTTGGGCATCATCGCAAACTGCATTGCCGACAGCAACTCTTTCTATCTTGTTTAATGCCATAGTAGTGGCGTTGCATGTCGCCCCGTCGTTGTAATATAACCCCTCTATACCTAACCTGTTACGGGTAAATATATATCCTAATGGGGCTACCAGATTCGCGAGAGTGACGTCATATCCGTTTACGGGTGTCCCAGTTTTTGGATTGCTGGATACGGAAGACAAATCACTATCAGTAAAATATTCTTCTGTAGCTACCGAACCCAAAGATACGTTTCCGATAGATGCAGCTATACTCCGGCTGGCTCTTACTCCCAATACACGCCCTACAGAAGACAATCCGTTAGGAGAAGAACCGGTAACACAATATGCTACACTCGGATAACTCATAGCCGAGCAATCCATAAGTTTCGCTATCTCTGTTGCGCTGCTGAAAGTCCCCTGCTTGATATACGCTCCGTCAAATACACCAACCATTCTGATGCCCAATTCAAACATGTTAGTCAAGAATGTCTGTATCTGATTGAGTGCTTCTTGGTCTGTCTCATTGTTCACGCCTTCACCATATTCAGGAGCGGGCAATGTCCCTTTAGATTGGCAGAATCCTATTGCACGAGGTCTGTTCTTATAACTCCCTGAGATAGTCTTGAATATTACCGGCTGTAATGCTGTATAGAAACTTGCAGTAGAGAAGTTTATGCTTGCCGTCGTTTGAACGAGGACAATCCATAACTTAGTCCCTGCTGAAGCTGCACCGTAAAACTCGCTGATGTGTTGGTATAGCATAGTCTTCGCTCCGTTACCTTCCGCCCATTCTGAAGTTATACCTAACCCCTCTGCTGCTGATAACGAAGTTATCATATAAGGGGTGTTTAACTCTAAGTCTTCAGGCAAATTAGATTCCGCACCTGCCACATCAACAACCAAACAAGAAATAGATTCGTCTACTTGGTTACTCCCAATAGACGTATCTTTTAATGAAATATGTATTCCTGTTGTTGCCATAATTATTGTTCTTTAGGTGGTCTACCTTTTGTTTTCTTTTCAGGATTTTTTCGAGCTTCTTTCAACGCGTTAAATTCGTTAATAACAGATTCATCTACATTTAATGTACTCTTTTTTATGATTCCTTCTTTCGGCTGTTCTTCTGGCTTGAATTCTTCGAGCAGCGTTTTCAATTCTTCATTATTTAAAGGTACATTATCTATATTTACTTCTGCCCATAACAATTTATAATGCTTTCTTTCCATGTAATCGTATTCTTCATGCTTAGCATCCTGAATAGCTAAAAACACTTTTCCGTTTTCACATACATATGCTTTTTTGTGTTCTTTTACTAAAGCATATAAATATTGAAAGAAAGACTCTTTATAATTAGTAAGTTCCATATTGTTTATTGTTTATTTTGTGTGTTGGTAAGTCAAGCAGGGGATTTTGCCCCCTGCTTATTATTTTATATTAAGCACCTGCTGCTACCGCTGGAGCTACGCCATAGATTCCTACTCCGTCTTTACGAGCTGCACCGGCTCCCATACGAGTATCCATAGACATTTCCCATGCCCAAAGGGTAGGTTCTTGTTTTACGAATACATTTGTACGACCTACGCCAATAAGGAATTGAGAAGGCAAGAAACCTATAATACATCCATATGCAGTAGCTGCTAATGTCGGAGGAGTATAAGAACTTGGTATTTTATGGGCAGTCAAAGGTATACCATATAATTTCGGGTCTACTACTTTATTTGTAGCTGTATCATATACTCCACATATAGAACGTTGTGTAATGTTCATACCGTATGCCATCATCTGCATTGGCCCGATTTTTTCAGTAGGCAAGTTAAGGGCGTTTACAAAAGTATCATTAGATTGTAGCTGGTTTGCATAAATAGCATCCATTACTATCTCCGGACGTTCAATATCGAGATTGAAATTAGCCTGAATAAACTTCATACGAAGGCTTAATAAGTCAGCTACTGTGAATTCTTTCAAATTTCCTGCAGCTGCAGCATTTGCTGGGAACATTCCGGCTGATGCAAAAGAATTTGCACCTGTCATTGGAACAAATGTACCCTCTTTTACTGAATTCGCCAGAACCTGAATAATATAATTGTGTTGAGCATTCGCTACTACTCTTAAGGCTTCAGACATACCTATGCCTCTCTTATCGTATCTCAATAAGTTGTCATCGCCTGGCTGCCAAGCAATAGCATTTAGAGAGAATGCGTAAGTAGGAATAGCAATTGCGTTATCATCATACAAATATTCTTCTGCTTTGTTTTTCGGAACAAGTGTATCAAAATAAACGTTAGGCTTCATGTTTATTTCAGGATGAATAGTACCTGCCGAATCCGAACTGATACGCGGGATTCTGTCTGCAAATGTATTAATAGGGAAAAGCATTCTATAATACATTGCCAACCATTGTACAGCCACCAAATCAGGAGTACTTAGGAAATCATAGGTATTATCTCCTGCTGCAAGAACAGTATCGAGCAATTGACCGGTAGACATAGGAGCTTTGCCCTCAAAACATAAATTGAACTGACCGAATGAAGCCATAAAGTCACGGTCATTTTTTAACACTGATGCCAGTTCTTTGTAAGAATCCAGCAAATCATGCACGGGAATAGGCTTGTGCTCATGAGCATACTTAAGGTCAGAGCCTAATGCCATCATACCCATCTTATTTTTACCTTCTTCCGAAGATAAATAAGAATGTAAAGTCTTGTATTCTGTCATAATTTTAGGTTGTTGTGTATTTTCTGTAAAAATTCTTGCTTCAGGGTTTGCCTGCAATCTTTCCGCTACTTTTTCAGGCAATTTCTTTTTCAAATCCTCAGACTCCAATTTTTCCTTTTCGTCTTTAGCTTTGGTGTCCTCTACTTCCTCCTTGTCCTCTTCTTCGTCTTCTTTAATGTCTTTGTCTTCATCATCATCTTCTAATTTCTTCTTTGAATTCAGACCTAACAAATCTTTCAAAGCCGAAAGGACTGTGTTTTTTGTTTCCTCTGCCTTAAACTCTTCTTTTGGAGCTTCTGGCTCTTGGACTTCTTGAACTTCGGGCTTAGCCTCCAATTCTTCCTTTTTTTCTTTTTCTTCTTCCATATTATTTAATTCTTCAAAATTAGAACTTAAAGTAATAAATTCCTTTTTATCACAATATAATTTATATTCTACCGGAATATGCCCCAATTCATGTTTTACCGCATTGGCATTTGAAGGAATAGTAACTAAGGAGACTTCAAAAATATCAAAAGACTTTGTTTTTTTCTCTCCCCTCTCATTCTCTACTATTACTGCATTCCCGCCAATAGATACGGCTCTTATACAACCTTCATTGTATAATTTCTCATACATCTTCCCTTTTTCAGTAGATGCAAATACTAATACTCCTGTCCATGCGTCATTTTCGAGTTTTATATCATCTATCCTGCCGATAGGAGGCTCCCATGACATATGCTGTTCTACAAGAACGGGATTTTTCAAATATCTGTCCCATTTTATAGACTTGTTCATTACCCTAAATCCTCTATCGTTTAGGGATTCATCCGATAATACTTGCCTTACCATTTTTATAATTTTCTATTAGTTCTTCATTCCCTTCTATCTTCATTTGCCGATAATTCTCTTTCTTGTCATATTTCCCCAATACAATTGTATCGGCAAAAAATGTTTTGTTTTTGTCGGTATATACATAACCTTTTCTTGCTTTTAACTCTAACATAATTAACTAATTATTGTCCAACCTTTATCTGTTACCGACTGTTTTTGCTCTTCCGTCAATTTTGCATATACTTCTGAATTTAGGTATAATACATGTGTTTCCGAAATATTAGCCAATCCGTCAAGTATGCTTTGTATGGATTCATCACTTAATTGAGATGATTGTGTAAAAGACAAATTTTGTTTTATGCTTTCAGGTGTAAATCGGACTTCTATAAGAGAAGTACATCCATTAAATGGATTCTGTTGTTGGGTTGGTTCACATTCTGAAAAATCTAATTCCCCGACAATTGTTTGCAATGAATATCTCCCACTAAATCCTAATGTTATCCGAGTAACCTTTATTTTAGGGGAAAATGTAATTTTCTTCATTTTATCAGGAATAATATTAGGAGCTAAAGAAAATAAACTACTACAATCTATAGCCCTTTCAGGAATGTTTATAAGGCTTACTTCTTCTAAAGATGAACATCCATAAAAAGTATTTGAAATATTCCCAGCCTTACTTATACTTGAACAATCTACTATATTCCCTTCATTTATTTTAGTCAGAAAATAACAATTCCTAAAGCCTTGATTAAAGCTCATCCATGAGGATGTATTTACATTTATCTCCCTTATACATACATTATTATTAAAATTTCTCATACGCTCATTATACGGGACGTATTTCATACTTAATAACCCATATAAGTAGTAATAAGTTGTCTTTTCAGGGAAATTCTCTGGCAAAAATAATACTTTGTCTGATAAGGTGTTAGGTATTTGAACATTCCCTTCCTCCTTATACTGGTCTGTTATCTGTCCGCTCGTGACAATCATATCTAACAAATCAGGTATATACTGCCCATAGCCATACTTCCACATCATCTCTTCTATCCCATAATGGGGATGTATAGGGGTGACGGGATTTATCTGCTTGTCTATAAGCTGCACAGAGCCTGATTTGGCTTTTATATATGTTATGTCTATGGTAGAATTGTCCACCATGACACACTCGAATTTCATCCGCCAGCATTCGATATCTTCTTCCGTGTCTTCCTTGTATCCCTGCTTGATAAAGTTATTCATTCCCCTATACATAGGCAGGAAATTGTTCCCTTGAAGTATATCCTTGAAAAATTGGGATGCCCGCTCCGTGAAAAGTTCAGTCCTTAGCTTATAGGCAAGATTACGCCTCCATTCATAAATATCTGTCTCTCCTGAAAGAGTGTAATTTACAAGCCTGTCCATTACAACCACGTCAATATTTATGTTGTCTCTTATCAATCCTCCAATATATACCATATTGTTTGGAGCGGAATCTACGGTTATGACAATAGCCGGCAATGTGGTATTTACAACCGTCCTTCCGTCAGAGACATTAGAGGTTAAAACGGGTATATGATTTTCAGTGACAATATCCGTTTGCCTGAAAAAATCAATCAATTTCTTAGTTAATAACCCTATCATATGTCCTATTTTTCGCTAAAATATTAAGTTTTTTATTATCATCAACTATTTATTGAAATTTTTATTCCAAACCGTCAAAATAGCCTTATATGCCCTCCTATATGTCCGGTTCCCCACGCCCATAAATTGGCGGGCTGGTATTTGCGGAGGTTTCCTGTTTATTTTATATGCAGGCTGAACCCACCTTTTTTGCGCCTTTCCTCCTTCATTCTGCAATTGTGCGTACGGAACGCTGGTTTTTAACCCTGCCGTGTACGGGACATTGGTTATTTTCTTGATAGAATTGTATAACCTCCCTGTCCTCCTTAGTTTGGGATAAGGCAACTTTACACCGATAGGCGTATTGTGCACGTCATACATACGCTCTTTCCATTTCTGTGCCCCTCCGTCGTTAGTATATGCCTCTTTCTGGAAATTCTGCTTCGTTTCTTTCAACATGCTTTCCGATATCGCCTTAGGCATCTCATCTCTTACGCATTTTTTAAGACTCCTTAGCTTGTTTATCATATCCTGCATCGTATCCGCCATCTTTCTTGCTTTTAGGGGTAAAAATGCTCTTTATCTTGTCTACTGTGTTGGTAATCCATGACTTGTTGGTGACTTTCTTGTCGATATCTCCTTCATCCAACCCCACTTTTTGCAGGAATTGTTCGGAAATCCTCAATCCTTGCTTGCTCAATGTGTCCGTAATCTTGATAAAATGCTTCACCGAAATGCTCTTGTCAGGGATAATTACTACCTGATAATCGGTCAAATCCTTGTTTTTGACCAATCTCGCCAATTTCGGCATTGTCTGGGTATTTGTAACCCTCAAAATGTCCTTATTGTCCTCATCAAGGATATTTTTATACAATTGCATGTGAATTTCCGCCAATTGCTCGGAATTCGTGTTCTTTTCGGTATTCCCGATTAACGTACTTCCGGTTATCAGCTGCATAAGCTCGCTTTCCCATTTGTCTACCAATTCCTTATGCGCCCTGAACGCTTCGCTTGGGGCTTCCGTATTGACGGAATTTATCTCCACTTGGTATTTCCTTTCCTTGTTAGTAGACAATTCGTTCACTTCAAAGGGAACTACCGGAGTTGCAGTGGGGTCATTGATGAGACCGGCATATTCGACGGCTATCTGTTGGGCTTCTTCATTCTGCGCCTGATATCCTATCGTATAGCGTGGATATGAATATCTCCCTGTAAGTATCCCCCAATTCCGGTAAGAATTGATTATTTCGATTATTGCCCTTGTAATTTCCTGCATAAGCCCCAACTTGTAATCTTCTTCTGGGGAAGCCTCGAAATAGAACATATTGTCGTAATCATCGAACTTGGCTACGCTCTCTATGTCAAAGGTCATATAGCGTATAGCCCTGTTGAACATGTCTATATTCCGCATAGGGAAATCCGTTACAATGTCCTTTTCTATGTCTATCTGCTTGCCTGCCACCCCGCGAATCTTCGCGTTCAACGGAGCACGGCAAACAAGCTGCTTGAAAATGTTAGTCTGCGTAAAATATTTGGAGAATTTGTCGTCTATCCGGCTCATTTCCCCGTATTTCGCGAAAGCATAGAAGTTTTTCTGAGCGGGCACATATCTTTTGTCCAATAGAGACACAAGAAACGGGCTGGATTGCAAAGCCCAAGACTGAAGGACTCCGTAATAATACAAATCACTGTAATTTATAGCTCTGTCTATCGCATCACGCCAATATTTGGCTGTATATGGAGTCTCATAATAGTTGATTAAATATCTCGACGTTACCTTTCCTGTACCTACTGACTTAGGTATGTAATAAGGATTTATATCAGGGGTTTTCCAGATTGTCATATTAGCCTATATAATCATTTATGTTCGTTACTATTTTACCTATCGCGTTAGGCTCAGGCTTGTTAACCGCCCCAGTCATGCGGGATGTCCCCGACTTCATCCTGTGTATAGTAGACATCACACTGTTGTACTGGTTCGTAAATACCGTGCTCCACGCGAAAGTGGAACCCATGAATGCAGAAGCTGTCAATACCCTTACCATAAAGAACAAATCAGGATGGACATCCTTCATTACCGGCAACATCTCCTCCAAATCGTATATATTCCCTATCTCGCCAGCCAAATAGCCTATAGCGGATACATAGGCGTCTTCCAATGCCGTCGGATTCATGCCTATTATCTCATCACATGTGTTAGGCTGTATCCATTGATATAAATCTTTTATCTCTATCATATTATAAGGACTTTAATTTTCCTCCTATCGCTATAAACATCTTCGTCTTCTTCTGGGCTGGATTGACTATCTTCAGATTCCTCCCCATTAACGAAACTCCTTTGGCTACCGCGTCCGGTATGTCGTCTTTCTTTAACGGACTCTCTTTCCTCGAAAACTCCAAAAACTGCTGCACCGTAATCTCTCCCATAGGAGTGTTCTTCATCTTGTCGTTGAACATTATCCCCCCATTCTTGAACAAAGGGTCTAAAGTGGACTCAATGTTGTAAAACTTGTTGCCGTGATTACGCGTATCCCACTCTATCGGACATATCCACCCCTTTTGCGCCTGAAAGTTAAGCAATGTTTTGTTGAAATCCAACGGAACTTGCTTTTTTTCAATGTATAAACGTGGCGTTATCGGACATTTTACGTATAAGCTATATATGCCTTCCAACATCTCGTAAGTGCTCCCCTGTACAGCATATACGTCCACCAACCATATCTTGTCTTTCGTCAACCCCAACAATACGCATGCCTTGTAATCGTTCTTTACACTCTCCTTTGCCGACGGGTCTACGTAGATTATATATCGTACAAACGATTCTTCTTCCGGCATTGTCCCCCATGGTATATGGTGGAATATCTCTCCCTCCATCTCATCGTAATACTCCCCGTCCAAAAACCTACGCTTGTCTATCTTCGACAAACTCTTCATCGTAAGCATATAACTTGCCGATACGTTCTCCTTGTTGTCCTCTACACTGAAATGCTTCTTGTACAACATCGCCTGTATACTCGGGTCTAACTTCATCCCTGTATCGTAATCCTCCTGCAAAAAAAACCTCTTGTAACTCCAATGATTCTTACTGCACGGATTTAACGCATACAACATCTTGTTCTTTACCGGCAACTTCTGTGCTAACCGCGTCAATAACTTGCTTACCGGCTGCCAACTTATCTCACTTATCTCATCCAAAAATATATGCCCCCATTCCGTACTTAATATCGAATCATATTTCGACTCACTGTCCGAACTACCCCGCAAACTCCCGAACTTTATGTAGGAACCATTGTAGAATACCAAACTGTCGTCCTTGTTTACATACCGAGCAAACCTCTCTCCCCCTATCATCACCTTCTTGTAATCACTGTAACCCCAACGCCTCGCCATTGAATTCAATACCGCCGGTACTGTCTGCATCAACATTCCATTGTTTAACGACGTAAACGTATTCCGTATTATCAAACAATTCGCTCCGTATCTTATACACTGAGTCACAAACCACGCAAATATCAAAAATGTCTTCCCAGCCCTGCTCGAACCGTAAAACAAATACTCTACATATCTGTCCTCATTCAACAAATTGTATAACTCTATCTGCTTATCGTTTAACCGCTCCGGCAATAGTATCATAGTCTATCTTCTCTATTACTTCTATATTCCCTATCCCAATACTATTTTCTCCTTCTTCCCCTACTTCCCGCTCCTTGATTATCGTCTTCTCTGTCCGGTTGATACTGTCACTCGCTGCCTTGAACACATTCACGTACTTCATTATGACATCTAACTTCCCCTTTAACTTGCTTATCGTTGCCGGACTGTCCGCTACTTCTATGTCTCCTAATATCTCTTCCAACTTCTCCCTCACCCCTATCATGTCTAAAAACGCTACCGTCTTCCCAAACGTAGCCCTGAACTCTTCACGTACCTTGTCGTCTACTTCGTACTTCTTTACCTCACCACGCTCCTCCATCCCCTGCCTGCGTAGCGCCCGCTCTTCTTTCCCCTTGATTATGTCTATCGCTGTACCCATACAACAAAGATAATACTTTTAGGCGAACTTCCAAATTTATTAATAAAGCCCGACCCCCTACCCCTGTTTACCCCTGACTCAAAAACAAAACAAAGGAAGTGATAACCTCGCTCGGGGCTGTGCCCCTCGCTTCGGAGCTAACCAATGCAACCCCTTATGTGATTCCGATTCCCAAAGAGATTCCCCGCTTCCTTCCCGCATCATCTTTTTTGCTTCATCCTCGCTTTGCTTTCTCTCGTCTGGCTTCCGATTCCGTTATCCCTTCTCCTCCATCATTCGCCCCGCTCTCCTCTCTGTTTCATGTGAAACAATCCCGTTAACATTTCCGTATTGTTTTAACTTAATTCCAAATGAGATATTAACATTTTCACCTCTGTAACGCTTTGTGTTTCATTGCCTTAGCTCGCAGAACTGCGCGCGCACACACACGCACGTTATGAATGTATCTCCTTTATGTATATATATACAATTCATATATAGTAATAATATATATAATATATAGCCTCTGCATGTAGTTATTTCCTTTCTTTTTTTTTCTAAAGAAAACTCCAAGTTATGTTTACAATAAATGGGGTAATATATAACCGCAATAGGTCGGGTTATCATGTTAGGGCACTATGGAAAACGAAGGAGTAAAAAGGCGACTCGCTATAATGACAGCGCAATATGTAAACATAGTATTCAATATGTTAATATATAGTTAAAACATATGAGATATAATACATTTTCTCAGAAAAAATGTTGTGTGATTTCAAAATGTTTTGTATATTTGTAATACAGAAAAGGAAATAAAGAAAACGAAATATTAAACACAAACACTTACCATTATGGAAGCAACAGAATCAAAGAAACAAGTCAATACTTATGCAATATATGATTGTATGGGTCGATTAACAGATGAGAGATACTATGCAAGCAACAAAGCGGAGGCAATGAAATTATTTAAGGCGGATACCGTAAATTATAGGAAATACGGGTATTTCGGGAAACTTTCAAGGATTTATAACGGAGGCGTATACGGTTCATCCGGACGCATTTATTAAAGTTAACCAGCAGGGCGAAAGCCCTGCACAATATATTAAACTCTAAAACATTATCAATATGGAAAGAATAAACATAGAAGACGCGAGAATCCGCGTAGAATTCCGCAAAAACGAGACGAACGAAGTAATAAAAAGCGAGTGGGTTGAAGTACTATCATACTTCCACCCTAACGAATTCGAGAAAGAAATGGTTGAATTATTAAAGGCAACCGGAGCGGATTATTACGAGATAGTAGAATTTGAAGACATTCCGGAGGAACTACAATTAACAGACAAATTGCCAAATGAACTCATAGATTTGTGTAACTACTTTTGTACAAAAGAATACGACGAAGATTTCAAAGAAGCCTTTTTCTACTGGCTGGATAATTATCACTACAAATTATTAGGGTCTGACATATTAGACTTAATAAATAGGGCTAAAGATGCATATATGGGGTATTATGAAAATATAGATGATTTTGTAGAGGAGATGTTTGATGCACAATACCCTGATTGCCCGCCCGACATTAAGTATTATATAGACTACTCTTTATACGAAAGAAACCTAATGTATGATTTTTGGGAAATAGGCGGACATATATTTAAACAATAAAAAATACAGCTATGAAGACAATAAAAGGCACTTATCGAGACAATAATTACTTTGAGTATGAAGTAAACGGTAAAAAGTATTGGGTACAAGGCGAATTGTATTGGAATAAGAAAAGAAATAGACTTGAGCACACACACATAGGAACAAGGGGCGGAGAATATTTAATTTATTGGAACTTCTAAATAAAAACATTATGTATACAGTAGAGATAAGCATAGAACATTCAAATTTCCCTGATTATATGCATTTTACTTTATTGAAAGTAGAAAACGAAGAAAGGTCGTTTGAATATAGCTCATATAACTTAGAAACAATTATTACTTATTGTGTTAGTAATGGAATAGATGTAAAAGAATTATCATTTGAAAATAAATTAGTGAAAAAAGGAAATAGATATGATACAGAAAATAAAAATAAAAGAACTAAATGATTTGTTTTCTTCATTTAAATATAAAGGTGACATTTACAAAATAATTGGCTTTTTAAATGACGTTAATTTAATCGAAAAATATGTTCACCGTATTATTACATGTAAGAATAAACAAACTGGCAAGTATAAAATAATAGATGTATCCAAAAAAGGAGATGATATTGCTTATGTAAAAAGGGACATAATTAGAAACGGGGAAAAGGATTCTGATTTTTTTGTAGACTTGACAGACATACGGTTAACGCATATTAACCCGAATAAAGTAGGACATTTGAAAGGTCGGCAAATACGGTTAAGTCAATCTCTTGAAAAAGAAATATTGAATTTCATTTTTTGTGAATATGAACTAAATATAGGTACATATCATCCGTTTTTAATGTCAAAAAAGGTTTATTTGACAGATTTTTATGATAAAAATGGCAATACTTATACATGTTTCATAGTAAAGGATAGTCACGGGAACTCATATCCTTTTGAAATTAAGGACTATTTATATGCTGGTCAGGAGGTTATTTTTAAATTCGATATAATATGAAAAAAAAAGATATTCTCAAAGATGCAAAGGGAATATTAGAAATGTTGCCAAATGCTTCAGAAAATGACATGTATTGTTTCATTTTTGAAATAAATAATACTATTAAAAGAGTGACAAATAATATGTATATATATCCATACTTAACACTACTAATAAAAGAGGAGGACAAAATAATTAAATACGTTTCTGCTAATTCAGGGGAAAGAGACTATGATAAAAGAGTAGATGAGATGAAAAACGAAATAATAGGGTATAAAACACTAAATAAGACAATAAAATGATAGGACTAATAAACGTAGAATTATTTTATAAACAAATAGCTTCTTATTTTATTTTTAATTACTTCAATTTTGAAGTAGGCGAAAACGAGAATGTTATTTTGAAAGATGAGATAATTATTTTAGACAAAATATGTGATTTCTATTCGGAAATACAAATAGAGAATAACAAGGCTACAGACATTAACTGCTGGCTAAAAACGTGGGAATTTACGGTAAAATATATGGGTGATAATGAAGAGGCTAAAAAAATAGCGTTGAAAATGATAAATGATTTTTTATCAGAAAAAGACAATTACAATATTTATTCAAAAGGATATTACTATGACAACTAAAAAAGACAAATTAAACGCAATTTGCGGGCTTATATTATTTCTGCTAATTCTAATTGGAGGAATGCTGGATACGCAAATACTGGAGGAGCAAAAAACAAAAGAAATTACTAATTGCCCCGATACTGTGGAGGTATTTTTAAATGATAGTATAGTAATATTTAATTAAGTAATTATGGACATAAATAAGCAAATAAAAAACAACGTAGCGACTGTACAGACAGTGAACTACTACAAAGACATAAAGAAATTAGCCCTTAATTCCAATAATTTAGAGCGTTTTTGCCAAATTTTAGGAGAATCAAAGGGGCGGGCGTTCGTAGAAAACATTTTGCAAGCTTCGTACAATTCTAAGTTGAAATTTTGCAACCCGAACAGCGTAATTTTATGCGGATTAGCTATTGCAACGACTGGTTTGTCATTAGTTCCCGCTCTTGGACAATCATGTATCGTCCCTTACAATGACAACGCACAAGCACAAATAATGTATCGTGGATTCATTGAATTAGCTAATAGGACGCAAAAATTAGAGCGTATAAATGTCTCAGAGGTTCGCGAGGATGATATCGAAGGTATAGACCCGTTCAGAGGTGAAATAATATTGAAAAGTTATGACTATAACGGCTATATAGAGAGAAAAAACCGGGCTTATATTGGTAATATCGCATATATAAAATATCTTTCAGGGGGTGAATATTTTAAATATATGACAGTCGAGGAGATAAAAGCACACGCTAAAAAATACTCACAATCTTATAGAAAAAAAATGGGGTTATGGGTCACAGATTTTGAGATGATGGCTAATAAAACAGTAGCAAAAAGCCTTTTAAATTTATACGGGCCGAAAACGGAGAGCATGGAAAACGCAATTAAATATGATTTTTCGACACCAATAAACGAAAATTTAACAGATTTAGAATATTTAGACGGGACAAATGAGTAAAGGAAAAGGGTTAAATTTTTCGATGAAATGGACGAATTCAAGGGGTTTCCCTCCTTCACATGAAAGGATAAGAATTATTTTAGAAAGTGGAGATGTTAAAATAGGGGTGTTCCATCCGGAAAGCATACCATTTGTTTTCGGAGTAGACGGGAATGTATATTATTATTCAACTGTAAAATTTTGGCAATATGATAGATAGAAAAGTGTTTAGGAATTACGAAGAGTGGCACAATTACCGAAAAAGTGATTATTTTATTGGCGGACATGATATAGCGGTAATAACTGGTCATGATGAATACAAAACGCCTTTAGACTGGTATAATGACTACCAAAGGGGGCAAGCAATGGAAAATGAAATTAATTATAATACCCAAAGGGGGCAAGCAATGGAAAACGCTATAGCCGCTCTTTTTGAAACAGAGTCTACGGAGAGGGTAATAAAAGAGAGCGCAAAATACTTCGTTTTAAGCAACGATAATTACCCGCCTTATATAATTGCTTCACCGGATAGGGAATTGTTTAAATTCCGAAGGAAAAACCGTATTGTCGTTGAAATAAAGGACACATTACGTACTGTAGATTTAAATGACCCCAAAACTTTCCCTAATTCGTGGTATATGCAATTAGTTTGGAACATGGGGGTTGGGGAATATGATGCTGGAATGTTAGTCGTATATGATGGACAAAAGCAACTGAAATGGAGAATGTTTGATTTTGACAAAGATTTATTTGAGTATCTTTTAAATGGGGCCAAAGAATTCACAGAGAACCACATACTTAAAGGAATTCCGCCCGCTCCAATTAACAAAGAGGATATTTTTAATATTACAAATACCTCTGAAACAATATCTTTAAACATTTCTCCTGAATACATGGAATTAATCAAGGATTATAACGAAGTAAAAAACAAAATAAAAACACTCGAAAAAGAAAAAGAAGATTTAGAAAACAAAATAGCATTACTTTTTGACAATTGTAATGAAATAGTATGCGAAGGAGTAAGTGTCGCAAAAATAAAAGACTATACAAGAAACACAGTAGATACAGAAAAACTAAAATCGGAATTTCCGGCAATATATGAAGCTGTTAAAAAAGAATCAAAGGGTAAATCACTTAAAATCTTAAAATTATGATACTAACAAAAATAATTATTTATTCAGTCGTTTTAATATTATTATATTTCGCTGTTCTATTCTTAGGAATATATATAGTACCATATTTAGGCGTGGGGTTTTGTAAGAAATTTTATAGGTTATTTCCGGTAACCTCAATATTGATACTTGGATTTTCTGTAGCAAACAATCAATACAACATACAGAAATTAGAAAAATTAAAGAAGATAGATAAAGAGGTAACTAAATATGATTTGGCAAGAAAAAGGCTTAAAAGAATAAATAAATTAAAAAAATAATCGTATATTTGTAGTGTTGACTGCTACCAACAAAGAAGATATTAACGGTATATTACCGTAAAAAGAGGTTTGTTTTAGGGTAGCAGCTAAAATGAACCTCTTTTGTTTTTTACACAACCATGCAAAAAAAATCATTTATTCTACATTTAGATTCTTTAGACGTTTTCGATGATTTAAACAGTCAGGAAGCTGGGGAACTGATTAAAACAATTATTAAGTATCAACGTCTAAAACATGATGGTATAACATTTGATTTATCAGAAATCGATAATACTTTGATAAGAGTTGCTTTTAAACCGTTTAAAGCACAATTTGACAGAGATTATGAAAAATATTTGTCTATTGTAGAAAGAAATAAATTAAACGGCAAGAGTGGGGGTAGACCTAAAAAAATAGAGGAAGCAAATGTTTTCCCTGAAAAGCAAACAAAAGCAAAAAAAGCAAATGCTTATTTTGCTAAGCAAAAGGAAACAAAAGAAACATTTGCTTCCCAAGAAACCCAAAATAACCCAGTGGGTTTTTCAGAAACCCAAAATAACCCAGTGGGA
>ERZ780139.583-NODE-583-length-37734-cov-4.687173_pt1 | contig 37734 bp, 37 predicted proteins | sample MGYA00511476_ERZ780139 | MGnify/ENA primary metagenome ERZ780139 (study PRJEB29588, sample SAMEA2158190) | human gut metagenome | biome: human gut; feature: human-associated habitat; material: faeces | place: Denmark | collected 2008/2010 ... | reverse complement strand
CAATCTCCTGTATCTGAAAAATTATTTAACAGATTAAGGATAGCACAAGGTGGATATCCGGGCAATGATCTGTAAAATATTTTATCGAAAAGTTACAGGTGATGTCGAAAAAATGCGAATTAGTAAGAAAGAAGAAAAGAAGTGTAAGATAGTAGAAACAGAAAAAACAAAAGAAATAAGCCTTAAAATTGTGGTCTTTCCAGAAGCATTGATTCCAAAAAAACTTTCTATATTATTTGTATACAGCCTGTTAGCTTTTGAAGAAGAAAGCTTAAACATTCCTTCGGTATCACCTGAGGTTGTTCTTTGTGTGTTGATAAAGTTGATTTCACATTTACCATCGTATAGTGGAAGGCCTTCGGCAGATATTTTTAAAACTTTAATCACCGATTATCAGCTCCTTTCAATGCTATTATAATACAATCGCTTGAAAAAATCAAGCATAAAAACGCATTCTTTGTTTTTATATCCTGCTGTTTTATCCCTTATAGTATGCCCATTATATATACAAACGATCCTATTAGAGAAAAAAATGCAGGTCTGACGTATAAAATTTTTTGGGTGCTAAAATATTCGACGATTCTGACAAAATATCCACCTGCTTTGGGTCATTATACTGCCCCATTTTCTTCGTGTTCAGCAAAATAAGTATTTATACACTTTCTGAACGTCCCCTAGGTCAATTTACAAATCACTGGTATATGTACGACATCATCCTTAAATGTAACACTGCCGGGCAAGACCACATAGTCCACCGCCGGGTATCTGTCGTCAGATAGTGCAGCCGACACTCTGCATCTCCTAACAGGTTCACTTTCACACGTTATCTCTACTATACAATTAATGTCAAAACAATCTAAAAATTCTTCTAATCGCATTTTATATTTTCTTTTTTCTTTTCAGCCGTTAGATTTTTTATTGCGTTTATTATTTTTTCAGTTCTTTTATACCAATTTACAAGCTCATTCTTTTCTATAAGATCTCTTATGATCGGCTCGACCACAGGATAATAATCTTTACGTATACATATGTGATTTCCAAAACCTTCATACAGGTGCGTATAATTTTTCGGAGGCTTTGTGTGCTTGAAGTTCCTTTCGTCCTTACTGAGGTAGAACACGAACTCAGTTCTGCAGGATTCATCTGATTCAGGGCCATTCCAATAGCAATCATCTAACGCAGGAAAATACTCCTTGACCTTTGAATATGGCATTTCCTCAGAAAAGAAAAGCGAGAACTCCTCACCTTCGGCTGTGATAAATTCCATAAGATTACCCATCCCCATAGCACCAGGTTCGGCAAGCGTAAAGATCGCTATGTCTTTGAACATTTTCTTTGTATATTCTTGATTTTTTACGTTTGCCAATTTCATATCCACCGTTCATATCACTATTCATAATCATATGGTTCTAATGGTATTTGCCAGCTTTTGGATAGAGTGTCTCCTCATCATTAAAAGCTTTGATAGTGTTCCGTATCTGCTCCTCCGAAAAACCAAAGTACGTTATCTCATACAACACCAGCGCCGCAAATTTGACATTGCCATACGTTGAAAGGCTTGCTTTATCGACTGTATACCCTAAAACATCAGCCCAAGGAACCGCCTCGATACTGTAGGTTTTGTTATCTGATCTATCGAGTAAATAAACGTTGTAAAGATTTTCACCTTCGTCCTGTCGGTCTTTCAGTTGTTCAATGAATAAAACTTCATTATCAGACTTCTTTGGAGTCTTCTGAGATAAAGTCTTTAAAGCATCTCTTATATTTTTATTAACTGAACACTTGTCTTGACATTTGATAATCGCTAAAAATTCGCTGACAACCTTAAATTCATCGCAGCTTTGGAGCACTTGATAAAAGTACATCATATCTCCCCCATTATCAGTCTGAATCATTCATGTCAATAACATAATCATTTATCGAAAGCCACGCCACTATATTTTCTTTCCCCATATAGAAACACCCCTGTTTGAAATACCCTGGCTCATCATCTGGGTTGTAGGCATGCGAATGCCAAGTTGCTACGTCTAACCCGCCATCCTTATATAGCACGACACAGCCTGTCATATCCTCTGGTTTTTTCTCCTTTAAATTTATAAACTCCGACAATGGAATATTCAATTTCTTCTTTGACATAAAAATAACCTCTCCTCTTATAATCACATATCCTACAACTCATTCATATAATTTTCTGTGTATTTACCCCAACAGCTTAGCATTTCATCATCTGAAAACTTCCTGTCATATAGATAGTCCTTCAATTTCCTTTCCGCCTTTACAATCTCATCTAGGTTCGTTATATTCTTTGGGTCGCACTTTATTACTTCAAATATTCTTTTCAAAGCGTGTGTGTAGCCCTTTTGACCATAGGCTTCTCTACCTTCTGCCCTTATCTTTGGTTGTAAATTATGTGTGACTATATGTGAGACAGTTTCATCTATCCAGGACATCTGGTGATTAAAAGACATTCCCAAAAAGCTACCCTGAACACGACCGCTTTCCATGTTGCCCACTCCTCGTCTTTCATACGCATCTTCTCTATATTTATAGTATAACACGCTTTTACCGTTACGTCTAGAACGTTATTTATCACATATCAAACTATTTATAATTCAATAAACGGCACTTATAGTACCATAATAATGACCACGGTATAATCAAAATGAGCGTACACCAAATCGGTATACGCTCGTTTTGTCAAAAAGCTATTACTCTGAAATATATTTTTCAGACTTTTCCTTGAATCTCTCGTGGATTTCTTGATTTCTTTCTTCGACAACTTCGTCAATAAGCTGTGAAAATGTATTATTGATATTTACCTTGAGAAGTTCCTGCGTCTTTGTTGACAGAAAATAATCAAAGCATATCTCGGAAATGCATTTGAAAATATGTTCGTATTTTTCTTCAGGCTTCATACTATCCCAGCCTTTTTCCGCACACTGCGAAATCATAGCTCATATCGTCCCTGTCAGGAGAACTATAGCCAAGCTCCTCCGGAACATCAGGCACGCCCTGCTGTGCTTCGCTTTCAAAAGGGGGTGGAACAAACTCTGCTTTGGGCTTTGTCTGCGGTCTGCAAAGTGCATATATCATAACAAGCAGCGTCACCGCAAAGCAAACCGCCAGCACAGATACTATCAATTTGCCGTCATCTTTTTTGCTTATTCATCATGAGACCCCTGAATCGTCAAAACTTATTATCTTCTCTGCGATTTTTCCGCAACTATCCAGTTTTCACCGCTCTGAGTTATAGTAAACTTCTCGCTGTCAACAAAGTCGGTCGGGTCAAAATTATATGTGCCTGCAAGAACGTGAGGCAGATATTTGCTGTTTGGATTTTTGTAGATCGTACTTGAAATATTTGTAGTACCGCTGATATTTACTGTACCTGTATTATTGATAACTACGCTTTTATTCGCATCTTCATTTGTAAGAGTGCAGTCAGTTATATTTGCAGTACCCCTCGAAACATAAACAGGAGTATATTTTGTGGATATCTTACAGCCTATAAGATTTGTTGTGCCGCCCTGCACCATTATCGGACCTTCGTCGCCGTTAAGAGTGCCGTTTTTGATAGTACAATCTGCGCCATTGTTCATTATCTGTCCTGCGATAGTGTGACCGTTAAGGTCGAGTTCGATAACAGTGTTCTTTTTGCAGTTTATGCGGCTTTTCAGTGTGATATCGTCATCAAGCTTTATCTTTCCGCCTGCTGCCACTGCGCTAACAAGGTCGTTATATGATGAAACTGTTTTTACATCTGTATCTGCATTTTCCGAAGCTTCTGCAATATTTACCGCTACGTTTCCTACTTTTGTAAGAGCGGTAACATCTGATGAAAGCTCGCCGCTTAGGGTAAGAGCCGTGCTTACTGTAAGGCTTTCATCATTAACAGCCTTGCCCTCGGCTGTGGGTATGGTAAATTCGTCATTTGTGAATGTGCCTTTTACAACGCTGTATTCATCAAGAGGCTGGTATGTAAGATCAACGTCGATTGCCGCATTGGAATGGTTTGTAACGCTTATATCATTGCCCTTTGCAGACCATTCGCCCTTTGCGTCGATATCATATTCATGAGTTTTTGCATTCCAAGTCTTTGTTCCGTTCACGCTGTATGTGAACTCCATTTCGCCCCACACAACGTCGGCACTGATAGTTTTTGAAGTCTTGATATCCTCAACATACTTTGCATTTACGCCGATATCCTTTTTGATGTCAGCGTCATCAGCCGCCGCTGCAAACGCCGCCGTACTGAGTGTTGCCGCAAGTGCTAATGCCATTACGATCGAGATCGTCTTTTTCATAAGTAATTGCTCCTTTTCAATTTATCATTATTTATGTATTTGGTGTGTCGCCGATCCCGTCCCACCTGCCGTCAAGTCCAATATATCTTCCGTCAATAGTGGTGTTCTTTGCTATTGAGCCGTATCCGTCAAAATAGTACCAATCGTCATCCACTTTGACCCAATCTGTATACAATTTGCCGTAATCCCATGGATAAGACAAATCGTACTCGCCACCATTGTTGCTGCCTGTGAGCACCTTGCCGTCTTCATCGGCATAATACCATTCTTCTCCGCCGTCCTTAAACCAACCTTTCACCATATTGCCGTCTTTATCAAAATAGTACCAATCACCAGTGTCCTCATCCTTTACCCAGCCAGTTTCCCTATAACCAAGTCGAAAATAATACTTTGTGCCGTTCACGTTTGCCCAGCCGTGAGGATAGACATTCACTGAAACAGTGCCGATAGTCTTGCTTTCAAAATGCTCTGTTGGTTTACCTGACAGGCTCAACTTACAATTCTTACTTTCTGAGATAGGCACTATTAGCTCACTGCTTGAAAAATAGCCTTTTATCTCGTCCATGCCCTCTGCTTGTTTGTATGAAAAATCCGCCATAACACCCACATTCCCTGTGTTTGTCAAAGTAAAATTTCCGCCGCTGTCAGACCAACCGCCGCCTATATATGAATGGGTCTCAGGATCCCACTGCCGATCTGTATAGGTAAACTCCAATGAGTCCCAAGTAATGTCGATGCTCACCTGCACTTCTGCGTCAGAATTATCCGCAGATGCAGAAACAGGCACTAACAACGCCGTGGCAATTCCCATAGCTGCAAAAAAAGCTTTTACCTTTTTATCCATATTTCACCTCTCATCATCTGACATTATGACAGCCGCCATAGTGTCCACCATTGCTTTCTAAACTTTTTTAGTATCATAGTTCATCGTCTGCAGAAACACTTTCGCTGAGTTTTCTATTATTCTCATTTTCATTGTTTAACAAGCATCTCTAATTTATAGCATTAATATTTATAATAATTATCTATCATTCTTAACAAAAAGTCAATAATATTTGCACAAACGGCAAAAAAATTGCACAAGCGGTAGGTGATTTGGTGTACGGAAAGCAAACCTCCCACAGAAACAATTCCGTGGGAGGCTTGATATTATATCGAATATTTAATTATCTCACTCATCGTCTTCTCCCACAGCCGAAAGCTTTTTATATCGGCGGTGTTCGATTATCTGCTGTTTGTGCTGTTCAAAATATTCGTCATATCTGTTCCTGCCAAACTTTGTTATCAGCTTATGGTTATAATTCATAAGCTTAGCTGTAAATTCATCACTATCAGCGTAATACAAATTGAGAAAATCGTTATGATCATACCTTTGACCCTTTCGGTCAAAGTCAAGCAGGTCAAGAAGCATGGCGGCGTTGAAATCTATTTTCAGATCTTTATGGCTAAGGTTTTCCGCTGTTTCATCACCCACCATATAAACATGATATAACTCTGAGTCGGCAATAAATCTGTATTCATAGCCGCCCTCTTTATTCTTTAATGAAGCGGTGATAACTGCTTTTTTCTCCTTGATATCATTATTGAAAAGACCCTTTATACGGCTGAGCAAACGATATGTTTCATAAAACTTCTTCTCTTTTATATCTCCACGAAGAATGTTTTCCTCAGAATCCTCCTTGCTGAAAGACTTATTTCCGGCTTCGCTTTCAAACAATGCCTTTGCCGCAACAGCGTTCCAATAATTTTTCACATATACGCCCTGACCATTGTCCTGATCCTGCTCTACTCTGAAATATCCGCCCTCGGGATAAATAGAAAAGGTCGTTTTGTCAAGCTTTTGCGAAAGGCTGTGCCTTTTTGCAGTGGCAGCAGCACCACGGATGCTGACGATAATAACGTTTCCAACTATTCTTATAATGCCTATGGCAAGATTGGCGGCTATCACAAAAGGCAGGATAAAGCCCCATGTAATAGCAAAGGTCGCACGCAGAGCGATAAGGATTATCCACAAAGGTCCCCATATGGTCATACCTAGATCGACCTCATATTCCTCACGGGTCATCTCATCTTCAAGGAGGACAACTTTTGAAAAGTTATTATACACAGAACCAAACACATTGAAGCCCTTTCGCCCTATCCTGAACGGAAAGCCTGCCGCAAATATCCAGCAAAGCACGCCTGAAATAAGTGCAGTGAGCCAATAATATTCAAAATATTTTGCCTGCTTGAAGCTTATCTGCTTGTTCAGGACTTTATTCACAGGCTTTTGCAGTGGAGTCACTTTACTAAAGATATTTTTCAGGCTGTTATCAATATCAGTATACGAAGCCTTTTCACCGTCTTTGACAACGCCAAAGGCACTTCCAACAGTGACGGTCTGCTTCGAGTTTTCAGCTATGTACTTGTCATATCTGTCATCGTTTCCTGCGATCTTAGGTATAGCAAAGGTCACAATGACAAGTGCGATCACAAGTATCACAAACTGCATCAGGGCTGTAACAATGTTTTTCATTTTCCATATGTTCCTTTCAAATATGATCTTCTAAATACATTATAATATATTGGAAGGGATTTGGCAAGAAGTATCATAAGATTTTTTTGCCATTATAAAACAAACAAAATGCTCTGCGGAATCAAACTCTCCGCAGAGCATTTTGTTTTAGTATAGCTTTCCGTTTTTCTTGTAACCGCCGTCAGCCTCAGAATATTTAAGGCACATAAACTGCCACTTGTAATTCCATTGTGGACTGTCATAGACCTTTTCTCCGACTTCCAGCAGATAAGTCACTCCGTCTATCTTTATCTCGCCCCAGAAGTGCTGTCCTCCGCCCTGGCGGTTGCCCATAACAAGGTTTGCGTCATAGCCGAGATAAACCATCATTTCCACCAGTGCGCCATTGTAATCAGAACATTGACCTTCTTTGTAAACAAAGATATTCTTGCTATGCGAGCCTGTCGGTATCCTGCCATATTTCAAATTCTTTCTTATCCAATCTGCAGTATATTCGATCTTCTTTGCCGCCGACCAATCTTTCTTGAAATGCTTTGAGGCAAAGTTTTTAAGTATCTTCTTCTCCTCTGCTGTAAGAGTGTGCGTTGAGGTCTTTGTTTTCTTGCCCTGAACGTTGTAGATCTTATAAGTGCTGTGGCTCTTCTTTGTTGCCGCATTAAGTCTTGAAACAGTGTTTATCTTGCATTGGATACCCGTCCAGCTACTGTAAACCACCTTTCCGTTTATGGTCTTATAAGCCCTCATTTTGAAGTGATAATTCTTTGAACCTGAAAGGTTTGATTTTGTATAAGAGGTTGTGCTGTTCTTTGTTATCTTCTTGAGCTGAACATAATCGTTATAGCAATCCTTTGGCATACTATAGTAATCGTTATGTGGAATAGTCCACTCATCACCCTTGCACCAGTATATCTGATATCCATCAGCCTTTTTGTTCTTCTTCCAGCTTATTGTGACTTTCTTATTATAAGCCTTTACCGTCATTTTCGGAGTGGATAACTTTGTGTTGCCTTTTACTGTTATATAAGGGCCGGTCTTAGAGTTGTATTCAAGCTTTACGGCATAAGTATAACTCGTTGCCTCTGAAAGCTTCTTGTCAGTATAGCTTGTGGAACTCGTGACCGTCAGACGCTTGTAGGTCTTTTTCTTTGGATCATAGCGATAAACCCTGTATTTGCAATTGCCGATCTTGTTCCAGCTAAGCTTTACAGAAGTGGTAGAGTCAGCGGTAGCCTTAAATCCCTTTGGCTTTCCAAGGACGATCTTGAATGTTGTCGAAACAGGGTACCTGCTTTCGTAGTTTCCGCCAAGAGTAACAACAGCGGTCGCTGTGCCTACATTTGTGTTATTGTAATATGTTACAGTATAGTCAGAACTCTTGATCGTATTTCCGTCCGCCTTGACAAAAAGGCTCGGTCTGACAGCGTTGCCAGTATAATCCACATCAGCTATCTTTAGTATCTCGACCTCAGAAACAGCTTTCGGGCTGATAGTGAAAGGCACTGTCACATATCCTGTATAGCCGTTCATGCCTTCTATGGTCATATAGCCTGTTCCGGCATTCACATTGTTTGTATATGATACATTATAATCAACGCCACGTCTTAGCACCTCACCACTAACTGTAACAACAGGCGCAGGAGTCTGAGCGTAGCCCGTGTAGGTGCAGCTAGTATCCACAGAAATATTCTCGCTGGATATTTCAGCCTCTACAACGCTATACTCAAAGGAATCGGTCCCATTAAAGTTGCCGATACCTTTAATATAAGCATAATGCCAGCCAAGCTCGCCACAGTCGTCCTCATATTCGATCTCATAGTCAACGCCCTCAGCAAGCACAATATCATTGTATGTAACAATAGGTTTTGGCTGAACAGGTTTACCGGCACAATAGCTCTGCTCATACTCGTAGTTAATATTCGCACGGTAAATATCAGTTGGCACGATATTGAAATTCTTTGTAAAGCTTCCTGTGTAATTACCTATACCAGTGAAAGTAGCCGTCGCTGTACCTACGTTTATGTTGTTCTCATAAGTAACAACATAGTCCTCGTCCTCAGTGAGCTGGTAATAGTTGTTGCTGTCCTTAAGAGAATAGCCATAAAGCGTCTTTTCCGTGCCGTCATACGTCTGATCGCCTTCATACCAACTGCTATACATATCCTCAGTCAACTGAATGGCTTCATCGTTTTCCGACGTATAAAGACCGACTTCCTCTCCGCCAGCAGGAATTTGCTCCTCTGCCTCAGCTCCAAAGCATACCACTGCACTTTGCAGTGCAAGACACACTGCCACTGCCGTCGTAAGCGTCCGCTTAAATAACTTCATATTATTTTTTTCCTTTCCACTATAATTTTCCTACATATTACTAATTTTATCACAAAGGTGTGACAATGTCAAGATAAAATACAACAAATAGAAAGCCTCATGACATTCAGTTAGATCGTGAAGTTGAGGATGTAAAATACGGTGATACCACACTAGAATAAGGAGGTCTGATTATGATCTCTGAATTTGTACGAGAACAAAAAAGATATATTCTGACGGCTTGATAGAATCAATATAAAGGAAATTTTATATCGGTATATATGTTCAACGCAGCGTATATACAGATTTTTGTTTCAAAAAGTTTCTTAATTTTCTGAAATTTAAAAGCAGAGTTTTGTACACATACAACATATTATACTGTATATGCGATAAAATTTAGTCATATTGTTCAATTAATCTACGAAAAATTGTGCTAAAATACGAAAATTATTTGTGTAAACGTTTTACTCAAATATTTAAGTTGACTTATTTTACTTTTAATAATATAATGTTTTACGTTGACAGAGTTAAGGCAGCAACGCACGAGGATAATACAGTGCTGCCTTAGAATACCGGTATTAAAAAAATAATTGTATAAGAGGAGCTTTTTATGGTACAGAACAAAACTTTTTCTGCAAAGGCATTACAGACTTTTGTTGCTGTAATGTTTGCCGTAATAACCTGCTTCGGTTTTATGACAACACCGACCGCAGAGGCGGCATCAGGATTTTATGTAAGCGGTACTAGTATCTATGACGCTAGCGGAAACAAGTTCGTTATGCGTGGCGTGAACATTGCTCATGCATGGTACACAGAGAAGACTGAAACTTCTATCAAGGGCGCTGCAAACAACGGCGCAAATACCGTAAGAGTCGTACTTGCAAACGGCTCAAAGTACACAAAAACAAGCGCACAGGAAGTAAAGAACATCATAAGCTGGTGCAAGTCAAACAAGCTGATATGCATTCTTGAAGTACATGACGCAACAGGCAGCGACAGCACTTATGATCTTAACAAGTGCGTTGACTACTGGAAGGAAATGAAGAACGTTCTCAGCGGTACTGAGAAATATGTTATCGTAAACATCGCAAACGAGTGGTGCGGCACATGGAACGGAAGCGCATGGGCTGACGGCTACAAGTCTGCTATCCGATCTGTAAGAAACGCAGGCATTACAAATATGCTTATGGTAGACTGCGCAGGCTGGGGACAGTATCCTGACAGCATCAAGGATTACGGTAAGTCTGTTTTCAACGCAGACTCACAGAAGAACACCGTATTCTCCATTCATATGTATGAATATGCAGGCGGAAACGCATCAACTGTAAGAAACAACATTGATAACGCACTCAACATCGGTGTGCCTGTTGTTATCGGCGAGTTCGGCGGTCAGCACACAAACGGCGACGTTGATGAGGCTACTATCATGAGCTACTGCACAAGCAAGGGCGTAGGCTATCTTGGCTGGTCATGGAAGGGCAACAACTCTGACATGAGCTACCTCGACATTGCAAACTCATGGGACGGCTCAAGCCTTTCTTCATGGGGAAATACACTTATCAACGGCTCAAACGGAATTAAGGCAACTTCTAAGATCTGCTCAGTTTACAGCGGTTCAGGAAGCTCTTCCGGCGGTTCTTCTTCAGGAACTTCAACAGATTCCAACGGCGGAGTTCTCGGACTTGACGGAACATATTACATCAAGAGCGCACTCAGCGGCAAGTATCTTGACGTATACAAGGCAAAAGCTGACAATGGCACAAACGTTCAGCAGTACAGAGGTACAGGCGGAAACAATCAGAAATTCAAGCTTGTAAGCGACGGAAACGGCTATTACACTATTTACACAGGTGCATCAAATTACAAAAGCTGTCTTGACGTATACAACTGGAGCAGGGACAATGGTGCTAACATCAACCAGTGGCAGTATCACGGCGGTGACTGTCAGAAATTCCAGCTTGTAAAGATCGGCGACGCTTATGCTATCAAGACAAAGATCTCAGACTGCTTCTCATGCCTTGACGTTTACGAACAGAACACAGCTGACGGAGCAAACATTAACCAGTGGAGCTACTGGGGCGGAAAGTGCCAGCTTTGGTATCTTGAATCAACATCAGGTTCTTCCTCATCTTCATCTTCTTCAAGCAGTTCAGACAGCAATTACAAATCGATCTTCTGGGGTTCTTCAACTGCTTCAGCATGGGGTCAGGCTGCTTCAGCAATGACTTCAAAGAATGGCGGAAGCTTCAACGCATATGACATTCAGTCAAACGGCTACTTCTACGTTGAATACTCAGGAACAAAGAATCAGGTAGAATTTGTTCTTCAGAGCTGGTCAGGCGGAGCAGAGTGGGCAAAGGTTTCACCAAGCGAAACAGGCACAGCAAACGGACACTACTACGCAAAGTATTCTTACAACAACTGCAAGTCAGCATTCGGCACTTCCGATTTCGGCGGAAAGCTGGATCAGATCCATGCAGGTGCAGCAAACGGCACAGTAACGATCTACTCTGTATGCTACTGCTGGTGATCTAAGATTTTTTTCAGACTTCATACTGTTTCACAGCGGTATGAAGTCTTTTTTTATGCAAAAAAGTTTTAACTGTACCTTTGTTTTTCTTCCTTCAAAAAAATCAGAGCTTACTGTTATTTATGAGTTGCCTGTACGGATTGTTCGCTTTAAAATATCTGATGACAGCTATGAAGTAATTGCTACAAATTTATCTGAAGATCTTTTTTCTTCTGATGACCTTAAATACACCGGGCTTAGATATTTTCACGCAATTTTATTTCTTGATTTTATTAGCTTAATGATATTGATAGAAAGCCATGCGAGTTTCTCTTAGATTGTTTGGATCTCTATCACGAATTTCCCTTTGGAGTTCACCTTCAGACGCAATGTCTTGACATATCTATTGCAAAAGTTCTCCATTTCTTTCATGGTAGCGGTCACTTTTGTGGCTTCATATATCTTGTGAGTAAGCTCCAGAGGGTTCTCTCCAATGAGTGAGGGCAAATGCTTTTCAAGCTCTGCAAAGAGTACGGCACGTTTCAACTCCTCCGTGCCTGCGGTGCAGAAATCATCAATGGCACAATAATAGATGCCGTGCTGTGCGAGGGCGTTTTTGATCGCCGTTCCACACTTCTCGTATTCGTACATAACGAGAAACTTTGCTTTCGGCAGGCTCTCGATAAGTCCCCAAAAGTCCGAATCACTTGACACAATAATAAAAGATGTTATCCCGTCACGGTAGAAGTCCGTAACTACGCTTGCGGTCATTCGCACATCGACCAGTGACTTTCTGTCTGTCACTCGGTCGATCTCTATATGTTCAACGGGTATCTGCGTGAATTTAGAGAGCCAATCCCAGCCTGCGGTAGTGTTCGGATCGTCATATAGCGTGATCTTCTCGATCTTAGCAAGCTCTTCCTGATTCAGACCTTTCAGAACACTATAAAGCTTGTATGGATCAGAGTTCTCACAATCGACAGCTATAGCTGTTTTCTCGGTGCTGTCGATAAAATTATAGATATTGTTTCGTGTTTCATCATCTGCGTCCCGATATTTCGTATAATCGGTGAAGCTGTCATTATGCTGACCGTAGATGATCTTCAAAAACTTACGGTCGGAATAGATGATGCTCCCGACTTCGGCAGGTTGCCAGTGAATATACATTTGAAATGGATAATGCTCGATGTTCGCCATGTACTTGGTGAACTCCTGCTTCATGACACCGTTCTTGTTGTATTTCGGAACAAAGAACAGATCTCGGATATACTCCCAATTCAGCCAATCGTAAAACAAATGAGAGCACTTGTCGATATTTTCATTGATGAGTCTTGTAAACTCCTGCATATACTTCTCTGAACGGCAATTCGCTTGGATAATGGTAAATCCCCATTTTTCAAGCTGTTTGATATTATCCTTATCGTACCATTCTATGTTATGCAAATTTTTGAGCTGAAACCGCATCAGATCATCGGTCTTTTTGAATTTCTGCATCAGTACTGTTCGCAGCTTACATAAATATCTTATTGTAGTGGCGTCCTTATCGGCTTGGAGCTTCTCGATAAGCTCGGAACATTCACCGTAACTCACGGTCAGAGCTGACATTCGGACGCCTATCATATAGGCTATAGTAGTAACTACCTCTTTTGTATCAACGGTCAAGTAAAACCCTCCTATTCATTTAATATGATCATCAATTGCCGTCATTATCCTGTTGAGCCGATTTTATCATGGTCTTGCTGATAGATATTTCTGCGCTCTCCACCCGTTTGATTTTCTTGTATAATACACAGTTTACTAATTCTTCGTTTTCGTTATCCATTGCGATTCACCTCCGCTCTGCCCTATATCCTGATTATAGCACAAATGGCGGTATATTGCAACGCTATTTGTTTGCAAAAGGTTTACAGATTGACTTTTTCGGGGCGGTTTGGTATAATAAAGATAAATGAGAAAGTGATATAGCTTTCTCTGCTAAATCGGAATTTAGAGGAGTTGTGGCTTATGAATTTAAAAATGATACGTTTATCCAAACCAAATCCGGATAACCTGTTTTCTAACTATGAAAATCAATTAGAACCGCAGTATTTTTTCACATCCTCGGTTTCAAAGACCTTATTTGAAAATAGCCAAAGAACTTTATTGCAGATTTCTGAAGATGAAATACGGGATTATATCAACAATGATGATCTGTGTAATGATGAAGAGGGAATGTTCCCGAAACGATCGGTGCTTACAGGTGAGTGGTATATTAGGTCAGTATCATTTGAAGATGATATTCTTTCGATTGAAACAGCACTGCTTGGAACTGATCTTGGATATCCAGACGATTATTTGGGATTAGAATTGATATTTATTTATGATGATGAATCGAAAGAATTTGCTTTTGACGGGATAAACAGTTCTGCACTGTAAATTCTCATTTAGCTTAGTAACCGAATACACTCAAACACGGATAGACCGTCCTCATCAGACGGCTATCCGTTTCTTATTCCGCATAACCACAAAAAAAACGCAAAAACATTACGGCAAACATCTGAATTCAAAAAAATCAGCAAATAAGGTTTATTCTACTGTATTTCCCCTCTCTCCTCCACAAACTCCACCAAACACATATCCTCCACAGCTATCCTAGTCTTGTCCATAAAAACAAGCTCATTAGTATAGCCGTCATAAATTCTCACTATGCCTGTCTTGGTCTGATAACTGCCACCACTTTTTCTCTTATCGGGAACAAAATATGTCACCCTTATCTCAGGGCGTTCATCAAGCATATCAAGCAGGCGGTTGAGATCGTCATTGAGCTTGTTTACCTCGTCCTCGGTCAGCTCCTCCCTGATTTCGGTGTATCTTGCGGTTTCATCAACAGCAGCGTCATAGCCCGTCAAAGCTGCAAAAGGGCTGAACTGCGCCGCCCTGTCCGATATAGACATTTGCGGATGATCGTCATAGTGAGGACGTGAAAACTGCTTTATATCATAATAATTGTCATACATTGTAAGCCCCACCTTTCATGCCTTGTGACCACCTATACTGCGGTTGCGCTCTCTTGCCGTAGCTCCCTCGGTATAGTTCGTGCCTTTTAAAATGGCATTTTTCCCATATTTGTGCTTTATCAAGAGCATTGCTTCCTGCAATGCCCTTTCTTTTTCTTCTGCGTTGTTATCAGCATTTGCCGCTTCCGCCATATCAAACAAGCTTATCTGCTCATAGCTCTCAATTTCGGGGATATCCTCTTCTCTTATGACATTACAGGCGGTCAGATTAAGCCGTCTTGCAAGCAAAGTCTTGTCGATAATTCTGTCAAAAAGAGCCATGGTTGCGTCTATTATTTTTCTGGTCGAGGAAGTGTGCCTGCCTAGATTTTGAGTGCCATGGGCGTGCTTTGGTATCTTCCTGCCATAGTGGTCGCAAACCACCTCGCCCGTATAGTGACCGTCCGCCAAGCTTTCTTTATCATACCCCACAGTGAGAACGATCTGATTTGTTACAACGCCCTTATCCACAAGGTCAAGGGACAGCATATCAGCCATTTCCCACAGAATAAGCCTTGTGCGCTCATAATTACACGGCTCTTGCAAGACCTGCCCAGAGGAAATGCTGTTGTTCGAGGGGCGGTATGACTTCACGTCAGGTATGGCGGTAGGCTCGATACCCCATGCGTGGTCGATAAGAAGCTCGGTATTTTTGCCGAAAACCTTGTAAAGCTTCCCTATAAGATAATGGTCCAGCGACCAGCGTGAGATATCCCCCATGGTGTAAATACCAAGCTTTTCAAGGCGGCTCGCTGTGCCTGCGCCCACACGCCAAAAGTCCGTGATAGGGGTATGCCCCCACAGCGTTTCTTTGTAAAGCTGTTCGTTCAGCTCTGCGATACGGACGCCGTTTTTATCCGCAGGGATATGCTTCGCCACAATATCCATTGCCACCTTGCACAGATACATATTCGTTCCAATGCCTGCTGTGGCGGTTATACCTGTAGTTTTCAGCACATCCAAAATGAGCATTTGTGCAAAGCCACGTCCGTCAACGTTATAAAGCCCGAGATAGCCCGTTGCGTCAATAAAGACCTCGTCGATAGAATAGGCGAAAATATCCTCTGGTGACACATATTTCAGATAAATCCCGTATATTTTTGCACTCACAGCCAAATATTTCGCCATTTGCGGAGTTGCCACGATATAATCAAGCTCGCAGGCAGGGTCGGATAGCTCCGAATAGATATAGCTTTTCTTTGCAAACTGTCTTTTAGGAGCTTTCTGCAAACGCTCCTTATTGACCTGCTCCACACGCTGAATGACCTCAAAAAGCCTTGCCCTGCCTGAAATACCAAAGCTTTTCAGTGACGGTGACACTGCAAGACATATAGTTTTCTCCGTTCGGCTCTCATCAGCCACCACAAGGTTTGTATTCAATGGGTCAAGCTGCCTTTCCACGCACTCAACCGAAGCATAAAAAGATTTCAGGTCTATTGCAACATAGGTCTTTTCCATAGCATCACCGCCTTTTTCCTTTATGTATAATAGTATACCACGAAACTTTCTATTTTACAATAGAAAATCGAACAAAAGTTCTAAATTTTTAATTAACTCTTTTCATGGTATTTGACAAAGTAAAAAACGTCCCCGAGGAAAGCTTGGGGACGTTAGTGTTATATTGGGTTTTAAGACGGCATACAATAGTCTACCAAGCTTCACTGTCATAAGGCTCAATAGGAATATTGTAATTCTCTGTTACCTTATAATACTTATCAGTGTCAGTGTCTACCATAAGAACATTTATATCTCCTGTGCTGAGCACATCTCCGTCAATGTAGTAGTGACTCGCTCCGTCATAGTAGATATCGTTAAATCTGCGGTCGCCTGAAATCGTGTTGGTATGGACATGCCCTGCCACCACCTTTTTGTCAAGTCCGTGTATCTTGCCAAGCCTGTGGGGGTACTGCTCTGTAAAAATATAATCCTCGGTGCAGTATTCCCAGGCATTGCCCGAATCCTCGTCAATGCCTGCATGGACAAAGATAGTGTTGCCCTCAACATGGTATCTCGGCAGACGTTCAAACCAATATCTATACGAGTCATCAGAGTCATCATATTCGCCGCTGCCTAGCATTTCATTGACCGAAGAAAAACCGCTCATCACCATTTCCTCGTGATTGCCAAGAAGCGCCACCACCTTCCTATGACCATATATATTCTGCAAGCCCATTATCTTTTTAAGCACAGCTATATTGTCCTCGCCGCCGTGAATATAATCTCCCAGAAAGATAAGCTTTGTGTCAGGCTCGTCAAGGTGGTCAATGACAAGCTCCAAAGCATCGCAAAGTGCTGAATAACATCCGTGAATATCACTCATGCAGTATATTTTCATGCTTTTCTCCTTTTGTATCATTAGTTTGGTCGTATTTAGCTATCAGTTTTTCCATGTCCTCAGATCTTGTTTTGACCTTATCCATAACTAGGTCGAGCATTTTTTCAGGTTTTCAAGCTTATCTTTTATATTTTCCTTTTCTGCCATAGTTCGCCCTCCTATAACAATTATCTCTATAATTATATTGTATCACAGGGAATATATCCCTGTCAATCAGCTACGCCACACGAATTATAGTATTTGAAATTATCTTGAAAAAAATATCTCCTTTCTCGCTTGTTTCAGGGGTGATACTGTTATACACAAAGGCTGAAACACAGCCGTCTATGCCGTCGCCTTTCATATCAAGGCACTCACGCTCGGCTTTCCAATCGTTTTTGTTAGGATAAACGCCCCCGCACATACACAATCTGTCAAGCTTTCTGCCGTCCGTCCTGTTGTAGGCCTCTACTCTCCACTTTCTTGCGTCAGCGTCACAGTACATAGAATAATCATCATATATCACCGTCTTTTTGCCCTCCTCGATCATGATGACCTGTGTACCCTTTCTTTGCTCGTCAAATGGCGGAATGTTATCTGACAATGCCAATCTCTCAATGACCTCTGTGTTAAAAATCTTTGTGCTCTTTTTCATAGCCTTACCTCCGTATCAACTCTGTCTTGACCTTATGTGCTTATTATAGCACCTTTAAGGTTCTGTTTACTGTTCCAAAATGGTCTGTGATGTGTTTTTTTGATTTTATTCCCTTTTCAAGCTTCTGTATATATTATAGCACCCACTTAGTACAGTTTGCCGAACCTATTCGGCACAATTATGATATATTCTTTTTTCTTATATTTTTTTTGCGAGATATTTGATAGTGTATTTCTCATACAATAAACTTTTTTTGCACCTTTTTTTTGCTACAGAAAAATGATATAATAAAAAACCGACAAGAAGAGAGAATAAAATGGATACTTCAAAGAAAGGTTGGGACTTATTTAAAAAAATTACTTCCCAAATGGCAAGAGACATATATGGAAAGACTTATCAAAGAATATATTTCACTGCTGAACGAAGAAAAGCTTGCCTCTGAAAAGTTTTGGGAGCTTGAAAAGCGTATAAATAAAGATAAGCGTAGTCCAGGGGTGATTGTGCCATACCGTAAATCAGATGTAATGATGATACTTCTTAAACTCATAAATGATAGTGTCATAACATTTGACGATCTTGATGAATTCAGCGATAATATAAAAGGTAGTTTAAAATTTATAACTGGTGCAGATCAAGCTTATCAGGAACAGGGAGATGTGACAAAATGAACATTGCGTTGAAATGCCTTTTTTCAACAGGGGTACATGACAGAGGTCATGATTATTTCTTAAATGGTGCTGTCCATGATATTAAATATTCCAACAACGAGCTTAAAGCCGTTGTATCAGGAAGCAAAGATTATATCGTCAAGATAGTTTTTTCAGAAGATGATGAAAATGAGATTTTAGATATGGATTATACTTGTCCATACGCTTGCGACGGATATAACTGCAAGCATATGGTGGCAGCACTTTATAAATTTGATGAATGTTGGGGAAATGGGCTTTCATTCAAAAATGCGACCGATATTTTGCTCAGACCTGCATATACAAAAGATGATCTTGCGGCCAGAGAAGTTGCAATAAAAAAGCTTATTGCATATGCTGATAATAAAACTGTTCGCTCTTTTTTAGCTGAGGTGCTTGCTTCTGATGACAAGCTTTACATGCGGTTTTATAACATTATAACTGAGCTATGGGAAAACTGATGTGAGAACCTATTTTAACAAGTTTTGCTTCTAAAAATCGACTTGCTTTCCCCGCAGAAAAATGGTATAATAGGAATAACAAATATTTTCAAGGAGGCAAGACAAATGGGCATTTACGTTAACCCTGATAATATTGATTTTCAGCGTGCAATAAATTCACAGATATATGTTGATAAAAGTGGACTTATAGAACTTACAAATGCAAAACTTTTTACCGAACAGCAGTTTATTTGCGTAAGCCGACCACGTCGTTTCGGCAAATCAATGGCAGCAAATATGCTCACCGCCTATTACAGCCGTGGCTGTGATTCTCGTAAGATGTTATCTGAGCTAAAGATCGCAAAATCTGCTGATTTTGAAAAGCATCTGAACAAGTATAATGTTATTCATATAAATATGGTCGATTTTCTTGACCGTTCTAAAACTATGGACGAAATGCTTGACTATCTCAGGCGCAGATTGCTTCACGAGCTGAAAAAGGGCTTTTCAGACGTTGATTGTTTTGACTGGGATAATCTGCAATCTGTGTTAGGCGAAATATATACTGACAAACGAATTGCTTTTATTTTCATAATCGACGAATGGGACTGCATATTCCGTATACACAAAAACGATTCTGACGCTCAGACAAAATATCTTGACTTTCTGCGAAATCTTTTGAAAGACCAAAGCTATGTTGCGCTCGCATATATGACAGGCATTTTGCCCATAAAAAAGTACGGCGAACATTCTGCATTAAATATGTTTACGGAGGTTTCGATGACAAATCCCCGTGAGTATGCAGAGTATACAGGCTTTACTGAGGACGAAGTCAAGGGGCTTTGTGAAAAATATAATATGCCTTTTGATGAAACTAAGCGTTGGTATGACGGCTATAATTTAAAAGGCATTGCAACATACAATCCTCGTTCGGTGGTAATGTCAATGACAGGTCACGATTTTGACAGCTATTGGACTTCCACAGAAACCTATGAGGCGCTGAAAGTCTACATTGATATGAATTTTGACGGGCTTAAAGACAAAGTGACACGGCTTGTGGCAGGCGAGAAAATACCGATAAACCCGACAAAATTTCAGAATGATATGACTACTCTGCGCAGTGCGGACGATATTTTCACGCTGCTTGTCCACCTTGGTTATCTGACTTTTGATTTTTACACAAAGTGCGTGTGGATTCCAAACAGCGAAGTCGCTCAGGAGTTTATAAACTCTATCGAAGACGGCGGCTGGGAAGAAGTTATGAAAGCTATCAATGCTTCCGACAAGCTTTTGCAGGCTACTATAAATGGTGATGAACAGGCTGTTGCTGACCTTATCAATAAAGCGCACAGCGAGAATACATCTATTCTGAAATACAATGATGAGAACTCTCTTTCCTGCGTTATTTCCATTGCTTATTACTCTGCAAAGAGGACATATACAGTGGAGCGTGAACTGCCTGCGGGCAAGGGTTATGCTGATCTTGTTTTCAAGCCAAGAAGAAATAACAGCAACCCTGCGATGATAGTCGAACTGAAATACAACAAATCTGCTGAGTCAGCGATACAGCAGATAAAGGACAAAAATTATCCTGGTTGCTTGAAAGATTATTCGGGCGAGGTCTTGCTTGTGGGGATCAGTTATGATGATAATAAGAGACATTGTTGCAGGATAGAAAAAATAGTTTGCCAAAAATAATACAACATTTGTATTTGCATTTTTATGTTAACAAAAACTGGAATCGAGGTATGTTTTATGAGTATTATTTCAATCATCACCGAAAAGGGCGGCGTGGGTAAAACAACTACCGCAATGAACGCCGGAAGTGCGTTGGTCAAAAAAGGCTTTAAAGTTCTGCTTATAGATATGGATAAGCAACGGAATCTCACCTCTACTGCAAATATCACTGCTGATGGGCAATATAGAGAAATTCATAGGACCATAGTTGATATTTTTTGTGAACTTATTAAAGGCAGAAAACCCGACTATTCAGAATTTGTACATCATAATGACATCAATGGTTTTGACTACATCGCTTCTGATATGTTTGTGGATAATTTAAACTCAATGATTGATGACTATGCCAAAACAAACGGCTATAATGTTTTACAAAGAATGTTTAAAGACCCATTTTTCCAGTCCTATGATTATATTATTTTCGACAGCAAAAAGTCTACAGATAGTTTTTCAAAATGCCAGATTGATTCTTCAGACTGTGCGATAATTCCTGTTGAACCATCAGCATATGCTTTTGATGCTGTCGATAGAATAATTGATAAGATATACCAAAATAATCACACAAAGATAATGGGCATATTGATAAACAAAACAGGTCAAACAGCGCTGGCAAAGGATTTCTTGAGCATATATAATGATACGTATAAGGAACTTGTATTCAAAACCAAAATACCTCAACGTGCTGCTCAGGTCGAGAAAACACCGTTTGACGGCATCGCTTGCGTCAACCAATCGCATAACACTCTTGCAGAATATTATATGGCTCTCGCAGATGAAATTATAGAAAGAACTTAAAGGAACTGAATAAAATGGTAAGTAAACAAAATATACTTCTGCGATAGCAAATAGGCGACAAGTCAATCACGCTACCGATGTTCGAACTCAAAACAATTTCTATTCTAGGCTTACCCAGAGATATAACAAATCTGCTGAGTCAGCGATACAGCAGATAAAGGACAAGAATTATCCTGATTGCTTGAAAGATTATTCAGGCGAGGTCTTGTTTGTGGGGATCAGTTATGATGATAATAAGAGTCATTGTTGCAGGATAGAAAAAATAGTTTGCCAAAATTAATATGACATTTGAATTTTTGAAGCCACGTATTTCAGTGTTGATAATCGAGACTTGATAATTCAGTTTGAGATTGAATGTACTGAAATTGCAAGAGAATGTGATTTATGAAAAGAGGTCAAGTGCAATGCCAAACATATGGTACAAAAACAAAGAAACCGATACTATTTGGTGGAAAGATGACCCTACAGTTATCGGAGCATGGATATTCAGCTTTGACAAAACCACTGAATTTAATATGTTCCATGATTATCCTTATAAATTAACAAAAGAGCAGAAACAGATTTTTGATAAAGAAAATCCCGAATGGGCGGATTTCATTAAGGATAGAAAATAACAGATACAAGGTATTCATTTTGTAATTAGATAAACCTCTGATATCCAACATAATAAAAAAGCCCACAGACCCGATCACATTGATCGCATCTGTGGGCTTTTGAAATTTTACCACACATCATATATCTTAGCCTTTTCCTCGTTGAAATCATCAGGAAGCGTTCCGATATCCCAGCCGGAGTTGGTAGTTTCTATGTAAAGATAATGGCTTCCATTATAATCATAGTATGTACCGGGGGCATCGTCTGTCGCCTTTACTCCTATTGCAACGTGTTCAGGAAGCTCGATAAAAATGCAGCCATAGCCAAGCTCTTTGAGCAAAGCACCCAAAAGTATGGACGAGTCCTCACAATCACCGCACTGGTCATAAAGCGTTTCCAGAGGATATTTTGGAAAATCAGTATATCCCGTTGAGGTCATATCGTCAACATACTCTATGCTCTGCACGAAATTTGCAGTTTCTCTTATAGTCTCAGATTCGCCATAACCGCATTGGTCGCAAAGGCTTTTTATTTCATCTGCAAGCTGTTTTACGAGCTTATGATTATTGTCGTCACTTACATAGTTATGATAATCTTTCACATATGAGTATCTCAAAAGACTATGATAATATTCATACATATCGTCCTGAATATTCATTGATATTTCAAAGGTATATTGTTTGTCATAGCTCGTCCAGTTAAAAGTCCTTTTCGACCATGTGGGGTCTGCAGGCTGAACATAGTCAGGCTTTCGGTCGTCACGAGGCTCATAACCGTCCTCATCAGTGACTATGGGTGTTTGCTGAGTAACTGCGGTAGTGGTCTGCTGTGTTGTTGTGGTGTATGTATCGTATGTATTCAATCCCGGTCTTTTCTCTGGATACAGAAATTCATCAATTGTATTGCTAAATGCAAAATATACGCCCACTGCCACACAAATAGTAATAAGTATTTTCTTCATATATTCGTCCTGTTTTTAGTTGGTTTACGGCTTTTGTCATATGTACATTATACTACAAGACGGTATAAAATACAATACTATTAGATATACTTTACGAATTTGTTCTTATTTTTGCTATGGTTTGATATTTTGCTAAATAGTTGAAATTTGTGAGGCGGTGGATTTCATTCTCACCTTTCGTGAATTTCTGTTATATTCATAGCATCTGACCTAACGGAACATTTTTTGTGACAATGAAGATCTATGCCATTGTCGATAGAGTCCTTTATGGCTAGTTTGTGTATGAAAAAAGCACCCGTTAAGGTGCTTAGTTCCGATGTTTGGGTATAAAAATACCGCCCGACCTTAGTCAAGCGGTTATTTGTATTATTCAATATCGATTATAGGCTCCCACCGATAATGTCCGTTGCACTCTTTGTTAGTGCAGACAAAGTAATGTGCCTTATCTGCTGTTGTATTCACAGGAACATAGTAGCCGTTATGGCAAACAGGACACTCAACTTTTTCGCCTTTTTTTAACTTCGTGAGAATATCATTTTCTTCTGCCATGAACATAGCCCCCTTTTCTCCAGTTAAATTCAGGATAAACGTCTTTTACTGCAAGCTTTGAACACCACACAGCACTTGCTGTGATCTGAGCGGATAACGTACACCCTAAGTCCTGCGTTGAAACGAAAATTGACTCACACGCTCACGTGGAGCGTGACAAGTCACAAATAGTCGCACTTGAAGTCACAATAAATTTCAACTCACACGCTCACATGGAGCGTGACCTCGCTTCACCGCTTTACCACTTTACTACACTAATTTCAACTCACACGCTCACGTGGAGCGTGACTCGACCCACATATTTTCCGTTCTATCATCACTACAATTTCAACTCACACGCTCACGTGGAGCGTGACTGCTAAGTATCAGCTCAATATGGCGAATTTGCAATTTCAACTCACACGCTCACGTGGAGCGTGACTGGAATATTCTGACAGCAGAGGTCAAACTGGAAATTTCAACTCACACGCTCACGTGGAGCGTGACCAAGGACTTTGCAATTGACAGGCGCATAGAGATAATTTCAACTCACACGCTCACGTGGAGCGTGACCACCGAAACAGAAAACTCAATGATATGGGATAACATTTCAACTCACACGCTCACGTGGAGCGTGACAACGGTTTAGAAGCCGTTGTGGGAGAGGTCAAATTTCAACTCACACGCTCACGTGGAGCGTGACAACTAGCGTTAGGAAAATATATTCTAGCCAAGGCATTTCAACTCACACGCTCACGTGGAGCGTGACCTTCATTTCTACTTACCTGCCTTTTTTCTGTCACACTATTTCAACTCACACGCTCACGTGGAGCGTGACATGCTAAAGTGGGAAATCACCTTGCTTGCTATCATTTCAACTCACACGCTCACGTGGAGCGTGACTTTCAATGCTCAACAGTATTTTACAAGGTTCAAAATTTCAACTCACACGCTCACGTGGAGCGTGACGTTCGTGAAAGCTATAGCCGATATTATTTTAATCGATTTCAACTCACACGCTCACGTGGAGCGTGACCATGGGAGAACTTACCAGGTACCATTGATGAGCATTTCAACTCACACGCTCACGTGGAGCGTGACTATAGCTGACAAATTTCTGGATTGTATTCAAATATTTCAACTCACACGCTCACGTGGAGCGTGACAACCACCCTCGTCAACCACGATGTCGTCATACAATTTCAACTCACACGCTCACGTGGAGCGTGACTCCACTTTGCTTCTAAGGTAGTGAGATTTTGCGTATTTCAACTCACACGCTCACGTGGAGCGTGACCAAAGGAGAAATTTGTATGAAATATGGAATTTTCATTTCAACTCACACGCTCACGTGGAGCGTGACGCAGAGCCACAGCCTTTTCCTGTTCCTCAGCCGTATTTCAACTCACACGCTCACGTGGAGCGTGACCTATATAGCATTATATGGTAAATCTCACAAATACATTTCAACTCACACGCTCACGTGGAGCGTGACATTGTTATCCCCACGTTTTAGTCCTGAATTGTCATTTCAACTCACACGCTCACGTGGAGCGTGACCTCAGACAGGTATTATTGGAACTATCTTTGACAATTTCAACTCACACGCTCACGTGGAGCGTGACGATAATGAAATAAATTCATTGTTGAATGCCCTTGAATTTCAACTCACACGCTCACGTGGAGCGTGACCTCGCTTCACCGCTTTAACACTTTAACATACTAATTTCAACTCACACGCTCACGTGGAGCGTGACATTGACACGCCAACTACTCCATTTCTGTAAATAAATTTCAACTCACACGCTCACGTGGAGCGTGACTTTGATACTCATTATTACCCTCTCTAAAAATGTGTATTTCAACTCACACGCTCACGTGGAGCGTGACCATGACGCCATGTGTTATAATATAATTACAGTAATTTCAACTCACACGCTCACGTGGAGCGTGACTTAATCTTTTGGAATAAATATACTGTTGAAGAAATTTCAACTCACACGCTCACGTGGAGCGTGACGAGATAACGCACAAGCACCTGCACCCGAACTCATACATTTCAACTCACACGCTCACGTGGAGCGTGACGTTACATTCTCGTTCTTTACGCCCTTGCCGTCAAATTTCAACTCACACGCTCACGTGGAGCGTGACTCTCAACGACTTCATGCGGTCATTTTGAGTATATAATTTCAACTCACACGCTCACGTGGAGCGTGACTGCTTCTTTGCGCTTGCTTTCCTTTATTTCTTCATTTCAACTCACACGCTCACGTGGAGCGTGACAATGCCGTTTCCTAAACAGCACATAAATAATTCAATTTCAACTCACACGCTCACGTGGAGCGTGACGTGCAATTCAGTTGTCACACAACGAGTGGACGCTGAATTTCAACTCACACGCTCACGTGGAGCGTGACATATCAGTGGGGTGTGTGGATAACCGCATGGGCATTTCAACTCACACGCTCACGTGGAGCGTGACTACTCGCTTCACCGCTTTAGCACTTTACTACACTAATTTCAACTCACACGCTCACGTGGAGCGTGACGATGTACTCCTTGATTTTTCCAATAGCGTACCTATTTCAACTCACACGCTCACGTGGAGCGTGACTTTTATGCAAGTGGTTTAACAAATGAGCAGTTAATTTCAACTCACACGCTCACGTGGAGCGTGACGCAATAACGTTAGTTAATTCTACCTCAAAAACGCATTTCAACTCACACGCTCACGTGGAGCGTGACTTTTTCCGTTTTACCCTTACTGTCAGAATATTCATTTCAACTCACACGCTCACGTGGAGCGTGACTTATATACGCAGTTACTAACAACTCTGCATTAACATTTCAACTCACACGCTCACGTGGAGCGTGACACACGGCACTCAAGCCCCACCAACGTGACATTGTTATTTCAACTCACACGCTCACGTGGAGCGTGACTGACAGCACTGCTGTCCCGTTTGTTGTTTGCTTATTTCAACTCACACGCTCACGTGGAGCGTGACTGAATTCTCGATAACCTTATTGTCAAGAGTAACATTTCAACTCACACGCTCACGTGGAGCGTGACGTACAAGTGTTGATTTTAACGGCATTTATGGTAATTTCAACTCACACGCTCACGTGGAGCGTGACATTTAATTAATACCAATAAAATACAATTAAATGATTTCAACTCACACGCTCACGTGGAGCGTGACATTCTGGGGAGGAAGTAAAGGTAAGATTTGTCAATTTCAACTCACACGCTCACGTGGAGCGTGACTATACCACGGGTGCAGGAACGGCAATTGTATTTAATTTCAACTCACACGCTCACGTGGAGCGTGACCAGGAAATGAAAAAACTGTACATGAATTTACAAGATTTCAACTCACACGCTCACGTGGAGCGTGACAATTTCTGAGGAATGGAAAGACTTAACAGAAACAATTTCAACTCACACGCTCACGTGGAGCGTGACCGTCCGAATACAAAAAGATTTTTAAGGTTGCAGATTTCAACTCACACGCTCACGTGGAGCGTGACTATCTATGCTGTGATGAAATGTATTTACGTTCAAGATTTCAACTCACACGCTCACGTGGAGCGTGACGCCGTTAGAATGGATTTTAGAGCATACAATATAATTTCAACTCACACGCTCACGTGGAGCGTGACTCCACTTTGCTTCTAAGGTAGTGAGATTTTGCGTATTTCAACTCACACGCTCACGTGGAGCGTGACCAAAGGAGAAATTTGTATGAAATATGGAATTTTCATTTCAACTCACACGCTCACGTGGAGCGTGACGCAGAGCCACAGCCTTTTCCTGTTCCTCAGCCGTATTTCAACTCACACGCTCACGTGGAGCGTGACCTATATAGCATTATATGGTAAATCTCACAAATACATTTCAACTCACACGCTCACGTGGAGCGTGACATTGTTATCCCCACGTTTTAGTCCTGAATTGTCATTTCAACTCACACGCTCACGTGGAGCGTGACCTCAGACAGGTATTATTGGAACTATCTTTGACAATTTCAACTCACACGCTCACGTGGAGCGTGACGATAATGAAATAAATTCATTGTTGAATGCCCTTGAATTTCAACTCACACGCTCACGTGGAGCGTGACCTGTCGATTATAGATGTCTTACCTACGCCGTTTATTTCAACTCACACGCTCACGTGGAGCGTGACATGGTGATGATTACAGAATACCAGTGCCGTCAGAAATTTCAACTCACACGCTCACGTGGAGCGTGACAGTATGCCTATAGAACAGCAGAACGCTGTGATGAATTTCAACTCACACGCTCACGTGGAGCGTGACCCTTTATCAGTGTGCCGCTTTCTTGTTTTCGGCATTTCAACTCACACGCTCACGTGGAGCGTGACGTTTTTCCTATATAATACAAATACTGAGGAAAAATTTCAACTCACACGCTCACGTGGAGCGTGACGGGTATCTATTCCAATGACTGGAAACGACAGTGCATTTCAACTCACACGCTCACGTGGAGCGTGACGAAAATTTAATATTACAGTTTCAGGGTTAAATAAAATTTCAACTCACACGCTCACGTGGAGCGTGACGGGTATCGAAAAACCTCTAGGGGTATGGGATTTCATTTCAACTCACACGCTCACGTGGAGCGTGACTATTAATATTTTCAATATTTTCTCTTTTCTCCATATTTCAACTCACACGCTCACGTGGAGCGTGACAAACGGTGCAAAAGAGCATACATTGTTTGAAAAATTTCAACTCACACGCTCACGTGGAGCGTGACGAGATTTTTCTCACGGGGGATTTTTTATAATTAATTTCAACTCACACGCTCACGTGGAGCGTGACTGATGTTTTCCATGTTCTTAAAAGTTTGTAATTTATTTCAACTCACACGCTCACGTGGAGCGTGACTTGCCGATTGCATATCTCAGAAAATCTTTATCCATATTTCAACTCACACGCTCACGTGGAGCGTGACGCAATGATACCCGTTTAAAACTCCAACGATCAAATTTCAACTCACACGCTCACGTGGAGCGTGACAATAAACCTCAGCCGTATTTACAAATCTTGACAAATTTCAACTCACACGCTCACGTGGAGCGTGACCACCGTACTCCCACGCGTCAGTGAGTATATCTGATTTCAACTCACACGCTCACGTGGAGCGTGACTGCTATTTCCTGATTATCTAAAAACCATTCAACAGATTTCAACTCACACGCTCACGTGGAGCGTGACGGTGGATAATTTTTAATACAGTATCTAAAATCTTTTATTTCAACTCACACGCTCACGTGGAGCGTGACACCGTTAAAATCAACGCCTGTACTGATTATTTTACATTTCAACTCACACGCTCACGTGGAGCGTGACTAGGTTCTATCATATAATTTCAGCAGACGTTGAATTTCAACTCACACGCTCACGTGGAGCGTGACTTAGAAAATAAAAAATAATACCTTTACGCAATAAAATTTCAACTCACACGCTCACGTGGAGCGTGACCAATGTTGTTAATCTTTTGACAATGTATAACACAATTTCAACTCACACGCTCACGTGGAGCGTGACTAAAAGTTGAGTAAATATAACAAATTCATTATTATTTCAACTCACACGCTCACGTGGAGCGTGACTATGTTTGTACCAAACATTCTGTTAATTTTTTCATTTCAACTCACACGCTCACGTGGAGCGTGACCATGTTAAAACACTCAAAACGTTTAAATATTTCTATTTCAACTCACACGCTCACGTGGAGCGTGACGAGAACTCAACTGTAAATCCTGATATGACAATTATTTCAACTCACACGCTCACGTGGAGCGTGACCTCGCTTCACCGCTTTAGCACTTTACTATACTAATTTCAACTCACACGCTCACGTGGAGCGTGACGTAAAGAATTTTACAAAAATTGCAAATACTCTCATTTCAACTCACACGCTCACGTGGAGCGTGACCAAAAGTTGTCTTTCCAGTTGTAATTGACGTGTCATTTCAACTCACACGCTCACGTGGAGCGTGACGTGGTAACAATATCCAGTGCATTGAAAAACGGCAATTTCAACTCACACGCTCACGTGGAGCGTGACAAACTGGAATGGACACAAATTTGTAGCAAAAGAGATTTCAACTCACACGCTCACGTGGAGCGTGACGTAATTAACCATAGATTAACAGATTTAGAGGTGAATTTCAACTCACACGCTCACGTGGAGCGTGACTTTGCATTTACTCCGATTGAATTGTAAAAATTTGCATTTCAACTCACACGCTCACGTGGAGCGTGACATTATCAGCACCTTTTGTACGTTCCCACGCATTATTTCAACTCACACGCTCACGTGGAGCGTGACCTTGATGTTGTGTATATCTGGTGCTTGCTCAACGTGATGCGGACTTATTTTTTTATTTAATGGGTATCGGTTTGATTTTGTTCACTGTGCGTTCACAAATAGCATGGTATTTTCATGCGAACTTACTAGGGATTTGTGGTTCACTTGGGGTACGCTGGTCAAAATATTAGGACGCCTTCGGGGTCATAGGTCTCTTTGGTGCCGTAGTGTTCTATTCTATGCTTCCAATTGTTGCCTAAGTAATATATCCGCAGACTATCATGCTTTGGGTCTATTATTTTCAGAAGTTTATCTTTCACTTTCAGAAAAGTGCCATAGTCTACGTCTATTTCAAACACGCTGTTCTGCACTCGCTGTCCATAATTTTGACACTCTTTCGACACTTTTCTCAGCCTTGTTTTACCCTTATTATCTGTTGTTGATACATCATAGCTTACTAAGGTCATCATTTATATCACCTCTATTTCAGCAAATAGTTCGGGTACTCATCTAGCTCGCCACGGATATATTTTGCGAGAAGCGAGCTTTGCACATATGGGAGTAGCCCTTGCTGTATCTTTTCGCCCAGATATGGGTGGACTATGCTTGTGCGCTTACGCTCCTGCCATGCGGTGAGGACTTTTTTCTTGCCCTCTTTGGAGAGGTATACTGCGCCACTGACCTGAGTTTCAAAGTCCTCGGGCTTTATCATTTTCAAGTTTATCATGGTAAGCACAAGTCGCTCCACCACGCAACGAAATTCCTCTACAAGGTCGCAGGACAGGCTGCTTCTGCCTGAACGCAGGGCGTGGTAAAAGCCGAGGCAGCTATCAAGTCCTACGCTTTCAAGGGCTGATGTATATGATGAAATTGCGATAGTATACAGAAACGAGAGCATGGCGTTTACTCTGTCGAGGGGTGGGCGTTTGGTGCGGTTGGCAAGGTAAAAATTTTCTTTTTGGTGGAGTATCAGTCGGTCAAATATATCAAAATATGCCTTTGCACAGCTTCCCTCTATACCCATGATGATATCTTTATCGGCAGTTTCATAGACGGTCTTTATGCCGTTTTCAAGATATTTTATACAATCTGTAAGCGCTCCGTCACTGTTTATATCCGGGTTATCGTGAAGCGAACGTCTGATAAGATAACGTGTATTTGAAAGCTTTGCGGCGACAGTATTCCTGATAAGGTCGAGCTGAGGGGTAGAAAAAAGCTCAAACTGCTCTTTTCGCAGATATACGTTGCCCTTTGTTTTGCCCTGAACTCTTGCGAGAAATTTACCTTGAGGAGAAATAAAATTAACGGCTATGCCATATTCTGCACACTTGCCCATAAGCGCAGGTGAACAGCCCGAATAGCTGAAAATATAGATATCCTCAATATTAGTAAAAGGCACACGGAACTTCTCGCTGTCCTCTGCCCTGCACACTATGTTTTCGCCGTCAAGTGTGAGGTAGGCAGTTTCTTCGAGAATATAAAGTGAATTGAGCAGTTTACGCATTGTTTTCGCCTCCGTTCATGGAGAAAATCGTATTTTTCACGCTATATTTTTTCACTTTTGGAAAGCACATATCCGACAGTGAACAGCCTGAACATTTCTGACCTTTTACACGCTTTGGGATAATATCCGCTGCAAGTATCTCACGCATTTTTCCAAGATAGTCGCAAAGCATTTTATCATACTCTGCACCCTGAGTATCAAAGGGCAATTCTGATCGTCTGCGCACATCTGCATAGTACAGAAAACATCGACTATTGCAATGAAATACGTTATCCACGCAAAGCTTCTGCGCATAGACTTGTATAGCGTCGGTCTGATTGAACTCCCCTGCTTTGGGTCTGGTGGGTTTATACTCCACAATTTCCACACGGAATGTGCCGTCCAGGATATCTATATAGTCGCCGCATTTGTCACGGACGAACTCGATACAATCTACAACCCCGAAAATATTGTACTTAGGGTCGTCATTATACACTGACACGTCACTTCGGACGATCTTACGCTTATTTTCAAAGTTGCGCTCGCCGCTGTGGACGTTCTCATGGAGGAGGTTTGCTTTGACGACAAAGGCGTTTTCAGCCCAGTCGTCATTAACTTCTAAAAGAGCAAACCTGCGTGGACAATACATATAATGCTGTATGTCACGGATATTGATAGTTACATCTTCGCTCATCAGAGCTTTTCAATAAGGGTAACGCCCTCAGGCATATCCTTATCTATGGAGATATCATAGTCTGAATAATGTCTTGGAGTTGTCACGCCGTCTTTGAGCTTAACTGACACCTTGTCAAAGAGGATATGTGCAGGGGCATTGCCCAGGGCGGAGTCATGCTTGAACACGATAAGCTTACGCATACAGAGCTTTCCTCTTGCGGCGCTTCTGTCATGCTCGAACATATTGATGATAGATGTCCAAAGAAGCTCAAGGTCGTCCTCACTAAAGCCTGTTATCTTCTGAGCGAGCATTGCGGAAACATAGCCCTCGCCACGATAGAGAGCATATGGGATTATGCTCTTTTTGCCCATTTCGGTCTCACCGCTCTGCTGTCTGTCTTCTGTTGTTCTTGCCTGTCTTGTGATTGTGATATCCTGAGCAAAAACAGGGTCGATACTTCTTGCAAAGTTGAGCTGTACAGGACCTCTTACAATGCCGCACGGGTCATCGCCTGTACTCATTACTGCACCGAAAGTTCTTACGTCAAAGTAGTTCTGACAGATATAGTCACGAGCCTGCTTAACGTCATCAGGATTCTTGCCTTTCTGCTTTGTGGCAAGACCAAGGGTATTATAAGCTTCGGTGAACTTTGTATTGAGGGCTTTGTCTGCCTTGATAAGGATATTGTAGCCTGCTTCGCCCTCTTTGGTAAGCTCCACAAAGTTTCTTATCTTTCTCTTAAGGCACACGTCTGTAACGATACCGAGGCTTGTTTCAGGGTCTGTTCTAGGCATATTGCCTGCGTCAGGGTCGCCGTTTGGGTTGCCGTTCTCAACGTCAAAAAGCATTACAAATTCATATCTGTTCTTGATTGCGTTTTCCATAATATTTCGTCCTTTCTTTATTCTTCTGATTTTTTGGTGTAAAGCGCTTTATTCTGCTGTGCATATCCTACAATAAATCTGCCCTGATCGTCTAGGGAGAGTGTAGACGGGAATTTGCCGTCAAGTCCGTCAAGTATCTCTCCGCAGAGTTTGTTATAGAATATTGGGCTTGAAAGCTTCTTGATATGGTTTTGTGAAAGCTTATACAGCTTTGGAAAAACTGTTGACGGCTTTGAGCATGCAGAAGCAAAGTATGAGTCCTTAATTGTTCTGTTAAGTCCTCCGCCTGAAGCGTCCTGCTGGATCTTTTCAAGCACTGCGAAAAGTCTTCCGCAGAGATAAGCCTGATTTTTGTTTTCAAGGTCTAATGACATTTTGATCTCCTCCTTATTTTGTTTACGGTTTATGCAGCCCTTTATCAAGCCTGCCCTTGTATCATTGAGTTTTATAAAATGGTTGTTCTCCTCGTCGCTGTCGGTCTTGACCCTTGTTATTACTGTGGAAAGCAGTTCGTCAGGGTATCTTGTGCCTTTGAGTATTGCTTCAAAAAGTGCGGCGGTGAGAGGTGACGGAACTTTTTCTTTGGACGATTTTGGTGAGATAAGCTCACGCTTGATTCGTTCAATGCTTACTTGATGCTGACCCTCAGTAAACGAGATATCCTGCTGATGTTTGAGTACATTGTCAAATATCCTGCCGAACTTATCGTGGAAGATGAACTTCTGGGATATTCTTGAACTGTTTGGGGTAAAGCCTGCAACGTAAAATTCTACGTTAGGGTCATATGGCATATCGGCTGTCCTGCCCTGTTTAAGCTGGGTCATGACAGTGTTTATGTTTCGGTCGGCTTCGGTCACAACGGTTTTATTTAATTCGTCCTCAAATCCGCTGAACATACCGGCAAACATATTGCATTCTTCTGCATCGTTCTTCTTCATTGCGAAATAAACTATTGTCATATCGTCAAAAGTCTTGTAATGGCTTCTGTCAACAAGCAGAGAATTAAGCGCAGAGGTATACATTTTCATGGCTTTCTCAGAAACATTGCTGTTGTAGGACTGCTTCTTGCCATAGGATTCAAAGGCAGATTCTTTCATGCCAATGAGGACACAGCCTGAGGACATTCCACCTTTGATACCCTTTATTTTATCATGGATACGGGCTTGCGGGAGCTTCTCACCAAGAATGGAGCAGGTGGATAGTTCGGTATCGTCACTGTCGCTGTCGGCGTTAAGCTGGGCGAGGTAATCCTCATAGGCAGCTTTGAATTTGCTGTCATTGTGAAGTTTAGTTTCAGGAGAGCCGTCAAGTCCAAACTCATAGTAGGAGCTTGAATACTCCTTGCCTAGGGCAAGAAGGTGTGGGTTTTGGGTTTCCTGCTCAGGTTCCCATGTACGGATAAAGTTAAGATAGGCTTTACAAATAGGCGAGTCGATATTCTCAAAGAACTTCTCATTCCATTCGCAAAAGCATTTGTGTGATTTTACTGCTTTGTTGGTAGCGTCTGTAGGGGTCAAAGTTCCTTTATCATAGTTCAGACCGAATATGTAGAGTGGTCTGTGTTCGATCGTATTTTTGTCTATGCCCGGTTTCTGCGTTCTTACGGGAAGCTGTTCCATTACTGGATCATAGACTGTTTTTGTCTTTTTATTTTTCAGAGGGATAATTCGGGGTACTCTCAAATCGTTTATTGCGGCTATCTTGCCCTCGGGGGTAAGAAGAATTTCAAAGTGTATGGCTTGCTTACAATAGCCTGCAGGAGTTTTATTCTCCTGCAAAGCACTGTAATCGCACAAGGCTTTAATCAGCATTTAATCTCCTCCCTGTATTTTGCAACGTCGATAACACCGTCTATCATATGCGGACGGTAGTAAACTGCGTCGGCCTTGTCAGAAAACTTAGGGTCATTCCAATCATTATTGACAGGCTTGCCTCCGTCCTCAAACTTCATGCCGTAAAGCATAAAGCCAAGGTCTTTATCACCCATATTTTGCGGTGCTATCTGCGTAAGGTCAAAGTCGTCAACAAGTTCAATACTCTTTATTGCAAATTCACGGCAGCCAAGGCATGGCTGTCTGAAATGCTGGCCGTTTCTGAGACGTCTGAGCATTATGTTATAATGCTTCTCATCAGATTCGTCTGGGTGGTCTGATTTAAGATAGGTGCGCTCAAACGTGAACTCGATACCGTATTTCACATTTTTCAACACCATTGCCGCACGCTGACTTCGTATCTCCGAGGTGTACATCTCCGCCGAGCCTCCGCCTTTCATTTGCTGTTTCACTGATGATAACAGCAGCTTATCTTTGACCTCGTTTCGTCGGATATTGGTAAACTCGATAGGGTTGAACACCACTATTTTGTTTATCTGATAGCGCACGGCAGGCTTCCAATATACTGATTTGATAAGTCCCTCCAGTGCGCTTGGGGTGGGTACGTTGTAACTCACCCTCTCAACTTTCATTTCAGGTCTTGAGAAGCAAGCGTAATCACCTGTCACAATGATCTTAAAACCATAGCTCATTTTTACATCACTCCTTTAAACTTATATTAGTATTGTATGTATACTTCTTGCTATAATTTAATAATACATCAATCGGAATAAAATGTCAATAGATTTAGTGTATAAAAATAATGTCGAATATTAGGCAGTTTTCACAATACATTGATAAACAGTTTGTGGCATAAATCATTGACTTTTTAAGCTTATATTTGTATAATGTATTTGTCTATGCGTTACGCATATGTGAGTTGTAATATATTTGTATTCTATGTGGTACGGAACACGGCAAGTGGCAGACTGTCTTGGTGGCAGCCTGCCATTTGTTTTAGATGAAATAATCCTGCATTGCGGCTTGGGTGTTCAAGCCTGTTTCATTATTATAATAGCTTTGATTTTCAAGAATGAATATACCTGTACCGTGATCTTTGAGAACACCCTGAGAATAGAGATCCTTGAAAACGTTCATATAGACGGACACTGAATATTTCTGCAATGCTCTTCTTACTGACATATCACCCTTACGCAAGGTTTCAACAAGTTCATGGCAAGTCTGGTCGTTAGGATCGTCGATAACGATAGAGATAGTGTCGGCGGAGATGTATTCAAACTGCATTGCATAGCTTCGGAATGGTATGCTGTATGGTAACATTAAGCCTTGGCGGTCGAATGAGTTGCTTTGTTCGTTATATTTTGCAATAGAGTTTTCAGCTATACGACTTTGGTTGAAGTCGAAAATGCCGTCGTAGTATTCTTTAATACAATCATAGGAAGTTATATCTTGGTACTTTTCCAGCAAACCTTTAGTCTTGTTAATTCTCATGGCAAGGTCGCTTCCCTTGCGGTATGTTTCGTCAATGTCAAAAACGTACACATAGCCCTTGGCATCTTTACCCTCACGATTACATCTGCCCCCTGCCTGCAAAATACTGTCTAATCCTGAAAGCTGGCGGAAAACTGTGTTAAAGTCAAGGTCAACGCCTGCTTCTACAAGTGAAGTTGAAACTACTGTGATATACTCGCCCTTTTTAAGCTTCTTTCTTACTACTTCTATGACACGGCTTCTGTGGGCTGGGGTCATATTGGCGGAAAGGTGATATTTTTCACCTTGAACAAGATTGTAAAGCTCTGCCGCTGTTTTCTTGGTATTCACAACGATCAGAGCATTTTTACACCGAGAGGCATTTTCTGCAATGGTTTCAAGAGTGGTTTTGCCCATGTCTTTATATTCGCATTTCTTGAAATACTTAAAATTGGTTCGGTCGGTAACAAGCTTATTATAGTTCACATCAGGCAGGAACTTATCAAAAAGCTTAGAATAATCGGGCATTGTGGCGGAGAGAAAAAGGGCTTCGCTGTTAAGATACTTTGTTATATAGCCCACAGCTTTAAGGCAGGGACGAAGAAGTTCCGTTGGAATAAGGTGTATTTCATCAAAAACTATCACGCTGTCACGGAGATTGTGGAGCTTTCGCAGTGCTGAACCTTTATAATGGTATATGGATTGAAAAAATTGCACGCTTGTGGTGATTATAAGTGGTGCGTCCCAATTTTCGCAGGTCCTTTTGAGCTTCTCTACGGTTTTCTTTTCTTCCTCTGTGTTGCCGTCATAGGAATAGTTTGAATGATGCTGTAGGACAGGGAGAACGTCGCCGAACATTTTTTCAAACTTATTAGCGGTCTGTTCTATTATACTTGTGTAAGGTATGACGTATATGATTCTCTTCTTTCCGCTCTCTAAGGCTAGTTTCAAACTACATAAGGTTTTTCCGCTACCTGTTGGCATATCAAGAATTGAAATATGACTTTTATTGACCGAATTATCAAAAGCTTGTTGCTGGATACGGCTTCTTGCTTGCCTTAACGGGTTATCTGACGGCATATCACTTAATTCTCTGTTCAGTTTATCAAGTGCCTTTTCAAAATCACCGCTCATGCCACGTTCAACATTTTTATTGCAAAATATTTCGGTATCGAGAAAATCTGCGTCTGTCAGGCAAGAGAACACGTACTTGGTGAAAAAGGCGTAACGCTCGATAAGCTCGGTGGGGTCTTTTGTAGAAAGCAGTTCATTACGCAGCGGCGTTCTTTCTTCCTGAGTCAGTGTGGCAAAGTCTATCTCAGTGGTGTATGCACTGTAGTCATTATCGCCCGTGTATTCATTTTCTCTTTTTAAAGTGCCGCTGAGAGTCGGGCTGTCGGAATTGTCTGCGCGTGTGCCGCCGTCCATAAGTCCTGTGTGGTGTCCTGCGATGCAATACTCCATAAGGGGTGCGAAACAATCGTTTTTATCTGCAAGATTTTTATACTCTATCGCTCCGCAGGCAGCGTGGCTGAATTTTACTTTGTCATCATCAAGCCGTTTCTGAAAGTTAATAGCATACTTACCTATATCGTGATAGAGGCTCGCTTTTTTCGCAAGGGGTTTCAAAAGATCTACTGAAAAGTCCTCCGCCAATTTGCTTACGC
>ERZ780139.567-NODE-567-length-38382-cov-9.575417_pt1 | contig 38382 bp, 36 predicted proteins | sample MGYA00511476_ERZ780139 | MGnify/ENA primary metagenome ERZ780139 (study PRJEB29588, sample SAMEA2158190) | human gut metagenome | biome: human gut; feature: human-associated habitat; material: faeces | place: Denmark | collected 2008/2010 ... | reverse complement strand
GGAATATAATAGCTATAACTGCGGCGGGGAGGACTCCGCCGCAGACGCTTTTTATGAAGCCGCCTGCGAGCAAAGCACAAGCCGGTGATCCGCGCAGTCGCGCAGATCACCGGCCCTTCAGCTTTCGTAGGTTGTGTCGGTCAGGCACGGGAGCGGAAGATGCTTACCGCGTGCCTGAGAGGTATCTCACAGGTCTGCCTCTGCCAAATACCGTTTCAGCAGGAAAGTGCAGAAATAGGGAAATGTGTAGATGTTATCGCTGAAGCCGATATTGCCGCCGGTGAGCTTGATGCCGCAGTGAATGTCGTCATACTTCTCACTGGCAATCAGTGTACGAATGGATTTTGCAGTGCCGTTTTTCGCCTTGACCTCAATCGAAGCCACAAAAAATGAACGAGTTTTTCAAGCGTTATCACATTTTATGAGCGAGTTTTGCTCATATCTGCACAAAAACCGCGCAGATCTGTTGCGGCATCAGTTTTTCAGGCAACCGATAGGGACGACACACACGCCATCCGGACGGCGATAGGCAAAATCGCCGGTTCCGGTCAGGACCATCAGGAAGGCGGGCGCGTTCATTTTATCGGTATCAATTTTTTCAGCCATCGCTTTCAGGCTTTTCGCGCCCTCCTCAATGAGACTGTCGCCGCCGAGCTTAATTTCAACGAGTCCGTATTTCCCGTTTCTCAAATGAATAACGGCGTCGCATTCCTGTCCGTCTTTATCTCTGTAATGATAAACCTCTCCGTTCAGCGCATCGGCAAAAACCCGAAGATCCCTGATACAGAGCGTTTCGAAGAGAAATCCGAACGTCTTCAGGTCATTGATCAAATCGTTCGGGCCGATGCCTAGAGCGGCAGCAGCAATAGACGGATCAACATAGTACCGGGTATCTGATGAGCGAATCGCAGTCTTGGAGCGTAGATTGGGGTTCCATGCAGGCATATCCTCCACAACAAAGATTTTTCTGAGCGCATTTACGTAGGAAGCAACCGTTTCTTCGCTGATCGCCACTTCGTCGTTTGTCGAAATATCCTGTGCAAGCACCGTATTCGGCACCTGGCCTCCTTGATTTCTTGCGTAGGAACGCATGAGCCTGCGAACTCTTTCTGGATTCTTCTGTACATTGTCGGCACGGTTAATATCCGAGTGTACAACTGCATCATAGTAATCAGCCGCCTGATCCAAAGCAATTTCATCACGCATATCCACAGCCTGCGGCCAACCGCCCCGGCACACGAGGAAAGCCAAACGGTCGATACTTAAATCTGAACCTCCATCTACCTCCGTATTTCCCTCAAACAGATCTTTTATGCTGACTTCACCTGTTGAATCCCCGGATTCATATAGGCTCATCGGCCTCATCGTCAACCATGTAAAACGCCCCGTACCGGAGTGTGTAATCTCCTTGGTATCGGCGGGAACGGCAGACCCGGTGAGGAGAAATTGTCCCAACTCGCCGCGATGGTCAACCTCAAAGCGAATGGCATCCCAAAGCTTTGGAGCAAGCTGCCACTCGTCAATCAGTCTCGGTGTCGCGCCTTTCAGCAGCCGCTTGGGGTTCAACTCGGACATCGTGATGTTCTGCGCTTTCTTTTCCGGGTCGTCCATATATAAAATGCTGGCAGCAAACTGCTCCGCAGTTGTGGTTTTACCGCACCACTTTGGGCCTTCAATCAGCACCGCACCTTTGCCTTCCAGCTTCCGCATCAGAATATCGTCAGCAATTCTTTTCCTGTAATTCTTCATTTGGGATACCTCGCCTTCCTTTGCGTTAGCTTTATTATATGCACTGATTATGGATTATGCAATGCTTTTCCGATAGTTGGCGAAATATTTTTCCGACGATTGGCGGAAATTTGATACGATAGTTGGTGGCACAATCCCATCAGATAAGCCACCCTTCTCTCTGCATCGTAGCGTGTCACGGGGATGCCCTTCATCTTGGCACGTTGTTAGGCTTCAAAGTCCACGGACGAGTTGCAGCGGCTCATCTCGGCATCCTTTTCTTCGTTGTCCAGTTCTTCGAGCGTGTAGCGTCTCGAATTGCCCCGTGTATAGCCCAGAGCGACCATCAGTTCAGGCGCGGAGTCGAATGTGCCGGACAGCCCTTCGCCCTTCTCAGCGGCAGCCATCGCTGCCTGAGTCACCGCGTTAGGCACTTCCATGTCGTATGGAAGCCTTCCCGCTTGGACGACGACCTCTGCAAAAGAAGTAAATGCCTCTTCAAGCGACAGATTATATCGGGAGCAGATGGCCGCCAGCTGCTCCCTGATGTTGGTTTCCAATTCAAAGGTTATTGTTGTCTTCATCCGCATCGCACCTCCAGTACCGCCACTATACCATGTGTAAGGTGCTGCAGGAAAGAGGCTCTTAAAGAAGCAGGTGATCTGCGCCGATGGCGCAGATCACCTGCCTTGTCTGTTCAGGTAGAGGAATCGTCCTCGCTCATGGCCTTGTCGATGGCGCGGTTGATGTAGGCGTTGACGGACTCGCCGCGCTGTGCCGCGTGCGCCTGAATGATTTCCTTCTTGCCTTTGGGCATGCGGAGCTTTATTTCATCATAGTTGTTCTTGACGTACTTATTCACAGCGCGTTGCTGCGCTTTTGAAACTGCCATAATGGCCTCCTTAAGCTATATCAGTTCAGTACTATTCTAACCGAAAAGCTATACTGGGTTCAATATACAAGTTGCACATATAATGTACCCAATATTTGTGGACTTTGCCAATTGAATATTGTCCCCAATATGATATAATAGCTATAGAAAACAAAACAACGGCAGTCACAGGGAGCGCCAACTCCCTATGACCTGCGCAGGTGAAGCAACCACCTACACAACGGAAAAATTCCGCACCGCAGGGAGAAGTATACCCTATTTTCAAGGGATTTGCAAGTCCTCCCTGCGGACGGATACTCCGTTTCCTTGTCGTTTTCCGACGCACCGTGTAGGTATTTCCTGCACGGTGTTTTGTTTATCAAAAACAAAGGAGTACGGACATGGACGAAAACAGAAAGAACACCATCGAAGTGGAGATGACCGAGGACGATTGGATGGAGCTGCTGCAGGTTTGCATTGACCTGCGCGTGACGCCTGACACCCTGATTGAGTGCTTTTGTTGGGAGGTCATCCGCCAGCAGTCATTGCTGCGCATCGTCGCAGACGCTATTCGCCGGGACGCTGTTACACGCAGCGCAAAGTAACGGAAAGGAGCTTTAACCATGGAAAACAGGAACAACAACCCCATTGCGGAAGAGATTATCCATAACAACCCCACTGGGTATGGACTTTTCGCGGGTATCGGTGACAATTTCAACAGTGCGGCGCAGGCTATCTGCGAGCTGGCGGACGATGCGATTTCCAATCTCCGTGCCAACAGCGACGACCCCGACCTCTCCATGACGATTGTGGTGTCCTTCGAGAATCTGGGCGATGCAGTGGAGATCGGCGTGGTGGACGGCGGCACGGGCATCACCAATTTGGACAGTGCGCTGACCATCGCCTGTCGGGACGGGGCGCAGACGCCGCTGAACGAGCATGGCTTCGGGCTGAAACACGCGCTGGCGTCCTGCGACAGCAGCCCCAGCCAGCAGTGGAGCATCCGGACGCGGACGAAAAAGGACGCGGCTGCAAACCAGTACCGCGAGGTTACGGCGCCTTACTCCATGGGCACTTCTGAGGAGGACCAGCCCATGAAGGTGTTCTTTTACCCTGGTGCCGGCGGTCTGCCCTACCCGACTGGCACCGCTGTTACCGTCCGCTGCCCCATGGCAAAGTTCCAGACGGTGAAGCCCGACCGCAAGGCGGCGCAGTCCGATTTCCACCATCTCGTGATGTATGCCATCGAGGAACTCCGGTATATCTACGCCGGCGTGCTGGCAGATACGAACATCACGATGAAGGTGCTGGAGGTCAACGGTGGCACAGAGAAGTGCCACATTTTGAAGCCTCTGCAGCCCACATGGGAAGAGGGAACCATGAAGCGGCTGGAGAATGTCCCCTATGATTTGGGCGGCGGACAGCTGACCATCCACTGCCGGTATGGGAATATCCTCCCTACCAAGAGCAATGCCATTTACTATAAGGGCAACATGGCCTCCAGCGGTGTAGAGCTGCGCATCAACGGGCGCGCCATTGAGCACGGACTGTTCGACCGTGTTTGGGGCGAGGCTATTCACCCCAGCCAGAACCGCTTTCTGGTGCAGGTAGACCTGATTACGGACAATTCCGCCGCACTGCCCGCCACCAAGAATACAAAGACGTCCTTCTGTGAAGCGGATCCGCGCCTGAACAAGCTGTTCCGCTGGATCGCAACCTATGTCCCCGCGCCGCCCAAAGACGCGGACACCATCGAAGCCCGCTACGTCAAGGAGCTGGCGGCTAAGTGCGAGAGCAACCCCGATGCCCTGCGGGTGAGCCGCGAGGAGCCGGTATTTCAGAAAATCGGACTGAAGGCGAAAGTAGACCTGTTTGTGGGCTGCGTCAATGGCGTGACCATCTATGAAGCCAAGGCGGGCAAGACGAAGGCGTTGGATTTATACCAGCTCCGTATGTATGTGGACGGCTGTGCGCTGGACAACAAGCCTGTGGATGAGGCAATTCTCATCGCGCGGTATCACCCGCCTGAGGTGCGGGAGCTGCTGGACATCCTCAACGGGCTGTCCGCGCCTGATGACCGTCCCTACAATTTCCGGTTAGTCACATGGGATGAGGAGGGCATCTTCGTGCAACAGAGCGCGTGACTGAGGCGAGGGAAAAGTGTGCAATGGTTGCACACTTTTCCCGCCCTGCGCGGCACACGAATTCGATTGTGCGTGTGCGCCTGAATTGTATGAACCGAGGATGCGGAGAACGACATGATTATCAAAAACGCCATCAAATGCAGAAAGTGCGGGGATGTTATAGAATCTACCTCGACACACGACCTCAAAATATGCTCGTGCGGTGCCTGTGCTGTGGATGGAGGACACGAATACCTGCGGCGTTCCGCGCCGTCGCTGGATGACTTCATCGACTTGAGCGTGGTCAAGCTGGACGAATCAACCGACAAGTTGTTTTTCTCATAATGGTACAGCAGGTCGCGGCGTTGCCGCGACCTGCTGTTTTATACAGCTCATAGTTGCACATATGTGCGGGCGAAAGCTCGGTATCCTGTTTTGCCTTTCCGTGCGCCGCCTGCTACAGTAAGGCCAGAAAAGGCGGGACTGCTTGTGGATGCAAAGAAAATATGCTATACTTTGCCCTGTGTGATTGAATTCAGGAGGGACGCCATGTTTTATACGGATGAGGAAATATCTGTCATCACCGGCTTTCTCAACGGCTATCTTGTCCGTGACCATGCCAGTGCCAAAGTAAGAGAATCGTATATCAGGATCAGCGCAGGGCTTCAAAGTCATACACTGACCAGGGACGATTATGTTTGGCTGGAGAATGCTCTGTTGTTTCTGCGCCCGTACTGGTGGAGTGACCGCGAGGATGGGAAAATGCTGATGGATGCGTTCCTGCATACGCAAACATTAGCAAAAGAAGAATAGCGAAAAAGATGAAGGATGTACCAGCTGATACACCCTTCATCTTTTTTTCGGTTTATTTGCGTTTCGCCCCTTCAAGATTTTGTCGGGGGTTACAGCCACGCTGATATGCTCCGCTGGGCATGATCGCCTATCCCGTGCCTGCTCTGCTCCGTCCTCAATGCCTAATGACCTCAAGTACAAGGCCATTGTAGCGGAAAGCTGCCGGGGCGTACAGGTGGAAAACGCTTCTTCGCCGCGAGAACCGGCTTATCCGTTCATATCATCGTATCCATGAGTGCTGCCAACGCTGCTTGCTGCGCGGATGTCAAGCAATTCCATTTATCCAACATCTCACGCTGCGCGGGAGTCAGAGCCACACAAATGTCGTCCTGTGCAAAGAATTGCGACAATGTAACACCGAAAGCATCGCAGATCTTCTCAAGCGATGCAAACGATGGCGTCATAGATTTTTTATACCACGAGGAGATGGTAGACTGTGGCAGGCCAGAGCGTTCAGCAAGCTGATATTCCGACCATCCCCGTGCCTCACGATTCTGCTTAATGATTTCAAGAATGTCTGTCACAACTTCACCACCTTAGATTTTTCGTTTATTATACTTTGAAAAATCGTTGCATTTTAATAATTATTGTCGTATTATTTATTGCGACAATAATCTTCGTAAAGGTGTGACTGCTTTGGAAGAAGGCTGCCGTATATACCGTTGTGCAGTCATGGGACAGCACCCCATGCGCTTTCCGTGGGGGTTTGACGAGGAAGATGACCGCTGCCAAAAACTGAAAATGGAGTTGGCGCAGCAGATCATGGCGCTGCGCCAGCGCGGTGTGACACAGTTCCTGACCGCCTGCGACTGCGGCGTAGGTCTGTACGCAGCCGAGATCGTCAATGGTCTGCGGGAAACCACCGACCAAGACCTGATGCTTTTCTGCTACATACCACATGAGGAACAAGCCACAAAGTGGGCGCCGTATCTGCGGGAACGCTATTTTACTATGTTGGAAAAATGCACCCATATTTCTGTTGTGTGTCCCGTGGGTACGCCGGATGCACAGCTGCAAGCCTATAGGAAGATCATCGGCCTTGCCGATGTGGTACTATATGTCCATGATGCGGATATGTCAGCAACGGACAGCGGGGAAAACAAAGCCTTTGCTTATGCTGCGGAAAACCATACGCCCACGCTGGTCTTGCATCCGAAAGAGCTGACCGCAGAGTGGGTCGGCGAGCGGTTCTATCCCAGACGGTCTTGATAACAGGATGATTAGCCCCTGTTCACGACGCAGCAAGCCGGATCGCGCCTTGCCTGCAAAACAAAAAAAGCCGTAGGCATCTGTGCCTACGGCTGCATGAGGAATAGCTCGTTTTTCGTAAATCATATACAATTCACGACTCCTGCGTCTGCGCGTCTTTGCAGCGCATCGCTTTGCGGCATCTCTGACGGAATTTTTGACGGAGTTAAACTGCCCCACGTACTTTCAATCGGGAGAAAGCATATACTCTGCACCGCCTGCTTTTTATGTGCCAGAGAGGAATGCACATAGGTCTGTAATGTCGTCCGTATATCAGCGTGACCCAGCAGCTCGCTGAGGCTCTTGATGTCCACGCCGCTTTCCATGCACCGTGTCGCGTAGGTGTGTCGCAGGGCATGAAAATTTCGGTAACGGATGCCACAGCGCTCCAGCAGCTTGCGGTATCGGTACTGTAGCGTGCGCGGCTCCATCGGCGTGTCCGTGTTGGTCAGCAGATAATTGCCTCTCTGAATGCTCTGGGTGGTCGCTTTCAGCAATTCCAGCATATCATTGGGAATGGCTACAAGACGCACAGAACTGTTGCTTTTCGGGGCTTGCACCACCAGCCGTGTGCCTGAGCCATCCCGCACGCGGGCGGCAGAACGCTCGATCCGCAGGAAGCCTGAACGGAAGTCAATGTCACTTTTGCGTAGAGCGCAGATCTCACCAAGGCGCAGCCCGGTGTTCAGGATTAGAAGGACACAAAGTCCCGTGATGTCCGGTGCATCCAATACCTTCTGCGCCAGCGCGGCTATTTCGTGGTCAGCAAATACCTCGACCTTTTTGCTTCGATATGCAGGCAGCTCCACATCCCTGCCGGGGCAGTCGCAATGGCATTTCTTTTTCACAACTTTGAAAATTGTTTTCAGCAGCACGCCAACATCCCTTGTGCTCTTGCATGACAAACCTCTATCTTGCAGCCGCGAAAAAAATACAGAAAGTTTTTCCGCCGTCAGATCACGCAGCAGGATCGTTCCAATTTCAGGGACAATATAGTGCCGTATCATATACTCGTAACGCCCAATCGTTGAGGCCTTCAGTGCGCCGCGGCGCTCGGACAGGAAGAATTCTGCTGCCTGACATACCGACATTTCACCTGTCAACATAGGCTTCTGTGGCAGCGCATCTTCCATCCTTCGCCGCTTCTCACGGCAGGCGGCATAGCTCTTGGCATAAACATACCCATATTCCGCCTTGCCGGCAGGTGTTCGGCCACGAATATAGCGACCCTCCCACCGGCCATCTTTTCGTTTGTAAATGTTCTCTCCGCGACGTGGCATAGTAATCTTCCCTTCTTTCTGACGGTGTTTGTGACGGCAATAAACAAGATGCCGTGGTATCCTTTCTTTTGAACTTCCAGATGATGGAAACAATATAAAGCAATTTGAATCGCAATTCAGATAGTTCTTGCTTTTTCACAATTTTCCTGCATTTTTTGTTGACTTTTTTGGCAAGTCAATGTATAGTAAAAGATAGAATTGCGGTAACTTTTCTGTCGTGAATTGTATATGATTTACGAAATACCCAGAGCGTGTGCTGACACTTTGCAGTATGCACAAACCGCAGTGGCCTCATTCATTTGCAACAGACAAGTAAATATGATCCGGTGACACCGTGTGGCTGTGTTGGTCGTAAAGATCTTTTTATATGCAAAAGATCAGGCAGCAGCCTAAAAGGAATTTGGGTTAGAAACCCTCTGCGGACGGCACTGTGAGCGCAAGGAAATGGTCGAAGCGGCGAAAGCTGTTGGGTAATACCGCCATTGGGAGGAAGCTTCTGAGAAGGTAGATCATGTACGAAAGGCGAAAGCCTTGTGGCGCGAGGGCAGGAGAATTGCACGGTCAAGGATCTTTGGTACACAGTGGCGCTCTCTCGCTGTGACGAGGGCAGGAGCGTGCGCTGACGGATTTTGTCAGCGTTTTTTCTTGCCAAAATGTCGCTGGTCATCCCCTGAGAAGGGGTTTGTCCGGCATTTTTTCGTAATAAGGAGGAGTGTTACTATGTCTCAACGCGGCGGACGTCCCATTGATTTTCAGGCGTGGGCACAAAACCAAATAGTCAAAAGGGCTGTAGCAGCACTGGAAGCGCGTGACGAAGCATTTGCCGAGCGAAACGCAGATACGCCGCTGCCGCAGCTGGCGCGGTATCTGAGCCGGTGTGCCATCTCGCTGGGTCACAGCCCATCCCCCAGCGAAGTGGATGGCGGTACGTTTATTGAGCAGCGTTTTGGCAGCTGGGCAGCCGCGATGGCGGCGGCAAGGCTGCCGCAGCCTCGTTCCATGCGCAAGCTGCGCGACACCGCTCGCTATAAGGCGGAAAAGGTAAAGCAAGAACCGCTGTTTCGCGAGGAGCGAAGGCAGAAGCGGCAGCGCAAGCTGGAGCAATCCGAGCAGCGAAAGAAGGAGCAGGCTATCAAAAAGCGTGCGGAGCGGGCTGCTAAGGCAGAATGGGCGGCGAAAAAGAAGGCGGAGGCTGAAGCAAAAGCTCTCACCTTGGCAGCGACCTCCGCTGAAGCCGCACTTGATACAATATCCGCAGCAATTAACCCCAGTCAAGCCGAGACAGTCTGAACGGAGACTGTCAGCTTTCCATAGGGGGACGGGGTTTAAGCCGCCCCGTCCCCCATCCTCAAATCCGCAAAAGGCAAGTCGAGACGGCAAATGCCGTTGTCTTTTCCATAGCGGGAGGGGTTTGCCGGCCCCTCCCGCATCCTCAAAATCAACAGCCCTAACGGCTGAAGGAGAATTGACATGAAAAAGAATCTGAGATATATCATCGCGTTCCTGCTGGCAATTATGATGCTGTTGAGCCTGTGCGCCTGCGCCCAGACCGGCACTGCCGGCAATAGCGGCGGATTGGATCTGGATTATGTGGGAGAGGATACCGACCAACCCGAAGAGGAAAAGCCGTGGTATTCCTGGTTTACGGAGGCCTTCAGCTTCGGCAAAAAGGAAACAACATCTACCCCGTCCCAAAGCAAGCCTGACAGCGTGGCGGATTTCTATGCCCAGGGCTCCGGAGATGCATCGCAGGGCAACAAGGGCAATAAGACAGACCAGACGCCTTCTACCACACCTGAGGAGGATACCGCCAATAAGCCGTCCAACTCCGGCGGCAAAAAGGACGACAATAAAAAGGATGACCAGAAGGGCGAGGACAGCAATACCCCTACGCCTACCCCCGAGCAGAAGCCCGAAAGCCAGAAAAACACCGTCACCATTACCATTCGCTGCGATACGGCGGTGAATAACGGTATGCATCTGGAGAGCAAGTGGGCGGGCATCGTCCCGGCCTCCGGCGTGATCCTGCCGGTAACCACGGTGGAGGTGAAGGAGGGCGACACGGTTTTCGACGTCCTCGCCTTTGTGTGTGAAAAGTACAAGATCCACATGTCCTATCGCGGCGGCACGTCCAGCGGCTGCTATGTGGAGGGCATCAATAACCTTTATGAATTCGACGGCGGCCGCTGGAGCGGATGGATGTACTGCGTCAACGACTGGTATCCCAACTACGGCTGCGGCGTGTACTACGTCAAGCCCGGCGAGGTCATTGAGTGGAATTACACCTGCGACCTTGGCCTTGATCTGGATGGCGGTTGGTGGGAAGGTGCTCAGGATTGGAAGGATAACCATGACTGATACCCGGATGCGTTTCTTCGGGAATCTGCATCCGGCGGTCAGCATGGCATACTTCGTGCTGGTGCTGGGCCTGACACTGGCCTGTATGCACCCGGTCACGGTAGTGCTGTCGTTTCTGGGCGCCAGCTGGTTTTCCATCCGACTGCGGGGCTGGAGGGCCTACGGCCACACCATGCGGTTTGTGGGGCCTATGTTTCTGCTGATCGCCCTTGCCAACCCCCTGTTCAACCATCGGGGCGTGACCATGCTCTTTACCATCAACCACCTGTGGTACACGCTGGAGGCCGTGTGCTACGGTCTGGTGTCCGGCTGCTCCCTGTGCGCGGTCATTATGTGGTTTACCTGCTATCAGGAGGTCATGACCTCCGATAAGTTCCTGTACCTGTTCGGCAAGCCCTTCCCCGGTACGTCGCTGCTGATCACCATGACGCTGCGGTTCATCCCACAGCTTCAGCAGAATCGCCGCGAGATCCGTCAGTCTCAGGCCATGTTACAGGAGGAGGGCACGCGGCTGCTGCAAAGGCTGGGCAGTGCCTTACGGAACCTGTCGGTGCTGCTGACCATGAGCATGGAGGCGGCGGTGGAGACAGCGGACAGCATGAAAGCCCGGGGCTATGGTGCCAAGCGGCGCACCACCTTCCACCTGTTCCGCTTCGATGGCCGGGACGCCCGGACGCTGGGTCTTATTCTGGCGGTGGCAGGGGTCTGCATCACCGCCCGCGCCTTCGGCCACGGGTATATGGAGTTCTATCCCGCCATGACACCGGTGGTGCTGGGCAGTGCCAGTTATACCATGTTCGTGTTCTACGCCGTGCTGATGTTCCTGCCCGGTATTCTTGAGACAAAGGAGACCATTAGATGGCGCTCTTACGGTTTGACCAACTGAGCTTCGCCTACCCGCTGGCCGAAACGCGGGCGTTGGACGAGGTGACGTTGGAGATACAGAAAGGCGAGTATGTGGTGCTGTGCGGCCCCTCCGGCTGCGGCAAGACCACACTGCTGCGCCATGCCAAGCCCGGCCTGCTGCCCGTGGGGGCAAGGGCCGGCGAGACCTTTTATAAGGACGCGCCCCTTTCCCAACTGCCGGAGCTGACCGCCGCGGCGGAGATCGGCTTCGTGCAGCAGAACCCGGATAACCAGATCGTCACGGATTTCGTATGGCATGAGCTGGCCTTCGGCCTTGAAAATATGGCGCTGAGCGTGCCGGTGATCCGCCGCCGTGTGGCGGAGATGGCCGCTTTTTTCGGCATGGAAACGTGGTTCCGCAGTAAGACCACGGAGCTGTCCGGCGGACAGAAGCAGCTGATGAATCTGGCCTCGGCACTGGCAATGGGGCCGAAGCTGCTGATTTTGGACGAGCCTACCTCCATGTTGGATCCGCTGGCGGCCCGCAACCTGCTTGCCACCGTGCAGCGGATCAACCGCGAACTGGGCGTAGCCATCCTTTTGACGGAGCATCGGCTGGACGAGGTATTTCCCGCCGCCGACCGTGTGGTGACTATGGATCGGGGGCGCATCCTGTCGGACGGTGCGCCGGCTGAGATCGCGCGGCAGCTGTCCGGCAGCGCGGAAAAGAGCCGTATCTATTTCGGGCTTCCCGCCGCCGTCCGCATCTTCAGTGAGCTGGAGCAGACGGACGAGCTGCCCCTGACGGTACGGGATGGCCGCCGCCGCTTGGAGCGGCTGCTGCCCATCACGGCGGAGGATTCCGCGCCTGAAACCGCGAAACCTGAGAAAGAAGCAAAGCACCCCGCCGTTTTAGAGGGCAAGGAGCTTTGGTTCCGATATACCGAAAAAAGCAAAGATATTCTTCGCGGCACAGATGTAACGCTTCATCGGGGTGAGCTGCTGTGTCTGCTGGGCGGCAACGGCGCAGGCAAAACCACGCTGATGCAGGCACTGGCCGGCTTCCGAAAGCCCTATCGTGGCAAGGTGAAGCTGGCGAAGGGTCAGCGGCTGTGTATGCTGCCCCAGAACGCCCGGTCGCTGTTTGTGGCCGACACGGTGGAGAAGGAGCTGCTGGACAGCGCCGGTCAGGATCAGGCCAAAGCCATGCAGATGGCGGAGAAGCTGGAGCTGATGCCGCTGCTGGCGCGGCATCCCTACGACCTGTCCGGCGGCGAGATCCAGCGTCTTGCCGTAGGCAAGCTGCTGCTGCGGGAGGCCACGGTGCTGCTGCTGGACGAGCCCACCAAGGGGCTGGACGCCTATGCCAAGGCGGAGCTGGCGCAGCTGCTGCTGGCACTGTGCCGGGAGGGCGCGTCTATTCTGGTGGTGACCCACGATGTAGAATTCGCCGCCCGGTACGCCACGGGCTGCGCCCTGATGTTCGATGGCCTGCTGCTGTCTGAGGGCGAGCCCCACGACTTCTTTGCCGGGAACCGGTTCTATACCACCGACGCCAACCGTATCGCGGCAGAGCACTTCCCCATGGACATTACCTGCGAGGAGGTGATCGCGTCGTGTCGAAGCTCTTTGTCAGCAAAAGAACCAGAGCCGCCGCGTGGGTGATCCTTCTGGTGCTGCCCGCCCTGATGGTGGCCTTCGGCTATTACCACAGCCACCGCCCCGCGGTCAATCCGGTGGGGTCACGCACCTTCTGGGATTACGTTATCCTCAACTCCGATATTCTGCTGGGGCTTTTCTTCCTGCTGGCCTCCGCCATCCCCTTCATACTGGTATTTGATAAGAAGAAGCCCCAGGCTCGCGAGCTGGTGCCGATTGCAGTGATGGCGGCCATTGCCGTGGTAGGCCGCACCGTGTTTGAGATCATCCCGCTGCCCAACTTCAAGCCCTGCTCCGCCATCATTATCATTACGGCGGTGGCCTTCGGGCCGGAGGCGGGCTTTCTTACCGGCGCGCTGACCGCCTTTGTCAGCAACTTCATTTTCGGACAGGGGCCGTGGACGCCGTGGCAGATGTTCACCTGGGGACTGGTGGGCTTTCTGGCGGGTATTCTGCAAAATGCCGGTGTGTTTGCGGAAAAGAACCGCCCTCACTTCACGGCGAAGCTGTGGGACAGGCTGTGCCCGGAGAATACCAACCGGGTCGATTTGCTGCATTTTGTGCGGCAGCTTACCGACCACGCGCCCCTGCGGCTATGCCTCTATGGTTTCCTGTCCGGCTTTCTGTACGGCTGGATCATGAACCTGTATTTCATCATCGGGTACGTTAGCCCCCTTACATGGCAGACGATAGGCGCGGCATATCTATCCAGTTTCTTCTTCGACTTCTGCCACGGGCTGTGTACGTTTCTGGTGCTGTGGGCACTGGGCGACCCGTGGGTACGGAAGCTGGAGCGCATCAAGATCAAATTCGGCCTGACGGCGGAGGAGCGGAACTATGTGCTGCCGCCCTCCACATTTGAGATAGCGAGAGAGAACTATGAGTGAACGAAAAACGATCATCAGGACGGTGGGGCTGAAGAAGCACTACACCGTCGGCGGCAACACTGTCCGCGCGCTGGATGGCGTGGACATGTCCGTGCTGCAGGGCGAATTTGTCTGTGTCGCAGGCCGCAGCGGCTCCGGTAAGTCCACCATGCTGAATATGCTGGCAGGTCTTGAGCCGCCCACGGAGGGCGAGATTATTGTCCGAGGCAAGCATCATTTGGAGGCTATGGACGAGGAGCAGCGGACAAGGTTCCGCCGCCGCTATATTGGCTTTGTGTTCCAAAGCTACAACAACCTGCCCCAATACACAGCGTTGGAGAATGTGGCGCTGCCGCTGGCCATCCGGGGCGTGCCGGAGGATGAACGGAACTGGCTGGCGTGGCAGGCATTGAGCCGCGTGGGACTGCGCGGACACGTAGATCACCGGCCCGCGGAGCTGTCAGGCGGTCAGCAGCAGCGCGTCAGTATCGCCCGCGCCATTATTACGGAGCCCTCCATCGTGCTGGCGGACGAGCCTACCGGGAATCTGGACAGCCGCACCGGCCAGGAGGTCATGGAGCTGCTGTGTGAGATCTTCCGGGAGCGGAACACCACCTTTGTTCTCAGCTCACATGATCCACAGATGGCGCTTTATACAGATCGTACCGTCTATTTCAGTGACGGGAAAATAGAGACAGAGAATCACCACACCGGAGAGGAGCGCACACAGTGAAAAGAGAAACGGTAAAACGGGCACTGGCCCTGTTGATCTGCGTATGGATGACAGTATCCCTGCTGCCTGCCGTCGCTATGGCGGAAGAGGTCACAGAGGATGTGATAGATGACAGCACCATTGAGGCTTACACGTCTTACGAAAACGGAGAGGACGCCGGCGTCAGCGGGGTCTCGGTTACAGACGAAAAGCCCAACACGGATATCAAGGTCATACCCAGCGACGCCAACGCCCTGATCCTGATGGATACCGGCGCACAGTCCCCCAAAGGCGTTCCCGGTCAGGTGGTGAAGATCGTGCTGCCGCTGGCGGTGAACAAGGAATATCTGCCCAGCGAGAAATACATGCTGCGCAACATCAACATCTATCCCGATGTGCCTACCGACGCCAGCGTGTCCAACTGGCCCTTTGAGCTGATCTATGCCAGCGATGTGCAGCACTTAAAGGATATGTCCTACAACTCCACGGCGGAGGTGTGGTTCGAGTTCAAGGTCAGCGAGTTCGCCAGTAAGGGACGCTACGCTGTGCCCTTTAAGATCAACGCCACTGTGTGGCGGGAGGACGCCGTGAACGGCACCACCATCACCGAGGACGTGACCTTCAAGGTCAGTGCCTATGTGACCGTTACCGACAACGGCAATATGTCCGGCGTCACTACCTCCTTCGGTAGCCTTCAGGTGGCGGGTACCAACGCGGGCGGCTCCTATACCGTGCCTACCGGCACACCCAATCAGACTATCTCCATGCGGATCCCCGTGATCAATGTGGGCGGTACCCTGACCAGCGTGACGGTTTATCCCGTGGTCTCTGCCGCGCTGGACGAGTTCCCCTTCGTGATCGATTCCACCAATTTGGGCAAGTACTTCGACTACTGGGCCAGCGGCGAGGTGAAGTATCTGGACTACACCTTCACGGTGTCGCCCTTTGCAACCTCTGGCAACAAGTCCATTAAATTCAAGGCAAATTATTTCGAGAACAGCGCCCCTGCGGAGGGCTCCTTCTCCACGCAGTTTACCGTGATCGACGGCTATGACGCCTCCGCCATGTCGGTGATGGTGCAGGGCTATAAGCTGTATGTGGACGATACCGAGGTATCCGGCCTGATGGCAGGCGAGGAGACGGAGCTGCGCCTGACCCTGATCAATAATTCCAAGTATGACACGGCCAAGAAGATCATCTCCAGCCTGGTATTCACCAATTCCCCCGGCCTGACGCTGTGCGTAGGCGGCACGGATACCGCCTATGCCGATTCCATCAAGCCGGGCGGTACGACGATCCTGAAATACAAGATCATGGCCAAGCAGGACGCGGAGGTTGGCCCCGCCATGCTGGGCATCAACCTGACCTATGAGACCACCGAGGCGGTGGCCGGTAAGGCGGCGCAGAACATCATGCTGCCGGTCAGCCAGAAGATGGATGTTCTGGCCGGTACGCCGGAGGTGTACGGCACACTCAGCAAGGATAAGGAAGCTACCATCTCCGTGCCGCTGACCAACATGGGCCGCGCCAAGGCTATGAATATCCGGGTGTTGGCCACGGACGGCATGACCGCCGCCGCGCCCTGCTACGTGGGTGACCTGCTGGCAGGCGGCTCCACCAGTGCCGATGTAACGGTGGGCTTCTCCAAGATCGGCGCGTTTGTGGGTAAGATGATCCTCCAGTATGAGGATGCCAACGGCGAGACATATTCTCAGGACATCTCCGTGCCGCTGAGCGTGGCGGAAAGCTCCGCGGATACAGATGCCAACAGCGTCAACGCAAATAAAGACGGCACAGGCAGCCGCTGGTGGCTGTGGCTGCTGATGTTGATCCTTGCGCTTATCCTGATCGGCATTGTGGTCTATGTCATCATCCGCTATAAGCGCGGCGAGATCGGTCCCGGTGCTGAAAACGCCGCTGCCTTGGACGATTTTGACGACGACTTTGACGCAGACGGCGGCACGGCGGACATCGGGGAGAAGCCGCTGACCTACGACGGAAGCAATAAGGACGGGAATGTATGAAGCCAAAAGACCTGTTTCGCTACGGCTGCACCAACCTGTTCCGACGAAAGACCCGCACGGCGCTGACAGCCCTATCCATGGCGGTGGGCGTCATGTGTATTGTGGTGCTGATCTCCGTAGGTCTGGGCTATGAGCAGGCGTACCGCGAGAGCATCGAGGTGCTGGGCAGCCTGACAAAGATCGACGTGACGCCTGCCACCAGCGACTACGGACGCAAGGCGCTGCTGAACGACAAGGCACTGGAGGCGTTCCGGGGCATCGACGGTGTGGAGGCGGTAACGCCGGTCTATCAGCAGTCCGCCTACATCGTGTCCGGCAACTATGTCAACATGGTGCGCGTCTACGGCATCGACATGACCACGGCGGAAAACTTCATGCTGACGCCGGAGCGGGGCGTTATGGCCGGGGACGGCACGCGCCTGCATCCGGAGGTACTGTTTACCGACGATGTGGCCGCCGGACTTGCCAACAAGGCGAAGGACTGGGAGCTGGCGGTGGATGAGAACGGCAACGCCCTCATCGACCTGCTGGAAGTGCCTGTCCGCATGACCTTCGATTCCTCCAGCCTGACCGGCGAGCCGAAGGCTGACACCGACGGACGGGCACTGCCCTCCAGCAATCTGTATACCCTGCGTGTGACAGGCATCTGCTCCACCCTGAATAACAACTTCGCCACCGCCGCGTTCATGTCCTTTGACCGCTTGCAGGAGATGACGCAGGCCAACGCCAATTACATGGGCGCGACAACTCAAACCAAGACGGCGGAGGAAAAGGCCAACGGCCCCACCTACGACTTGGTTTGGGTGAAGGTGAAGAACGTCAGCGACGTGCAGCGTATTGTCAAGCTGATCCGGGACACGGGGCTGAACACCTATTCGCTCAATGATATGCTGGAGACGGTGCGGACGCAGTCCCGGCAGATCCAGGGAATGCTGGGCGCGCTGGGCGGCATCGCCGTCCTGATCTCCGCCATCTGCGTGGCAAACACCATGATGATGTCCATTACGGAACGGACGCGGGAGATCGGCGTGCTGAAGGTGCTGGGTACCGTTCGCAGCGACATCTTCAAGATGTTTCTCTCGGAGGCACTGATCGTAGGCGTGATCGGCGGCGCGGCAGGCTTGGTGCTGAGCTTTATCGCCAAGTGGCTGATACCGGTGATCTTCGCGTCCCGTGAGCTGCGGTGCGTGCTGCCCTGGTGGCTGGCGCTCTGCGGCGTGGTGTTTTCCGGCTGCGTGGCCATTGCCGCCGCATGGATCCCCGCCCGCAAGGCAACGCTCATCAGCCCCAACGAAGCCATCCGCTCTGAGTGAGGTAACGATATGAAAAAGATATGCTGTATAGTGCTGACCGTACTCTGCATCCTGCCGTGCTTGGCAGGGTGTGGGAAAGAAAATGCCGCCAATGAGGAGCCACTGATCCGCAACTTCGTGATCGGCAACAGCACGGCGGAGATCCAGACCCACACGGAGGATGGCGAGACCCGCTATGTGATCGCCATTACGCTGCCGACGGACACGGATTTCAAAAACTGTGCCGCAAATGTAGAGCTTGCCCCGGATGCGGTGCTTTCCATGGATAGTCCTTGTATCGTGAACGAGTTGGGTGGGCGCCCCATCTTGAATTTGACGTTGGCAGAGCGTGATCTGGTAGTCACCCGTGGTGAGCTAAGTCAGACTTACAGTTTTCAGGTCGGATTAGAATGAGGGATAGTTCAATGAAAAAGATTTCAATTGTCTTTACAGTGCTTATTATCGCACTGCTATCAATGCTGACAGCCTGTGGAAAACAGGCGGATGATCCTGCCGGAGCTGATGGTACATCGGCGGATGCCATTTCTTCAGTAAGCATCAATGGCGTATCATGCCGTGTCGATGCTGAGAAAAATCCGGGCGGGCAGGAAACTGGAATGCTGTTCAGCATTTCCATCCCGAAATCAGAGGTTCAGGACGAAACGAATGTTGCCCTGACGCTGGAGCTTGGCTCCGATTGGTCGATTTCAGAGGATAGTAATTGTATAGTACAGATGGATGGCAGTAATGTCATTGTGGATTTGAGTGAAGAAGTGCCGGTAATTATCTTAAAGGCTGACGCCATGGATACGACACGCTGCTACCATCTGACTGTAGAATAGTAGGAAGTTCTATGTTTGCTTTTCTGATATTACGGAGGTGATGCCAATGGGCTAACGACGGTGAGCAACATTATGTTTAACAAAAAAGAAAAAACTCATGAAAGGAATTATAAGAAATGAAAAGTACCATTTCTAAGCGCCTTGTAGCGCTGTGCATGGCATTTGCCATGATGTTCTCCTTGATGACCGTTGTTCACGCAGATACCACCGTCAACGATGGCCTGTCTGCTCCCACTACCCATTCTGAGGCAGATAAGCCGGCTGAGGTATCTTCCATTCTTGTTGGGTCTACGACTGCCTACTACGAGACGGATGACAACACCGGCAATACCACTTACATCCGTGCCCAGCTGACTGGCAAGACCGAGTATGATCTGAAGAACGCTGCGGTTACTGTCAATCTGCAGGATAGTAGCACTACCGTTAAGCTGGATGGCACCGCCATTGATGGTGGCACAGCTCGTACCTTCACGACGAACCTGATGAATAAGGCACATACCCTTACCATCGGCTCGACCGATTATGTTCTGGCGGCCGGTCTGCCCAGCGGTCAGGTTGGCATTGATTCGAACGATCCTCTTGGCTTGGGTACTGTAACGATGGCCGGAACGGCCATGAATGTCTATGGCGCCAATGTTCAGAACCCCTTCATGGGCAATACCTACTTTGTTAATAGAAGCACCAACTGGACTTTCATTAACTACTTCATTTCCAAGGTTCTGCCTGAGGGTACGGAGTTGAACAGTGTTGCTACTACCTATACTCTTAAGGACGGCGCGAAGATCTCCGGCGCTGGTGCCACAGATGTTACTGCTGCAAGCTATACCTTCAACTTCACTGCAGGCAATATTCTCACCGTTGCAAACGACACCGAGAGCCGTACCTACAATGCCCAGCTTGCTGTCGAGGGTCAGTCTGTTATCGTTCAGAGAGATCCTACTACTGGTATCCGCAACTATGATGTTGATTTGACTGAGGTCATTAATTCCACCTATTATAGTGATACGACCATTAAAAACAAGGTCGATGAAATCGTGACCGCTTGGAACGCCTATATTGCTGAACCGCACACCTTTGATGCTGGTACCAGCGTCATGGCCGTTCTGCAGGATTTTGACGAATGGGCAACCGAGAACGAGGATCCGGAAACACGTGAAAGCTATTTTACCGGCACTTCTGACTTCGGCGGCGGCTCCTACCTGTCCAAGCTGAACAACCTGAACTGGAACGATTGCGGCAGCATGGGTGGCTATATGTATACCAATGATGCCAACGGCTTGTACAATGCAAACATTGAAGGCCTTAACACACGAACCGGCAAGTCTTCCATTCCCATGGTGGCGGCCAACAACATGACGTTTACCAGTTCTACCCGTATCGTGTGGTTCTTCACGGTGAACTATTCCAATTGGTTCTAACCTGACGATAGAACTTATTAGAAGGCACTAAACGACAGAGAAGAGCGGGCGGGAGGGTTCCCCACCCGCCCGCTCTTCATTTTATCTATCGGAAAGGGGAACCTTAAAATGAAAGTTTTTCGGCGTATCTCAATGTGGTTGCTGACTCTGATCATGCTCTTTTCCTGCGTCACGCCGGTAAGCGCACTGGAGTCACAGCATACAAGATGGCCGGTTTTCAGTGAGTTAGCAGAGGACCGCTATATAGCAGGTGGCGGTTATGTCCATTTTAATGGGTGGAGCAGCGGGGCTTACTTTGGTACAGTCAATAATGCGTATGTACAATTGACGTTACCGGAGGGGACGACCAACCTCAATTTATCGCCTGCATATTTTACTAACACAACAGGCGCACCGAATTGGACGGATACCGGTATTCGCTTTGAAGATACTACGTTTCGTTACCGTATCGAGCCGCTGAACGAAGGAACGGCGGACTATTCCCAGACACAGTTCTGGCGCTTCTATGATGCTAAGTCAGATCGCAGTGTCGTATTGCCTGTGATCACAATTGTTGAGAATGCCACTGAAGAGGAAAAAACGGTTGATAAGCTGGAGGCGTATACCGCCCGGGCGGAAAAACTGGTTTCGACCATGAAGCAGTTTGACGAGGTATTCGACGCGTTGGTAGACTCCCAAAATGCCGCATCAGTACAATATGGCGGCCGCCATCCCAGTGATGTCAATCTGGCCTGCATTGTGGCCAATATGATCCAGATCGCCTTTGACATCCAGATCAGTTGGCCTGATACGCATAGTTATTGGGTCGAAGGTACTGGCTGGTCAACGGCTACCGCCGCTGATATCATCAAGCACTGGACGACCTATAAGATGCCTGGTACGGAGAAACCTGCCTGCAATTCAGGTGATAAGATCTCGCAGTATCAAGTAAAGCAATTGGACATGCTTCTGGATGTGGTCGCGCCGTATTATCTGAATTATCTGGAGAACCACCGTATTGTAGAGCCTACTGTCACATACTATGCAGTTGGTGGATCACGGGGATTGATCGACACCGCCAGCAAAACAATAACGCTTCGGTTGCCGGAAGATACCGATTGGAACAAGCTTCCCGCGCCTACGGTAAAAACCAACGATGAATGTCAATTCACCCAGAACATTGGCAGCTTGAGCGATGGACAAGTAATCGCTGCGGTAACACCGGGTGACCGTGCAACAGGCACCTATTATAATGGCAGTGATACTACTGGATACGGATTCAAAAAGAATCTGAGCCAAAGATGGACGATCAACGTCGAAGAGGGAACTCCTTACACAAAGGTACTTACCTTTGACATCGAAACAGCTGATGGTAAAGTTCGCTCTGCCCGCATCACGGATGGCGAGGACGGAAGCAACGGGACGATCAAGCTGAATCTGCCGGTCGGAATCGATTTGACCTCGTTGTCCCCTGAGGTGGATTATGCCGGTGAAGGCTTCTATTACACTGTTGACGACCAGAGAAGTGATAAAACCGAAGAGATCGACTTTACTAAGAAAATCGGACTGGTCGTTTACAACACGGAGTACGAGACAGAGGCCACATATGACGTTTTCGTCACGGCGGAAAAATCTGTGGAGAATGACATTCTCTCTTACAAGATTGGCGATGCGGTCGGTACGATCTCCGGCAGTAGTGTGTCCATAACGATTCCGTATGCCACAGACCTTACCACGGCAGAGCCGGAGATAACGGTATCCGAATTTGCGAAAGTGACACAGAAGCCCGCAGAGCTTCAGGTCGGTGAAAATCACTATACCGTGACCGCAGAAAACGGCGCTGAGCAGGACTATATCGTGACGATCACCCGCACTCCGGTAGCGACGGGGCGGCAGATCAAGTCTTTCCGCTATGGCGGGTATGAAGCCACGATCAACGAAGGTACGGCTGAGATCACCATGACGCTGCCAAAGGGTATCTCTCCTGTTTTCGCGCCGACCATCGAAATTTCCGAGTTTGCCACAGTTTCTCCGGCCTCCGGCGAAGTGCAGGATTTCAGCTCGCCTGTCAAGTATAAGGTCACGGCACAGAACAAGGCGTCTAAAACCTATACGGTCAAGGTCGCGATATCCTCTGAGGCTGCTCCCAATGCGTATATAGGCAAGCTTGAGCAGGTTCGTAACAATATCATCACCCGGTATCGCAGTGAAGCGAATGATGACTGGGAGTGGATGGACCTCGGCTTCTATGAAGACCGGCCAGAAAACTACAACACCTCCGAACACCCCTTCGACATTGCCGCAAAGCTTGCGAAGCTGGACACAACCACAAACGTGGCAATGACCGAGTTTGACCGTACCATCATGATGCTGACTGCCCGCGGCTTTGACTGCACGAAGCTCTCGCAGTACAACAATGGAGAACCGTACATTGACAGCAAGAACAACGAGATCGACAACCTTGTCGCAGCGCTCTACAACTATTCCGGTGAGTACACCATCAACGGCCCCATTTTTGCGTTGCTGGCTTTGGATATGGGAAACTACACCATTCCTGATAATGCCAGATGGACGCGGGAGAACCTGATCAATGTCATTCTGGACTATGGCAATTATGACGAGTTCGGCATTGACATGGTGGGAGCTATCATGTACTCTCTGGCACCCTATCAGAATGATGCTGCTTATGGTGCGCAGATAAAGGAAAAGCTGAACTTGTGCCTGGAAATCATCCTGAGAAAGATGAATTCCGACTTTTCCTTTGGCGCGTGGGGTGCGACCAACAGCGAGTCTGCCGCATGGGTCATGATGGGCCTTTGCAGTATGGGCATCGACTGGAATGCCGATCCCCGATTCTCGGATGGTCAGGGTCACAGTGCGCTGCAGCACTGGATGGACAACTTCGTCAACGTAAACGGCGGCTATTTCCATCATACGACCAGCGTGACCAACGATGCCATGGCAACCTATCAGGGCTGCTATGCCACCATGTGGTATCTCAAATTCCTGGAGAAAGGTCAGGGGACTCCCTGCTACTTCTATTACCACCGGTTTGATTTCGCCCGTGAACTGTCTACGGATGCCTCCATCACCGACTTCGAGATCGAAGGAAAGAAGGGCGTTATCACCGAGGGCGGCGAAGGCGGCGAGAATACCATCACTGTTACGGTGCCCAACGGTATGCCCCTGACGAACCTGACTCCGAAGGTGACGATGGCGGAAGGTGCGACATTGCTGGCTCCGAGTCTGCCTACGACCTTTGTGGAAGGCGTTAAGCAGCCGTTTACCGTGCTGGCCGAGGACGGAAAGACCACCAAGACCTATTATGTCACCGTGAATCATGGTGATGTGGGCGCTTCCGGTGCCGAGTTGGATGCCAGCAGCATTAAGCTGAAAAACGGTGTACTGAACGTAATGGACATTCTGGAGAAGAAAGTCACCAAGGCGTCCGATGGAGCAACGGAGATCCTGCTTACGGTGAGAGCCGGTGTGGATACCTCAAAGATGTATCTCAGCGCCAGCATCTCCTATGCAGCGACAGTTGATCCCTCTCTGGATGGTAAGGATGCGATGAACTTCTCCAACTGGCAGACCTTCACCGTGACTTCCGGCGATAAGACGGTACAGAATACCTACCGTATTAAGGTCGTATCCAAGGCGCAGGCGGAGATTACCAGTTTCCGTGTTCAGGCGGTCGGTGAATGGTACAATGGTGTCATCGACAATGCCAAGAGCACCATCACTGTCACCGGTGTGGACGATTCCAAGCTGACCAGCACCAAGCTGGTCACGGACATCGAATTCACCGGAAAGACTTGTTCGCCGACCTCCGGTATCGCTGTGGACTTTGCCAATGCGGTCACGTTTACGTTGGGCGGCGACAATGATTTGGCAAGCCGCACCTACACCGTCACTGTGCTGAATAAGAGCGGTCAGCAGATCTCCGCCAAGAGCAGCGGAGGCGATGATGATACGCCCATCACCAGCACAGCGAAGATCACAGGCTTCTCCGTCCTGGGTGTGGAGGGTGAGATCGACCAGAGTGCCGGAACCATCACGGTCAAGCTGCCGGTGGGAACGAATGTCACGGCGGTCGCGCCGGTCGTTACCGTTCCTGCGGGAGCCGTGGTCAGTCCGGTATCCGGTGAGGTCGTGAATCTCAGCAACCAGTCGATATACACCGTAACGCTGGGTACGGAAAGCAGAAACTATACCGTCACCGTTATCTTTGAGCGCAGCATTTCCCAGCAGCTCTGGGATAAGGTGGCAGAGAACAGCGACGTAGCGGATCACCAGACCAGCTACGGACACAGATTTAATTAAGCAGAAAGGAGAGAGCCATGAAAGCAACAAAATGGCAAAGGGCAGTATCACTGCTCCTTTGCCTGCTCATGGCGATGAGCTTCCTTACGGTTACCGCACCCAAAGCGTATGCGGCAGACGATGCCACAGCGGCAGAAGTAACGTGGGCACAATTAACGAGTTTCAAGTTGGCAGATGAGCCCTATGTCTACAACGACTACACGGCGAAAAACCGCAATACTGCGTGGGAGATCAAGAGTATATACATTGATAATTACTCTGAACTCGTCACAAGAACAGACCGTGGTGATCGTCCCTATGCGGGAGAGATTCAGATCACAGTTAAGCCTCCTGTCACTGTAGAAGATGGCACGGTAACAAGCACGGCTGCCACAACGATACCCACTGAAATATGGGTGGCAAAAACTGATTTTTCCGGAGTTGTAACGAAGGAAGGAACTATCGCTGCAAACAATCTGAAAATGGTTCAGGATGTTGCGGGGACTTATAAGAGTAGCGCTTATAAGACGGAAGTTGCGATTAACTACGGTGATAGTAAGATTGTTTACTACAGCCTACTTATGACAGTTGACGCGGGAAGCGGCGATACGAACACCGCGCCTGCTCTCAAGGCCGGTGTGGATAGTAGTGCGACCGCTACGACCACGGTGGATACGGCCTGGACGCTGAATCTGGCTGACATCTTCGAGGATGCGGACAACGACCCCCTGAGCTACAAGGTGAGTGTGAACGGTGCCGCTCCTGTTGACGCGGATGCCAATTACAGCTACACGCCCACCAAAGCCGGTGAGACGACCACGCTGGTGTTCACTGCCAGCGATGGCAAGGCTGACAGTCCGACGTACACTGTGACACTGACTGCCACAGCGGTGAGCGAAGTAACCTATGCAATTACCGCCACGGTCGAAGGATCGTATATAATCAGTGTCGGGAACAAGACTTCACCGATGGGAAAAACTGAGATCACAGTAAACGGTACGTCTGCCAGCGAAGCAAAAGAAGGCGATCCCGTTGTGGTCAAGGCCATTCCTCAAAAGTACAGATTCGCTAATATTGATGACTTATTCGATGCCAAGTTCGACCATTGGGAAGTGGTGGCAGGGCCGACAGGTTTATTGTCCGACCCTGAATTGAAGAAAGCGGATCTAGAGTTCAACATGCCGGCAGAGACTGTCTCACTTAAAGCTGTGTTTGTGGCAGTCGGATCACAAGTCACTTTGACCACAAACAATTTTGATGCGGGTGATGTGGCATTAAAGATTGGAGACTGGCAAACGGTTGCATCGACATACGATTCCACCTCTGGACAGCACAAGTACAACTCCGTTACTCGGACAGTGATTGCTGGTGCGAAAGTCTCTGCGTATATTGATACGGCCCCTACAGCTAATGCTGGCTTTAAACTGGACAGTTGGGAGATCAAAAACGTAACAAAGAATGAGATAGTAGTTCCTGAATATGTAGCATCGAATCATCCTGCAGACGGAAGTTCCTACATGATACCTTATTTTACCGTTGACGGAACCTCAGACTATGAGATCAAAGCCATCTTTAAAGCGAAGGACCATGGTAATGTGAATGTCACGGTAAATGATGAGAGCATGGGTACTGCCACTGCTCAGATCGGTGCAGGAGAGGCGGCTACAAGTATTAACGACGTAGTTGAAGGAACGGAAGTCAAGCTGCAGGCGCAGCCCAATCTCGGATATGTCTTCCAGGGTTGGAGTGCGACTTATGGTTCCGATAACACTCAGGTTGTTATTGCGAATAGCACTGCAGCTCAGACAACCTTCGTTATGCCGGCAACCAATCGTCAGCCCGTCAAGGTGGTTGCTACCTTTACGGAAGATCCCAACTATCTGAGTGAAGAATGTGATTTGGAGGAGGTTGCCCTGCTTGATGCCAATGGCAGTCCGGTCGGCACCTGCAATCAGGTTGGTAAGGTATTTACTATCACGCTGCCTGCTGATATGGATACAACCAATCTGGCCAATATGGTTCTTAAGCTGACGTATTCCAAGAATGCCAAGGTCTTTAGAGATGGAGATACAGCGGCGTGGAATGCGAACGGACAAGCCTGCAATATGACGCTGGGCACAGTAATAAAGTTCGTCGTGCGTTCGCAGAAGGATCTTACGGAAGACAACGAAGGCCCTACCCGGGAGTACACCATTACCATTCAGAAAGCTGCGTCTCCTGGTACCCCCACCCTGTCCAACGGCTCCGCTACCCGCACCAGCAAGACCGGTGCAACCGTGAAGTTCACCTCCAGCGAAGCAGGCAACTACTTCTACAAGGTGGTGGATCACGGCGCGACAGCTCCCACTGCGGATGAAATCATGAAATCCACCACTAAGGGTACGGCCAGCACGGGCGAGATAACCTTCACCCTCAGCAATCTGACTGAGGATGCACGCGACATCTACATCGTGGTCGTAAGCGCAGCCGGTGGCGAGAGCGCACCCCTGAAGGTGGAGATCCCCGCCTATGGCAGTGGCACCGATACGCCGGATACCGGCGCGTATAAGATCTCGATAAGCGCACCCAAGGGTGGTACGATCACCACTAACCGCACCAAGGCGGATAAGGGCGACGAGATCATCGTTACCGTAACGCCCGACAACGGCTATCAGATGGTGTCTGGTTCTCTGACCTACACGCTGGCGATAGAAAACGGTGAGACGGTGAAGATCACCAACAACCGCTTTACCATGCCTGATGGTAATGTGAGCATCAGTTGTCAGTGGGAGACTGCAGCGACGACCGCCAAGGGCATCACCAGTTTCTCCATCAACGGCGTGGCCGGTGCAGTGAACAATACCACTAACACCATTACCATCACCATGCCCCGCGGCACAGATGTGACGAAGCTGACCCCGGTTATCGCCACAAACGGCGTCAAGTCCCTGACACCTGGCAGCGGCGAGACGGTGAACTTCACCAACTCCGTGACCTACACGGCCACCATGGAAGATGGCAGCACCAAGACCTATACTGTCACGGTCTACGTGGACAAAGGGACGCTGGCCGATCAGTTCTGGGATAAGCTGACTGATTTCGCCACCCAAGTTCCCTGGTGGCAGTATGCCGAAAAACAGCAGAGCACCAGCAAGTATCCCAAGTATTGGTAAGTAGATGGCTCCCGACCCCACAGACACCCTGAAATACCAATCGCAAAACGAACAAAAGAGCAGCCATTCCTAGGAATGGCTGCTCTTTCTCTGTAATGACTCAGGCACGGGCGTGATGGGCGTTGGCCTCCCCGTGTGCCTGAACCCCGCCTACCCCCACGGCATGACACTATGGGGCTCTGAAGGGGCTGAGTGCGACTGCGAAGGCAATTGCTATACGCCGCGCGACTCACGAAACGTAAATACGCATTTGATGTGTCAGAGCAGGGATGCCAGTTAAGCATTGAGCCAGTTGTCGAGAATAGGCCGCACCGGTTGAATAAATGAAGGAAGACCACTTGCCGAAAACAGCAGGTAGCCCTCCCTTAGATAGAGAGTGATTTCCTTGGAATTTGTCCTTCCGAACGTATTGACAATATACTCGATTATGCTACGCTGGGATTAGGAGGCAGGTGCGGGGGTACGAAGTTACATTTCCCCGCCTGAGCGTGACTGTCTAGGCCGCTGGGGTCACTGCGGAGTTGCGGAAGGCACGGTGCTCGTGCCACTTCCTTGCTCAGACCGTTTTTTGAGCCCCAAATCTCCATCAGAATACTCATCAAGGATGGTAGAAATTTCATCGTCAACACGGAGAACCGTCATAGAATAGTATTGTAGGCTATTTCGCCAATCCTTTCTGCGAAAAGTTTGCTTGAGATCTTCAAAAGCTTGCTCGCAATTCAAAATGATTATAATGTGTGCCTTTAATGCGTATGTGTTAGCAAATAGATTTAAGATTATGTCGGAGGCAAGTACATCTTCCCCTTTGAAGTACTGAAAATTCCACGATTCACCACCGTCTTTTGTGCCAAGATTATAGGGCACACACTCATAATTCCTTTCGCCGCTGGTGTTGTTATTCGGCCTAACAGGCGTACAAGTTGAAAGCTCTCTTATATCACCGTCTATATCAAAAGTATCTCGCACAAAGCAGGTAAGGCGTGAACCATAATAAATTAACTGCCAATCTCCAACCAGTTCAATCAACTTCCGCGTGTCTTTTATATACCGAGCCAAATCAATATTCAATCCAAGTCTATACGCAACTCTATTCCATTCTGGTTTTGATTTCACGTTGTCAGTCCTCAGAAAACGAGAAAATAGGCTGGAAGATAGTTCGTACTCGGTTGCAATATCTACCTGTGAAACTCTTGGATTTTGCTGCAAAAATAAATTGATTACATCTTTTACCAGTTGAGGATCTTTGGGGAAATTATCTCTACTTCCTGTAATTTCCATCGTTCGCATATAGTAGTCTTCAAATTTTTCCAATTCTTTTGTCATCTTTGCATCTTCACCCATATACAAACCTCCAAATTTGTTTGATTAATAGTACCACAAGAACGAAAAAAAGTCAACGTAAGATAAGCGGAAAGGCGTTCGGTGGAAATGATTGTATTAATATTTTGAGCATTATGATTTACTTTTTCACATCTACATATTGACTTTTGTTGTCGCCTGTGCTATTTTAAAGGAGAAGGCAGATGGTCTTCACGTTATTTCTCTGAAATAACGGCAAAATACGGAATGGCTCTTTCGGAATTTACGCCTGTGGAAATGCCGTCACTGACGAAGCAGGAAGGCTGAACGAAAGGCCACGGCCAATAAAAAAGCACCTCCCGCTTGCCGGCGGGAGGTGCAGGATACAAGACAGCGAGAAACCATCAAGTACCAGTGCAAGGTTATTTTATCATGGTTTCTCGGAAAAATCAATTAGAAAAGGAGTTACCATGAATTGCATTTTACTCGACCGCCGGGACTCGGCGAAATACTTAGGGATCTCAGTTTCGAATCTTGACCGCCTTCGTGCAGCGGGGGAACTTCCTGCTGTCCAATACCGGCGTAAGGGAAACGTCCGTTATCGCGAGGAGGACTTGAGGAAATTTATCGAACAGCGGGTTGATAACGTGGATCGCGGCAGAGCGGATTTTCATCCCAGCTTTCGCGGTGGCAACGGAAAGAGGGGGCGTAATTGATGCCCCGGAGAAAAGAAAAGACAGTAGTTCGAAATGGAATCGAGTACTATTGTAAAAGCATTCGCGATGAACGCGGAAAGTATATCACTGTCTATGGTAGAACAATTGCAGAGCGCGACGAGAAGGTAAAAAAGCGGGAGGCCGAGATTCATCTTCGCCGCAAAATTAAGGAATTCCCAACTTTCAGCGAACGCGCAACGGAGTGGCTGTCGGATAAGTCCGCTGACCTAAAGCGGAACACCTATAACAATTATGAACAGATCATCCGCACACACTTCATCCCTGTGCTTGGTGACAAGCGATTGATCGACATCACCGGCGAAGATATAAAGAAGGCTATGGCTGTAGCAGAGGCGCAGTCCGCGTCCGTTTATCGCAAGGCTTCTATGCTAATCAAACAGATTTTTGCCGATGCCCTCACCTGTGATTTGATCCAGGTTGACCCAACGACAAAGTATACCTTTAAACGCGTGAGGCGCGAAAAAGAGGATACAGGGGAGGAATACTTGACGGATGCGCAGGTTGCCACGCTACTTGCCGCGATCAAAGGAATTTATCCTCTGGAAACGTTTGTCAAATTGGGGCTTTATGCAGGACTGCGGCGCGAGGAGTCTCTGGCACTCCAATGGGACTGCGTTGATCTCAATGCGGACACTCCGCAGATCGAGGTTACGCGTACATGTATCTTTTGCCACAATCGTCCGGAGATTTCCAATGTGACCAAGACCGCAGCTGGCCACCGTAATATACCTATTCCAGTGCCCCTTTTCAATCATTTGAAAGGAATCAAAAAGAGCGTTGCCTCTGATTTCGTCATTTGTAATAGCAGCGGCCTTCCGTTGAGTGAGACACAATTCCGGAATATGTGGCGGAAAATCAAGCGGCGCAGCGTTGGGCCGGACGAGTATATTCGCTACAACCAGCGTGGAAGGAAGACTTGCTCCGTTAAGCGGGAAGCCGGCCAGACTGCTGCCCACAATCCCAATGTACGCTATATCATTGACTTCCCGGTTAAAACACACATGCTTCGAAAGACCTATATCACAAACCTGATTTATAGTGGGGTCGATGTTCGCACGGTAATGGATTATGCCGGGCACAAGAATCCCGATGTTACCCTCAAAATCTACGCACAGGCCAAGAGCGCAGAAAAACGGACAGAGTCTGCAAAGCAGATCAATGAAGTTTTCCCATCCGATCCGACCACATAACTATCCCCCGCAGGCACCATACGCACACCTTAAAAGACAAAACCGACGACAAATTTTACACGTCGAACCCGTAAATCGTTGCAAAAACAAGGTTTCTTGGCATATAGCATTAAGAAATACGGTCTGAAGGCCGCTCGTCGCGCACCTCAGTTCTCCAAGCGCTGATCGGACGCAAATTCACAGCTCAAAAGCTCAAAAACCCCGGAAAATCCGCATTTTCCGGGGTTTTCTTATGCTCATTTTCATAAAATATGACTGATTGTCTCCATCCTTTCCTTTGACCATCGACCGTTTTGCAAAGCTTATTATACCACGCAAGCATAAGGCCTATGTTAAGCAAGAGGTCTTTGGGGTGATTGGAACAGCGAAAGACTGGCTTTTACTACCCGGTTGACAAAACGGACCATTTCCTCTTTGCTGTACTTGTCATAGCCCTCCACGACGACATGCATCAAACCGTTTGACAGATGGGTATACATCATTTCCAGCTCTGTCTCACTGGCTCCGGGCAGTTCTTTCCGCCAGTAAGCAATGCTGTCCGCCTTGGCCAGGGCAATCATCCGCATAAGGACGGTTGCGTTTGTATTCCCCAGAATTAGAATTCGACACGCCGCCTGATTCTGATCGACCATATCGTAGATGGCTTCGATCAGAGCCGTCACATCAAACGAATTGACATAGCGAAGGGAATTCTCAAATGCGTCGATGAGTTCATTCTCAATGCTCTCCATCAGGGCAAAGCAATCGCTGTAATGGGCATAGAAGGTGGCACGGTTAAGCTGCGCCAGCGCACAAACCTCCTTCACCGTAATTCTGTTTACAGGTTTTTCCTTCAGCAGCTTCAGAAAAGACTGCTTGAGCACCATTTGCGTATAGCGTTTCCTTGCATCCATCTTCTCCATATAGAGCTCCTCCAAAAAAAGTTTACAAAGAAAAGCAACGCTTTGATAGAAAGTGTTGTTTTTCTTTCAGCCGTATGGCAAGTGCTGGTTGTTTCTGTCTTTCCCCTCAAGTATACTGTACTTGTGAAAGATAATCAACACTTGTATGCTTATTTGAGGAGGCTTTTTTAATGTATGATAAATATCTTGTTACAGGTGCCACCGGCTTCCTTGGCAGAGCTGTTGTAGAAGCGCTGGTACGCCGCGGCACACGAGTGTATGCGCTTGTGCTGCATGATGACCCCTATATCAATTTGCTCCCCAAAGAAGTCCATACCGTCATCGGTGATGTGTGTGTGAAAAACTCACTGACAGACTTCTTCGCGGATGCGGACAGCCGTACCTGTGTGATTCACTGCGCCGGTATCGTCTCTGTCGCGTCCAGACCCGGTTCGAAGCTCTATCAGGTCAATGTAGGTGGGACATGGAGCGTTCTCCGGCAATGTATGGAGCGTAATGTGGGCAAAATGGTCTATGTTAGTTCCGTCCATGCCATACCGGAAAAGCCAAAGGGCTGCACCATTACGGAGGATTGCGAATTCTCCCCGGGGCTTGTGGACGGAGATTACGCCAAGAGCAAGGCAACCGCAACAGAGCTTGTCTTCAATGCGGCAGAGCGCGGGCTGAATGCCAGCATTGTCTTCCCCTCCGGTATCATCGGGCCGGGCGATATACAGGGAGGGAGCTTCACCTCAATGGCGAAATCCTTTCTTGCCGGGAAGCTGCCCTTTGCCGTTTGCGGCGGATATGACTTCGTGGATGTGCGGGATGTGGCAAAAGGCATTCTCGCCTGTTCCGAAAACGGAGAGCCCGGCAAAGGATACATTTTGTCCGGCCACTATGTCACCATTCGCAAGATGCTCCAGCTCGTGGGGAAGGCTGCAAAGCTGAAGTATCGCCCCATCTGCCTGCCACTGGGGCTTGCAAGGCTGGCGGCTCCATACTATGAACGTCGAAGCACGAAGGAGCGAAAGCCGCTGTTTTTCACCCCTTATTCCGTTGCTGTTCTTGCCTCAAACGGGCAATTCAGTCATGCTGCAGCATCGGAATGCTTTGCGTATCATCCGCGCCCGCTGGAGGAGACCTTGCGGGACATGACAGCCTGGCTTTTGGGGCAGAGGAGAACGGACGAAGTGTAACCTCACCTCAACAAAAAGCACCTTTAGGGGCGCGGGCAAATAGCCCCGCGCCCCATTCGCTGTCTTCCCAGAAAAAGACGGCTGTTCCTCAAAAGAACAGCCGTCCCGTTTTTTTCTGCTGATATGTATCTGAAATCAGACCACAAACAGGTACAGGAGATATCTACAAGTCTGTTTGTCAGCCCATATCGGCGGATAGAGCCTTGCTGATTTGGGCTTGCAGTGCCTCCGCCTGCTTCTTTTCCGTGATCGCACCCACGATGGGGTCGCCCACGATGTTGCCGTTCCTGTCAACCACATAGGTGGTGGGATAGGCAAAGATATTGGTGGTGAACTTTCCCGCCTCACCGTCGGAAGCGAAATACACGTTCTGATAGGTCGCGCCCTTCTTGGCAAGCACATCCTTGGCCTCGGAAATGGCCGTCTCGTTGCCGTCCAGCGTGAAGGTGTTGACGCCGATGAGGGCGCCGCCCTTCTCCGCAAGCTCCTTGTTCAGCGCGTCCAGCTCGGCAAGCTCCCCTACGCAGGGGTTGCAGGTGGTAAACCAAAAATTCACAACGGTGACGGCGTTTTTGGCGAACAGCTCGCTGCTCTTCACCGTGTTACCGTCCAGATCCTTGCCCTCAAAGGCGGGAAACTTCTGCATACTGCCATCGTCAGGCGGCGTGGTCATATCGCTGCCCGCCGGGACGCTCGTATTGTCATCACCATCAGGCGTCTCTGACAGCCAGGGATACTTCGTCTCCAGCTCCGCCCGCTGGTTCTCAATATCCTTGATCTTGGTGGCCTCGCCGGTGAGCAGCGTCAGCTCCTCCTCGGTGAACTGATCCTTGGCATTCTCGATGGTCTTGAGCAGAAAATCGCCGTAGTTGCCGCCGTCCTCTATCATGGCCATGCCCTTATCGGCTGCCATAAAGACCTTTTCCCAAAGAGCTGTGTTTTCCGACAGGATGGCATTTTCCTGCGCCATCAGCTGCTCGTACAGCGCTTTTGCCTCTTCACTGCCATCCTTGCCGTCCGTGTCCTCCGCGGGCTTTGTGCCACAGGCGACCATACCGGCGGCCAGCACCAGCGCCAGCAGCAGTGTGATGATTTTCTTTACGTTCATTTTGTTTCCTCCGTTTTTAATGTATTTGCAGGTTCTACAGGTTCTTTTTTGCCGTCTCCAAAGCCGTAGCGGAAACTGACGGCGTTGGTGGGACAGGCGCGGATGCACATCCCACAGCGGATGCACTCGGTATGGTTGGGCGTTTTTGTCACGTCCACATCCATTTTGCAGGCCTTGGCGCATTTTCCGCAGGAGACGCACTTATTCTTATCCACCTTCATCTGGAAGAGGGACACCCTGTTAAACAGCGCGTAAAACGCACCCAGCGGGCACAGCCACTTGCAGAAGGGCCGGTAAAATATGATACTCAGCACGATCACTGCCAGCAGGATGCTGAATTTCCAGGTAAACAGGCTGCCCAGCGCCGCCCGGATGCCGGAATTGGCAAGGGACAGTGGGATGGCCCCCTCCAGCACGCCCTGGGGGCAGAGATACTTACAGAAGAAGGGGTCACCCATGCCTACGTCGTTGACGAGAAACGCCGGCAGCAGGAAGACCATCACCAGCAGCACGGCGTACTTGAGGTACGTCAGGGGCTTGAGCTTTTTTGTAGAGAGCTTCTTCGTGGGGATCTTATGCAGCAGCTCCTGAAACCAGCCGAAGGGACACAGAAAGCCGCAAATAAAGCGCCCCAGCAGTACGCCCAGCAGAATGAGAAAGCCTGTGATATAATAGGAGAAGCTGAACTTGGAGGACCCCACCACCGCCTGAAACGCCCCGATGGGACAGGCGCCGGAGGCTGCCGGGCAGGAGTAGCAGTTCAGCCCCGGCACGCAGACGGTCTTGCCCGCGCCCTGATACAAGCCGCCCTTGAGAAAGTTCGGCAGGTGCAGGTTGGTCAATAAGGCCGCCCCTGCCTGTATCCAGCCCCGAAAACGGGCCAAAAGATGGGACGCGCCCGAAGTATTCTTCTTATCCAATGCCCACACACTCCAGACATAATTTGATCGCTTTGCTCAGCACCGTGGCGGCCTCGCCCCGCCAGACACCGAAGCACAGCATGGCGGCTCCTGTGAGCAGCAGCGCGACCTGCGTTGCTGCCTTCTTCCTGTGACTCATTTTGATCACCCTTTCCTGTTTCTGCGGCCTATCATAGCGCAGGCGGGTTAAAATCTTTGTTAAGAACAGAAATTTAACACAAATTTTATCCGGCTCTGCTATAATAGGAGACAACCTGTTCATTAAGGAGGCGACTATGCACCTTTTGATTGTAGAGGACGAGCGCGCCCTGTGCGACACCGTCGCCCGCAGCCTGCGGCGGTCGGCCTACAGCGTGGATTGCTGCTACGACGGCGAGAAGGCGCTGGAGCTGCTGGAAACGGAGCGGTACGATCTGGTGCTGCTGGATCTGAACCTGCCGAAAAAGGACGGAATGACGGTGCTGCGCACCCTGCGGCAGACCGACAGAGAGACACCTGTGCTGATCCTCTCGGCTCGCGGCGAGGTGGAGGATAAGGTGACGGGTCTGGATGCCGGCGCCAATGACTATCTGGCAAAGCCCTTCCATCTGGCGGAGCTGGAGGCGCGCATCCGCAGCCTGACCCTGAGGCAGTTTACCCAGCAGGATGTGGTGCTGCGCTGCGGGCAGCTCACCTTTGATGCCCGTGCGCGGGCAGTTTCCGCCAACGGGCAGCCCCTGACGCTGACCCGCAAGGAGACGGGGATCCTGGAATACCTGATGGCGCATCAGGGGCGGCCTGTGAGTCAGGAGGAGCTGATGGATCACGTCTGGGACAACAGCGTGGACAGCTTCAGCAACTCCATCCGCGTCCACATCTCCGCCCTGCGGAAGAAGCTGCGCACCGCGTTGGGCTACGACCCTGTCCGCAACCGCATCGGCGAGGGCTATCTGATGGGAGGGGACGAAGAATGAAGCGGCTTTCCCTGCAGTGGCGCATCACACTGATGTCCGTCCTGCTCATCGGCATCACCTGCGTGGCCATGAATCTGCTGCTCTGTTCCTCCGGTGTGTACTATATGGACACCATTGCAGACAGCTTACAGGGCGGCGGTACGGTGATCCTGAATGAGGGCGGCGCGGCAAGCTTTGACCCGCAGCTCGTTGCGCCCAGCGAGGAGCTGACCATCGTTGTCGATGGGGCGCAGGGACGCTTCCGCACCACCAACTGGTATATCACGGCTATAGTGACACTGCTCAGCGGAATTTTGGCCTATTTCGTCAGCGGGCGAGCCCTCAAGCCCCTGCACAGCTTCGCCTCTCAGGTAGAGAAGGTGCAGCTGAACAATCTGGCGGATGTGAGGATCGATGAGGACGTGCTGCCGGAATTCCGGCAGCTCAGCCACTCCTTCAACCAGATGCTGGAGCGGTTGAACAACGCCTTTACCGCCCAGCGGCAGTTTACCGGCAATGCCGCCCACGAGCTGCGCACGCCGCTTGCGCTGATGCAGGCACAGCTGGAGCTGTTTTCCGCAGAGCACACCGATGTGCTGCCGGAGACGGCGGAGTTTCTCCTGCTTTTGCGGGAGCAGACGGAGAGGCTGACGCAGATGACCAAAACGCTGCTGGAAATGAGCAATTTGCAGCAGGTGGCGCGGAACGAGCAGCTCCAGCTCGCCCCCATGGTCGAGGAGATCTTTACGGATCTTGCGTCGCTGGCGGAGAAGCGAAGCATCACGCTGGAAGCGGAGGGCGACGCCGCCCTGACCGGCAGCGACGCGCTGATCTACCGCATGCTCTTCAACCTGACGGAGAACGCTGTCAAATACAACCGCCTCGGCGGCTCGGTGCGGGTCGAGCTTGCACAGGGGCAGGAAAAGTGCATCATTCGCGTTTCCGACACTGGCTGCGGCATTCCGGAGGAGTATCAGCGGAGCATTTTCCATCCCTTCTTCCGGGTAGACAAATCCCGCAGCCGCGAGTACGGCGGCGCGGGACTGGGACTTTCTCTGGTGTGGGAGATCGCCGATCTCCACGGCGGCTCCGTTTGGGTGGAGGAAAGCTCGGACAAGGGCACGACCATCGCGGTGGAGCTGCCGGCAGGGGCGGAAAACGATTCTCTCAGCGTGGATATCCCATAGCGTCCCTTGGCGGTTTCATGATGATCGTTTTTCAACCTCCACAATGTTATCGCAGCAGCTCTCGATCAGCTCCCTGTCGTGGGTGATCACGAGAATGGTTCTGCCGTTCCGCGCTTCGCTTTTCAGCCTTTCCGCGATCAGGCGCATATTCTGCCCGTCAAGACCGCTGGTTGACTCATCAAGAATCAGTATCCTGCGACCGGAAAAGACGGCGCAGGCGATGGCAAGCCGTTGCTTTTGTCCGCCGGACAGGGTGGACGGGTGCGCATCCCTGTACTCGTAAAGGCCAAATTCTTTCAGCAGATGTATTGCACGGTCTTTGCTTTCTTCCGTCAATTCGGTATTCAGCAGCAGTTCCTCCGCCACACTCGCCGCAAAAAACTGCGTTGACGTGTCATTGCCGCAGTAATAGATATTCCTGCGCCGGACTGCCGCTCTTGCTTTTTTCCATTTTGAACAATGCGATGGGGCTAATTTCCCCTCCAAAATGGCCTTCTGTAAACCCATTTTCCCACCCATTAGGCTCAAAAATAGGCCGTAAACCCATGGTAAAACCATCAAAATGGGCTAATTTGAAGTCAAATTTCCTCAAATTTCACCATCAGAATCAGGTGATTTCAAGCATAGGAAAAGCCTGGAAAGCAGCGTATTTCCGTGCTTTTTTAGCATTTTTAAGTTGCAGATTAGCGCTTGCCGAACTGAAAGTGCTTCCAAAACCACAAATGGAAACCGGATTGATTTTGCGTTTTCCGTCTGGATTTCATCGAAAAGCAGCCATTTTTAAGCCGAAATCCTTTCAATAATCGCACATTGACGCAATGTGATCATGCAAGGTTTGCTGCCTGCCTGCTCCTTGCCCAAGGCAGCCCAGGGCCACGGACGACGACAGGCGCAGCAAATCTTGAGGCAAACCGGAAAGGAAATGAAAATGGAACAGTATATCTTTGACAAGAGAAATGGTCTGTGGTATGAACGGCAGGGCGATTATTACATTCCCTGCCTGACTATACAGGAGGATGAGGAAAAGCTCATCGGCCAGTGGGGATATCGACATTTGCAGTATATCAAACAGGCGCGAAAAGCGCAATACTTATCGCTGGTGACCTGCGGCAGGCTGAATGCTTATCTTGCTGACATCAATGCCCAAGCTGAAGAGTGGATGATTTTGCTGACGGAGCAAATGGCAGTGCGCGAGGGTGTGACCGAACAGCTCAAGGCAAAGGATCAAATGTTGTGGGTACAGCGGATGAACAACATCCGAATGAGAGCAGAGGAGACGGTATATGCCGAAATAATTGATAACTGACAACCTTCGTGTAGTGGGGGCTGCTGTGCAGCCCCCATTTTTTGCGGAAAGTATAAGTAGTATCAGTAAGG
>ERZ780139.559-NODE-559-length-38601-cov-6.640456_pt1 | contig 38601 bp, 26 predicted proteins | sample MGYA00511476_ERZ780139 | MGnify/ENA primary metagenome ERZ780139 (study PRJEB29588, sample SAMEA2158190) | human gut metagenome | biome: human gut; feature: human-associated habitat; material: faeces | place: Denmark | collected 2008/2010 ... | reverse complement strand
GTTTGTGGTGATTTCTGTTAATTTGTACTTGACAAGAGGTCATTACATATCAGTTGACCAAGCTTCCTTTGAATTTAGATTCACAATAAATGCAGCGATAAATCCGTCTGTTGCGGTCTGTCAATTTGAAAGAGTGTGGTAACTCCTGCTCGATCGAAGTGATACAACGCGGATTTTTGCAGCGGATAATTCCGGTAACGGTTTCCGGAAGTTCCAGTTTATGTTTGGCAACGATATTGTTATCCTTTATGATATTGATCGTTAAGTTTGGATCTAATACACCGAGAACATTCAGATCAATATCCAAAGGTCCCTCGATTTTGATAATGTCTTTTTTGCCCATTTTGTTGCTGCGTGCATTTTTGATAATGGCAACAGAGCAGTCTAATTTTTCTAAGTTAAGATATTCATATATTTTCATGGCACCTCCGGCCTGAATATGATCGATGACAACACCCTCGTTTAATCCACCGATATTTAATCTGCCGGTTTCCGGAATTTCTTTCTGTGACATAGTTACCTCCTTTATTTTGCAAGTCCAAGCAAAGTCATGATCAGAGCCATTCGTACATAAACACCGAATTGCGCCTGCTTAAAATATACAGCACGAGGATCATCATCGACTTCAGTTGCAATTTCGTTGACGCGCGGAAGCGGATGCAGTACATACATATTTTCTTTGGCATAACGCATCTTAGCTGCATCTAAGATGAAACTGTCTTTTAAGCGGATATAATCTTCCTCATTGAAAAAGCGTTCTCTCTGCACGCGTGTCATATATAAAATATCAAGTTTTGGCATATATTTTTCCAATTCATTGGTTTCGATGAAATCAATGTTGCCGTCCACCAGGACTTCTTGGCGAAGATAATCCGGAATACGAAGTTCATCCGGAGAGATCAATATAAAATGTATATTCGGATAACGTACCATGGCATTGATCAGAGAGTGTACGGTACGGCCGAATTTCAGATCACCGCACATACCGATGGTCATATTATCCAGACGCCCGGTCAGTGTTTTGATCGTTAAGAGATCCGTTAATGTCTGCGTCGGGTGATTATGTCCGCCATCACCGGCATTGATCACCGGTATCCGTGAATGCATTGCAGCTACGGTAGGAGCTCCTTCTTTTGGGTGGCGCATTGCACAGATATCTGCATAAGAAGAGATTACGCGGATCGTGTCTGCGACGCTTTCTCCTTTGGACGCTGAGCTGGAATCAGCGGAAGAAAAACCAAGCACGCTACCGCCAAGATTTAACATGGCTGCCTCAAAACTGAGACGTGTACGAGTGCTTGGTTCATAAAATAAAGTTGCTAATTTTTTGCCGTCGCATACATGTGCATATGCTTGCGGATCATGCATGATCGACTGACCTAAGGCCAATATGTGGTCCAGTTCATCCACCGATAAATCAAGGGGACTGATTAGATGTTTCATGAAAAGTACCTCCGTTGTATTTTTACAATATATTACCACAACATTTCGGGACATACAATGCTAACTTGAGAAAAAGAAATGACAAGTTAGTATTGAAGAAGAAAGGCAGTTTATGGTACTATATAGGTACTGATGTAGAGGTGGGATATTAACAGAAGGGAGAATTTATAGTATGAGAGAAATTTCAAAGAGAACAAAAAGCGAAAATGAGAGGATTAATCTTTTAGTATTCATTTTTGCGACCTTGATGGATGCATTTTTTGTAGTAGGATATTTGCAGGATGCATCGGTAGGAAACATTAGCTGGACATATGCGATCATTGTAGTTGCAGTTGTTGCAGTAGGGTTATTGATCAATGTGGTTTTATATATTCGTAATCATGGAAGTGTGGCACTGCGTCATGCGGTTATGGTTGGATATGGTGTGTTATATGCAGTGATCATGTATGGCGCCAATAGTGACCTTGTATTTATTGCTGCCTTTCCAATGGCAAGCATTTTCATTTTGTATTTCGACTTTGCGTTCATCCTGCGAAGCAGCATTGGTTTGATCGTTATCAATGTGGCATACGTAGTACGCTGTGTAGTCAATGGCAAGATGAATTCAGGAATGGATATTACAACGAGTACGCTGATCCTTCAGCTTGCAACGGTCGTTCTTACAATGGTTGTTGTCTGCGCAATTACTAAGCTTGCTGCACAGCTTAACAGCGAGAAAGTAAGTCGTGCACTTACTAATCAGCAAAAATCAGAAACTTTGCTGGAGGAAATTCTTCATATTTCCAAGCAGGTTAAAGAAAATTCTTCAACAGCTGCATCTTTGATGGAAGAGTTGCAGCAGTCTACAGTTAGTACAGCAAATGCATTGGACGAGATATCGACCGGTAACAGTTCCAATGCAGAGAGCATTGAGCAGCAGACGGTGATGACTTCACAGATTCAGGAAATGATCACGAAGACCAGCAATCGATCTCAGGGAATGAAGCAGGTTGCCGAGATGAGTATGGAGTCGATCGATAAAGGCCGTGACTCTATGCAGAAATTACTTGAGCAGGCAGATGCAATTGCAGCTGAGAATGCAAAGGTACATACTTTAATGGGGGCTTTGACAGAGAATACCAAGGAAGTGGCTGAGATCACGCAAAATATTTTTGATATTTCCAGTCAGACAAATATGCTTGCTTTGAATGCATCGATCGAGAGTGCAAGAGCGGGCGAAGCAGGTCGCGGCTTTGCGGTTGTTGCAGAGCAGATCCGAGTACTTGCAGAGCAGACCAGACAATTGACGGAAGGAATTTCTCAGATCACTGCCAAATTACAGGAAAATGCAGAAGAGACACAGGAAAGAATCAATGGTGTGTTGGAAGCATCTGAACAGGAGAAAAATTTGATCCAGGTAACGGATAAAGATTTCACCCAGATCCGTTCTCAGATGGATCATTTGAATGAGGATGTAGTAAATGTTTCCGAGGAGATCAGCCAGATCATGACTGCGAATGACTCCATTGTGGAAAGTATTTCACAGATATCAGCGGTCAGCGAGGAAGTTTCCGCTAATACATCTCAGGCGGCAGAGATGGGATATCAGACAAGCGAACAGGCTGCCAAAGTTGGTTCTTTGATGGATGAATTGCGGGAGAGCGCTGTAGCACTTGAAAAGTACATTTAATTCTATTAGAATAGAACAGTATGTTGTGTTTACCACATGGCATATGATTACTTGAGCCAAGAGCATAATATGAAAGCTTAAAACCACTGGCTTAAGAGAAAGGTATGGTAACAGTATGATTAAGTTGTATGATAATGGTGTGTATTTGCTGAATGGGACAGATATCGTAGAAGATAACGGCCAGGCAGAAGCACAGATTCAGGCAAAATGTGGAGAGGTGCCATCAAAGGAGCAGGCCTCCGAGGGAACGATTGCATATTCTATTTTGAAAGCACATAATACTTCTGGTGGTATGGATAATCTTCAGATTAAATTTGACAAGTTAACGTCTCATGATATTACATTTGTTGGCATTATCCAGACTGCAAGAGCATCAGGATTGGATAAATTCCCTGTTCCTTATGTTTTGACAAACTGTCACAATAGTTTATGTGCGGTTGGTGGAACGATCAATGAGGACGATCATATGTTTGGTCTTTCTTGTGCTAAGAGATATGGTGGAATGTATGTGCCACCACATCAGGCGGTTATTCATCAGTTTGCAAGAGAAATGTTGGCAGAGGGTGGTAAAATGATCCTCGGTTCTGATTCTCATACAAGATATGGTGCCCTTGGTACTATGGCAATGGGTGAAGGTGGCCCGGAGTTAGTAAAGCAGTTGTTAGAGCGTACGTATGATATTCCAATGCCTGGTGTGATCGGTATTTATCTGGATGGCGAGCCAATGCCCGGCGTCGGACCTCAGGACGTAGCACTTGCTATTATCGGTGCGGTATTCAATAACGGTTATGTTAAGAATAAAGTGATGGAATTTGTAGGTCCTGGTGTTTCTAAATTGTCTGCAGATTATCGTATTGGTATTGATGTAATGACAACGGAGACTACGTGTCTGTCTTCTATTTGGAGAACAGATGACAAGATCAAAGAGTTCTATGAAATCCATGGACGTGCCGGCGCATATAAAGAGTTGAATCCGGCAGCAGTTACTTATTATGACGGTATGGTATATGTAAATCTTTCTAAGATCCAGCCAATGATCGCAATGCCATTCCATCCAAGCAATGTATATACGATCCATGAGTTACAGGATAATCTGATGGATATTTTGGATGACTGCGAGAAGAAAGCATTGGTATCTTTGGATGGTCAAGTTGATTTTAAGCTTAAGAATAAAGTGCGTAATGGCAAACTTTATGTAGATCAGGGTATTATTGCAGGATGTGCAGGTGGTGGTTTTGAAAATATCTGTGCTGCAGCTGATATTTTGAAAGGCGCAAGCATTGGAGCAGATGAGTTTACATTGAGTGTGTATCCGGCCTCTACCCCAATTTATATGGAGCTTGCTAAGAATGGTAAGTTAGCAGATCTTATGGAGACCGGAGCAATCGTGAAAACAGCATTTTGTGGTCCGTGCTTTGGTGCAGGTGATACCCCTGCAAACAATGCCTTTAGCATTCGCCATTCAACGCGTAACTTCCCGAACCGTGAGGGATCTAAGATCCAGAACGGTCAGATCTCTTCGGTAGCATTGATGGATGCACGTTCTATTGCAGCAACAGCAGCAAATAAGGGCTATTTGACAGCTGCCACGGACGTTGATGCAACGATCAATACACCAAAGTATTTCTTTGATAAAAATATTTATGCAAACCGTGTTTACGATGGTGTTGGAAAACCTGATTATAATGAAGAAGTGAAGTTTGGACCAAACATTAAGGATTGGCCGGAGATGTCTGCATTGACAGATGACATCTTGATCAAGGTTGTATCTGAAATTCACGATCCGGTTACGACAACTGATGAGTTGATCCCATCCGGTGAGACATCTTCCTTCCGTTCAAATCCTTTGGGACTGGCAGAGTTTACACTTTCCCGTAAAGATCCGGAGTATGTAGGCAAGGCAAAGGCTGTTCAGCTTGGTGAGAAAGCACGTGTTGCCGGCGAGGATATTTTCGCAGCACTGCCGGAAGCAAAAGAAGTTTTTGATAAGATCAATGAGAAATTCGATGTTGATCCTGCTAAGACACAGATCGGAAGCATGGTATATGCTGTGAAGCCGGGTGATGGATCTGCACGTGAGCAGGCAGCGTCCTGTCAGAAAGTATTAGGCGGTCTCGCAAATATTGCAAAGGAGTATGCAACTAAGAGATATCGTTCTAATCTGATCAATTGGGGTATGCTTCCATTCTTGTATCCGGATGAGATCCCATTTGAGAATGGTGATTATATCTTCGTCAAAGATATTAAGAAAGCGGTAGAAGAGAAGCAGGATGAGATCAAGGCTTATGTAGTCGGTAAAGATATGAAAGAATTTACTTTGAGCTTAGGAGCACTGACAGATGATGAGCGTGATATCATTACAAAGGGCTGTCTCATTAATTACTACAGAGCACACAAATAATATATAGTAGTATGATTTTTAATTGAAAAAGCTGCAAGCATTACGGTGTACCTTGTAATGCCTGCAGCTTTTTTTGATATTCTTTTCGTTAGCAATGATTTTGTCATTTATGAATTTTGCATCGTTATTATGACGTTTAGATAAAATGATAAATGATCGTTGCGATCAAAATACCAAGAATACTTCCGATGGTAATTTTGATCTTGAGCCCGAACGTTAATACCAAAATTCCCAGATCTAGGACAAAAGGAGTTGTAAACCCAAAGTTTTTACCATAGTTTAACCAGGAAAGAGCAGAGATACCTGCAGTAGCCTGTGCGATAAAACTTCCGATCACGATACCTGCCAATACTAAGAGAAAAAGTGCCCAATTATTTTTTCCAGCACCACGTGCCATGTGTAACCCTCCATTCTTATAACATATACTTAAAAATAAATTATAGAGGATAGTACACTTGTTCGTCAAGTGCAGTTTTACAAGGCCGAAATCTGTCATTTCTATGAAGAATTTGTCATTTTTTTGGTAATAGCATTGTCATACCGTATTATTTTTGCTATAATTGTACAGATTAGTACGTAAACACAGAAGAGTTTTAGGGGGAATACTAACATGTGGAAAAAGGTGGTATTAAGCATTTTGCTTGTCATTAGTGTTGCAACAGGATTTTTCGCAGCGAAAGCGCAGGTAACGATCGAGGGGCGGCTCAATAAGGTGAACCGTGATTATGACACGGATTTGAGTTCAGTAGATCTGAGCAACATTCATGTGGAGACGGATAGTAAAGTGATCAACATCCTGTTATTAGGAGATGACTATAGAACTTACGACGGCAGTACATCTCCGGGATTGAATGATGTCATCATGATCGGTACACTGGACATGAAGCATAATACATTGAAATTGACATCCATCATGCGCGATACGCTCGTTGATGTATACGGTCAGAATAAGAAAATGAAAGTTAATGCTGCCGGCAAGAAAGAGTTTGGCGGTTTGAAGAATCTTTACAAGACATTGGCAGAGAATTTTAATGTTAAAGTAGATGGGTATGCAGAAGTTGGCTTTAAGGGATTTGAGCAGGCTGTAAATGCCGTGGGTGGCGTTGAGGTAGAGCTTTCGGATACAGAGGTCGAGTATCTCAATAAAACCAATTACGTTTGGAAGAAGAAAAATCGTAAGTTTAAGGTGGGCAAGCAGCATTTAAACGGCGCGCAGGCGCTTGGCTGGTGTCGAATCCGTAAAGGAATGGACGTTATTGGAAAACCGGTGAAAACGGTAACCGGTCTGGCAGATGATTATGGACGTACTTGGAGACAGCGTACCGTGATCACAGCTCTTTTTGACAAGATGAAGTCACAGCCGCTTTCCAAATGGATGGAAGTAGCAGACAAAGTGTTAGAAAATGTCAGAACAGATCTGGATAATGATACGATCCTAAAATATATGAAAGATGCTGTGATGATGGGAACAACACAGATTCATCAAATGCAGATTCCGGTCAACGGATATTATAGAAATGACAAAAATAATGAATTTCCGGATGCACAGGGATGGAGTCTGGTTCCGACTAATGGTATTACAACGGATTATGACAGGACAGCCAATTCGGAAGCATTACGTCAGTTTATCTTTAAATATGATGGTAAAGATGAATTTAAATATAAACCAAAAGATACAAGCACGGTGAGCAGTACCGGCAAAGATTACGATGAATAATGATATGCAGCCCCGCAAAGCCTGGATACGTTGCATACGACATGGAGGAATACCAAATGTGGAAAAAAGTATTAATGGGAATCTTATTAGTTCTTAGTGCTACGGCAGGTTTTTTTGTGGCAAAGGCGCAGGTGCTGTATAACAACAGCTTGAATCAGATCAATCGAGATTATGATACGGCACTTGCTAACGTTGATCTAAGCGGAATTCATGTGAATTCAGATGATCAGATTGTGAATATTCTCGTGGTCGGTAACGATTACCGAGAGGAAAGAGGATATGGAGCTAGTGGTCTTACAGATACAATGATCATTGCAACGATGGATATGAAGCATGGGACACTCAAAACAGCGTCATTGATGCGTGACCTTGTTGTTGAAATACCGGGACATGGCAAGAATAAGTTGAATTCTGCCAATTCTTTTGGTGGCATAGAATTGTTATATAAGACGATTGCTACGAACTTCAATATTGAATTGGATGGATATGTGGAGGTTGGATTTGCCGCATTTACCAAGATTATTGATAAAGTGGGTGGTATAGAGTTGGAACTTACTGAGTCAGAAGCAAGTTATTTGAATTCAACGAACTATATTCGAAATAAAAAGAGCCGTAATGTAAAGGTTGGAAAGCAGACCTTGAATGGTGCACAGGCATTAGGTTACTGTCGAATCCGTAAGGGTGGTGTTACAACGATCAATGGACTTCGCGATGATTATGGACGTACTTGGAGACAGCGCACGACGATCAACGCAGTCTTTAACAAGATTAAGAAGCTTCCGATGACGGATTGGCTGGACATTGCCAATGTAGTACTCAAAAAAGTAACAACAGACCTGACAAATGAGCAGATAACCGAATATCTGAAAGATGCAGTTTCCTTAGGAACAACCACGATCAATCAGATGCAGGTTCCGGTACAAGGATATTTTCGCAGTGGATATAATGGTGAGTATTCTTGCGGGTCATGTATTGTTATGACTTCTGGTGGAACTGCCTGGGATACCAGTGCTAATGCGGAAGCGTTGAATCAATTTGTATTTGATTATGATGGCAAAGAGGAGTTTAAGTATTCCCGTAGCGATTCCTAATTTTCATGGAATGATCGGTTATAAATAAGAACGGTAACAGGAACAAAGCAGGGTTTGCGGCTTTGTTCCTGTTTTTCTTGAGTGGATTTCTTATTTTGCTAGGGCACTGAAGAATATATGCCCGAAGAATTGTCTGAGTTATTTACCGATAATGGCCTGCAGTAGTTTTAGAAAAATATCGCTATAGCAGGCTTTTTTGATACTTTGCGCTGCTACAATGGGAAGGGAACCGATCTCCTGATCGTTTAATGTATATTGAACAGAACCGATGATTGTCCCCTCTTTGATCGGAGCCTGTAAATGTTTGCGATAGAAAATCTTGCGCTTAGGTTTATAGGATTGTTCATCTCCACAAAGTACGTATTGGAATGGTTTTTCGACGCGCGGGATTATTTCCGGCGTGATACCACCGGAGATCTTTTGCGGTGGGAGAGTGATATCGTCCGGATTTTCCTGAAAGGCGGTACAGTTTGCAAAACCATGATCCAACAGGGCTGCCGCCTGCACAAATCGGATTTTTGGGTCTGGAGCAGCCATAATGACGGCGGTAAGGCTGATTCCATCTCGTTGTGCAGTAGCACTGAGACAATATTTTGCTTTCGATGTGGATCCGGTTTTTAGCCCGGTAATCCCCTGATAAGTACGGATTAGTTTATTGGTATTCGTTAGCCCAAATTTTTTCTTCCCCTTTTTGGTGATATGTGTAATAGCATCCATCCATACAGTAGAATACTTGGAAATGTCCGGATACTTGGACACAAGCGATTGCGACATTAAGGCTACATCGTATGCACTGCTGTAATGTCCGCTCTCTATGGAGTCATCCAGACCGTTACAGTTTTTGAAATGAGTATGTTTCATACCGAGAGCTTTTGCTTTTTTGTTCATACGTTTTACAAAGGATTGCTCTGATCCGGCAAGATGTTCTGCCATGGCCACAGCGGCATCGTTTGCGCTGGCTATGCTGATGCATTTGATCATTGTATTGACGTCCTGTGTCTCTCCCGGTTCCAAAAACACCTGTGAACCGCCCATAGATGCGGCATATTCACTTACTGTTACCTTATCTTCAAGTTTGCATTTTCCCTGTTCGATAGATTCAAAGATCAGAAGGAGGGTCATGATCTTGGTGATACTTGCCGGTATTAATTTTTTATCTTTGTTTTTGGCATATAAGATGCGTCCGGAAGCATTGTCGATCAGAACGGCAGCTTTCGCAGTGATTGCCAGATTATTATTATGTGCTTGGTCTGCCTCAGCTTGTTTATTTGCTGTGCACCGAAAAGCTGGCTGATTTGTGCATACTTTCGCAAAAACCTTGACAGATGTGAAGGCGTTGACATAAATAAGTATGGCACATAATATAAGAGCAAGCATTCGTCTTGACAGGATGGAACGAAATAATTGCATTGTGAGAATCCTTTCTGTACCAAATAGGTTAGTGCAGTAATATCAGTACGATATGAAATATAATTATAGCAACATATGCGACAAAAAGAGAGAATATGTGTATTTTATCAAATTGAAAATTAGAAAAAAAGATATTGCTTTTTTCTGCCGGTATTTTGTGATATAATGAGCCGCAGAGAAAAACAAGCGGCTGCGAAGCAGACATTTGTTTTTCTGGGCTCATTAACGAGCAAATAAGCTTGTGAAACAAGCGAATAAGCTCTGAAAGAGCGGATTTGCGAGTTTGAAAAAAAGGCAACTTGATGTATGAACAGTGGCCGCAGAGAAAAACAAGCGGCTGCGAAGCAGACTGAAAAAATGATAAAAGTGAGGATAAATATGACAAGTAAAGAAAGAGCAGAATTGAAAACACAGGCAATGAAATTAGACAGCATATTTCAGATTGGAAAGGCTAGTTTAACGCCTGCGATGGTTAATGCAGTAAAGGATGCCTTGCATGCAAGAGAATTGATTAAAGTATCTGTACTCAAAAACTGTTTGGATGATCCGCATGAGATTGCACAGGTATTGGCAGAGAGAACCGGTTCAGAGGTCGTGCAGGTGATCGGCAAGAAGATTGTTTTGTATAAGAAAAACTTTGAATTGGAGGAGAAGCGTAAACGTGCTTTGAAACGTGAAAAGCAGAACCGTCATGGTGCAAAAAACATGAAAAAATCAGACAAAGTACAGAAAAGTTTTTCTAAGCCGGACAAGAGATCTGCAGCTAAGGGGAAGAAGTCTAAGACGGATCAAGGCACTGCAAAATATCTTTGGGGCGATAAGTAAATGTTAGTGAAGGATAGTGGAGTCACAGCCAAAAGAAAAGTTGGCATTATGGGTGGGACGTTTGATCCGATCCATAATGGGCATATGACGATGGCGAGGCAGGCAGCACTTCAGGCCTCTTTGGAATGTGTGCTATTTATGCCTACCAAGATACCTCCACATAAAGAAAGTACTAAAATAACATCGGAGTCTGTTCGGTCTCAGATGGTTCGACTGGCTGTGGCAGGAAATAATGATTTTATGTTTTCGGATTTGGAGTTACGACGCACAGGGACGACATATACTGCAGATACTCTGCAGATACTCACAAGAGAGCATCCTGAGTGTGAGTGGTACTTCATTTTGGGAGCAGATTCTTTTTTTCAATTAGAACAGTGGTATCACCCGGAAAGAATATTTGCCAATGCTATTATACTGGCTGCGGGACGGGATGATGTTCCGGCAGAGCAGATGCGTAAGCACAAGGAATATTTATGTCAAAAGTATCATGCGCGTATACAATTGATCGATATGCAGCAGATCGAGATCAGTTCTCATGAGATTCGCGAAATGATCGCGCGGGGGCATTCTGTGGATGAGATGCTTCCGCAGGCGGTTGCAGCTTACATTCACGAGCAGCGATTGTACCTGGATCCGGTGCAGGGCAGGAAAGGAAACTAGAGATGCAGCAACAGATACAAGAAATTCAAAGTAAGTTGAGTAAGAAATTATCGGAAAAACGATTTACGCATACGATAGGAGTGCTTTATACGGCAGAAGCGCTGGCAATGCGCTACGGAGAAGATTTAGATAAGGCGGCGTATGCAGCGGTATTGCACGATTGTGCAAAATATTGCAGTGGCGAGCAGATGCTTCAAAAGTGCCGTAAATACAATATTGAGATTTCAGAGGTGGAACAGAAGAATCCGTCGCTGCTTCATGCAAAACTTGGAGTCTATTATGCGAAACATCGTTACGAAATTGATGATGAGCAGATATTGGCAGCAATTCGCTGGCATACGACAGGAAGACCGGAGATGACCTTGTTGGAGAAAATAGTATTTTTGGCAGACTATATTGAGCCCAACCGCAAATTGATACCGGGACTTACACAGATACGTCAGATAGCATTTTGTGATATTGATAAGGCAGTGTGCATGACGTTAGAAAATACAGTTTCGTATCTAAAAGGAAGCAGTCGCGGGATGAAATGTTTTGATCCGAATACCAAACAGGCATATGAGTATTATAAACAATATCAATAAACAATCGTAGAAAGGATATAATAATTATGACAGAACAGAAAAAAATGGCAAAGATCGTATATGAGGCATTAGACGAAAAGAAAGGTTATGATATTAAATTGATCGACATTTCTGAGATTACAATGATCGCAGATTATTTTGTGATCGCAAGTGGGGACAGTACCACGCAGATCCAAGCGATGATCAATAATGTTGAGGAGCATATGCACAAAAACGGATATGCCGTAAAACGTGTCGAAGGTAATAAAAACAGTACTTGGGTATTGATGGACTTTGGCGATGTGATCGTGCACATTTTTGATAAAGAGGATCGCCTGTTTTATGATCTGGAGCGTATTTGGGCAGATGGTAAGGTGCTGCAGGCAGACTCGCTATAGTATAACAGCCTTCAAATAGAAAATTTGTTCGGAACATTTGTTTGACACTATAGAACATATGTGTTACTCTGTTAATGATGAGACTGCCCATATCGTGTGCAGCAGTATATATAACACACATTGTTTGTTAGATGAGCAGATGCATTGTATTATGCAGAACATGCGCAGTAGATTATTTGATAGAACGAATACAGGAATTGGAGGCATATTTATGGCTAAAGGTAAAATATCTGCAAAGCAGGAAGAAATATTAGAGTATATTAAAGCACAGACATTACAGCGCGGATATCCGCCGGCTGTACGTGAAATCTGTGATGCGGTACATTTGAAATCAACTTCTTCCGTACACTCTCATCTTGAGACGCTGGAGAAGAATGGTTATATTCGTCGTGATCCAACGAAACCTCGTGCGATTGAGATCATTGATGATGAATTTAATCTGGCACGACGTGAGATCGTAAATGTTCCGGTGATTGGAGAGATTGCAGCAGGAGAACCTATTTTTGCAGAGCAGAATATCGAGGGATATTTTCCGTTACTTCCAGAGGATGTACCGACAGGAGAATCATTCATGTTGAAAGTGCGTGGAGAGAGTATGATCAATGTCGGAATCTATGATGGTGACAAGATATTGGTAAAGAAGCAGAACACTGCGAGAAATGGTGAGATTGTGGTTGCTTTAGTGGAAGACTCTGCTACGATCAAGACTTTTTATAAAGAGGACGGGCATTATCGTTTGCAGCCTGAAAACGATACAATGGATCCGATCATTGTCGATCGGGTTGAGATTTTAGGTAAGCTTGCCGGATTATATAGAACATATCGTTAGCAGCAGATATGACACCAAGAAATTTCTTTACCGGAGCTCTATACTCTATAAATAAGTAGGAGAGAAAGGCGGACAGTAAGTTGCAAAAACTAAAGGCGGATATTAAGAATAGACAGTTTAAGAACTGCTATCTGTTTTATGGAGAAGAAGATTATCTCAAACGTCTTTATAGAGACAGCTTAAAGGCTGCTGTTTTAAATGGCGGAGATGATATGAACTGCACGCGGTTCCAAGGTAAAGAAACAGATGTGGTGCAGATCAAAGATCTTGCTGATACACTGCCCTTTTTTAGTGATTATCGATTGATCATTGTGGAAAATTCCGGTCTGTTTAAGTCGGCAAATGATCTTGCAGATTATCTGCCAAATATGCCGGACTCTACAATCTTACTTTTTGTGGAGAGTGAGATTGATAAACGTAACCGCCTGTATAAGTATGTCAACAAATGCGGATATGCGGTTGAAATGAAGCCGATGAACGATCGGGAGATCAAGCTGTGGACTGTAGGGATCCTCAAGCAGGCAGGAAAGCAGATGAGGGAGAATACAGCAGAGTATTTTTTGGGATTGATCGATAATGATATGTATCATGTGAAAAATGAACTGGATAAATTGATCGGTTTTGTCGGCGATCGTGAGGAGATCACGAAAGAGGATGTCGATGAAATTGCGTGTGTACAAGTGAATGGACAGATTTTTCAGATGATGGATGCAGTCGCTTCCGGTGATCAGAAGCGGGCGATGAAATTGTATCGGGATCTCTTGGAACTTCGAGAGAGTGCAATGTCCATTTTGTACTTGTTATCGAGACACTTTAATATATTACTGCAGATAAATGATTTAGGGAGTGGAGTCCCAAAGGGAGAAATTGCACGAAAAGTTGGAATTCCGCCCTTTTCTGTGGGGAGATACCAAAGTCAGAGTCGTCATTTTTCGACAGCGAAGCTTAAGGAAATGCTGGAACAGTGTGTAGAGACAGAATATCTGTTTAAGCGTGGACGGATTGAGGATCAAATAGGTGTAGAATTATTGTTAGTACAATTTACGAAGCAGTAATTTTGACAGATGAAAATACTTATGATATAATACTAAAAGTGTGCTCATTTTACGAGCTTCTTTGAAACTTCATTATATGCAGTGAATCGTGTACAATGATTCAGGATAATGAGTCTTACTGAGCTTTAAGGGCTATATATATGGAGAGTTGTCCGAGAGGTCGAAGGTGCATCACTCGAAATGATGTGTCGGTGAGAACTGACCGAGGGTTCGAATCCCTCACTCTCCGTTTCATGTTATGAAATTTTATAGATCGGTGTTACGCTTTAAGAGTGTAACATCGATCTTTTGCATTATGGGATTAAGGCGTCAAAGGTCCTTGATCATCATAAAACAATGCTTTGTTTTCTTATTGAAATAAATTGATCAATTGAAAATGGAGGAACTTTATGAATGGACACAAAAGAAAAATAAGTAAAACGATTATTTACTTTAGAAAACAAATAAAATATATAAATTCACAAAATAATATTGCTTTTTTGAGAAAAAAACCGTATAATATCAACAAGTTGATGAACAAAGGGGTTCAGCAATGAGAGAATTCATGGGCTTTTCCTGAAGTGGAAAGAGCTTGCGTGTGGTCTCTGTTGCTGGACTCCTTTTTTGTTGGATAGGAGGAATAACATGGCTAAGGAAAAAGCGAGAAACAATGCGCAATCTGAAATTGCAAAGGCAATGCAGGTGGTCGATCATGAAAAAAGAGGACTTTATGATCCTCGTTTTGAACATGATAACTGTGGTATCGGTGCAATCGTCAATATTAAAGGTAATAAGACGCATGATACCGTTTCGGGAGCATTGGACATTGTAGAGAAACTGGAACATCGTGCCGGCAAAGATGCAGAAGGAAAAACCGGTGATGGTGTTGGTATTTTATTACAGATCTCCCACAATTTCTTTAAGAAAGCGGTTGCTCCATTAGGAATTGAGCTTGGAGAAGAGCGGGATTATGGTATTGGTATGTTTTTCTTCCCACAGGATGAATTGAAGAAAAATCAGGCAAAGAAGATGTTTGAGGTCATCGTCGAAAAAGAGGGACTGGAATTTTTAGGATGGCGTGAAGTTCCGGTATCGCCAAAGGTGTTAGGACATAAGGCGTTAGAGTGCATGCCATGCATCATGCAGGCATTTGTAAAGCGTCCGGAAGATGTGGAACGAGGCTTAGACTTTGATAGAATGTTATATGTAGCGAGACGTGTATTCGAACAGAGTAACGATGATACCTATGTCGTATCGTTTTCCAGTAGAACGATCGTATATAAAGGAATGTTTTTGGTGGGACAGCTTCGTTTGTTTTTTGAAGATCTGCAAAGCCCGGAATATCAATCTGCGATTGCAATTGTTCATTCCCGTTTTAGTACGAACACAAACCCAAGTTGGATGAGAGCACATCCGAATCGTTTTATCGTTCATAATGGTGAGATTAACACGATTGTCGGTAATGCTGATAAAATGTTAGCGCGTGAAGAGACAATGGAAAGTCATTATCTCGCTAATGAGTTTAGCAAGGTGCTTCCGGTCGTTAATCCGAACGGATCTGATTCCGCCAGACTTGATAACACATTGGAGTTTTTGGTAATGAGTGGTATGGAACTTCCACTTGCTGTCATGATCACAATACCGGAACCATGGGAAAATGATATGAGTGTAAGTCAGAAAAAGAGAGACTTTTATCAGTACTATGCAACGATGATGGAGCCATGGGATGGACCGGCTTCTATCTTGTTTTCCGATGGTGATTATATGGGTGCCGTACTCGACAGAAACGGACTCCGCCCATCTAGATATTACATTACGACAGATGATCAGTTGATCTTATCTTCTGAAGTTGGTGTATTTGAAATTCCACCGGAAAAAATCGTGAAGAAAGACCGCCTTCGTCCGGGACGTATGCTTTTGGTTGATACAGTCAAGGGTGAATTGATTGACGATGATGTATTAAAAGAGCAGTATGCGTCTCGTCAGCCATATGGCGAATGGTTATATAACAATTTGATCACTCTTCAGGAAATCCATATTCCAAATCAAAAAGTAGAGCAGATGAGTGACGAGGAAAGAGTTCGTCTGCAAAAAGCATTCGGATATACTTTTGAGGAATATAAGACATCTATCCTGCCGATGGCACAAAATGGAGCAGAGCCGATCGGAGCGATGGGTACAGATACGCCTTTGCCGATGCTTTCTGATAAACCGCAGCCATTATTTAACTATTTTAAGCAGTTATTTGCACAGGTAACAAATCCGCCGATCGATGCGATCCGTGAGGAGATTGTAACTTCTACGAGTGTTTATATTGGACAGGATGGTAATCTGTTAGAGGAAAAGGCAGAAAACTGCAAAATGCTCAAGATCAAAAATCCAATCCTTACAGATACGGATCTTCTTAAGATCAAGACACTGAATAAAGATGGATTTAAGGTGGAAGAGATTCCGATCACGTATTATAAAAACACATCGTTAAAAAAAGCGTTGGATCGTCTTTGCTTAGAGGCAGACCGTGCGTATAAAGAGGGCGCAAACATTTTGATTCTGACAGACCGTGGTGTAGATGAAAATCACGTTGCGATCCCGTCTCTGCTGGCTACGGCAACGATGCAGCATCACTTGGTAACAACCAAGAAAAGAACAAGCGTTGATATGATACTTGAGACAGCAGAACCAAGAGAAGTGCATCATTTTGCAACTTTATTGGGTTATGGTGCAAGTGCTATTAATCCGTATCTTGCACATAGCACGATCAAGGAATTGATCGACAATGGAATGCTGGACAAAGATTATTATGCAGCAGTAGATGATTACGATGCAGCTGTCTTACATGGCATTGTAAAAATTGCCTCTAAAATGGGTATTTCAACAATTCAATCTTATCAGGGATCAAAGATCTTTGAGGCGATTGGTATTGATCAGGATGTAATTGAAAAATATTTTACGAATACAGTTAGCTGTGTGGGTGGAATTACTTTGGAAGATATCCAAAATCAGGTAGATGAACTTCATTCTTCCGCATTTGATCCGTTAGGACTTCGCGTAGACTTGAATTTGGAGAGCAGAGGACAGCATAAGGCAAGAGGCGGTAAAGAAGCCCATCTTTATAATCCGGAAACGATCCATTTGCTGCAGCAATCAACGTGGACAGGAAGTTATGATCTGTTTAAGCAGTATACCAAGACTGTTGATGAAAAAGAAAACAAGATGACCCTGCGCAGTATGCTTGACTTCAAGTTCCCGAAGAAAGGCATTCCAATCGATGAAGTTGAGAGTGTGGACGAGATTGTGAAGCGTTTTAAGACCGGAGCAATGTCTTATGGATCTATTTCTCAAGAAGCACACGAGACGTTGGCAATCGCTATGAATCGTTTGCATGGTAAGTCCAATAGTGGCGAGGGCGGTGAGAGTCTGGAACGTCTTGAGACAGCCGGTGCCCCGGACAGCAGATGCTCTGCGATCAAGCAGGTGGCATCAGGACGATTTGGTGTCACTTCCCGTTATTTGGTAAGTGCTAAGGAGATTCAGATTAAGATGGCACAGGGCGCTAAGCCGGGTGAAGGTGGTCATTTGCCGGGTGGTAAAGTGTATCCTTGGATCGCCAAGACAAGACATTCAACACCTGGTGTCAGCTTGATCTCCCCGCCACCGCATCATGATATTTATTCGATCGAAGATCTGGCACAGTTGATCTACGATCTGAAAAACAGTAATAAAGATGCTAGAATTTCTGTCAAACTGGTTTCTGAAGCAGGTGTCGGAACTGTCGCAGCCGGTGTTGCCAAAGCCGGAGCTGCAGTTATCTTGATCTCAGGATATGATGGAGGTACCGGAGCAGCACCGAGAAGTTCGATCTACAATGCCGGACTTCCTTGGGAACTGGGACTTGCAGAGACTCACCAGACATTGATCATGAATGGCCTTCGATCCCGTGTTATGATCGAGACAGATGGTAAATTAATGACCGGTCGTGATGTTCTCGTGGCAGCATTGCTCGGCGCAGAGGAGTATGGTTTTGCAACAGCTCCGTTAGTTACTATGGGTTGTGTCATGATGCGTGTCTGCAATCTTGATACTTGTCCTGTAGGTGTTGCAACACAGAATCCGGAACTTCGTAAGCGTTTTATGGGCAAACCGGAATACGTTGAGAACTTTATGCGTTTTATTGCGCAGGAACTTCGCGAATATATGGCAGCACTTGGAATTCGCAAGGTCAATGATCTGATCGGACGTACTGATCTGCTGAAGATCAAGGATGGTGAAGAAGAGAAGGCAAAACACATTGATCTTAGCGCAATACTGGATGCAAGTTTTGCTGGTGAGCGCAAAGAAAATAAATTTAATCCAAAAAATAAATTTGATTTCGAACTTGAGAAGACAATGGACGAAAAGGTGTTCCTTCCTAAGTTGAAAACAGCATTGGAGACTGGTGAAAAAGCTAAGATTTCCGTGAATGTTACGAACTTAAACCGCTCCCTGGGAACGATTCTCGGCTCTGAGATCACCAAGAGGTTCCATGAAGGATTGGAAGCAGATACGATCACTGTAGAATGCCATGGCAGCGGTGGACAGAGTTTTGGAGCATTTATTCCAAAAGGACTTAAATTGGAGTTGATTGGTGATTCCAACGATTATATGGGAAAAGGTTTATCCGGTGGAACAATCGTTGTCTATCCTGAGAAAGGATCTAATTTTAAGGCAGAGGATAATATCATTATCGGTAACGTTGCACTGTATGGAGCAACCAGCGGTAAAGCATTTATTAATGGTATCGCCGGAGAACGTTTTTGTGTCAGAAATTCTGGTGCAACGGCTGTTGTAGAGGGTGTCGGTGATCACGGATGTGAGTACATGACCGGTGGACGTGTTGTCGTACTGGGACCGACGGGCAAGAACTTTGCAGCCGGAATGAGCGGCGGTGTTGCTTATGTTTTGGATGAAAACAGTGACCTTTATCTGAAGTTAAACAAGGAACTGGTATCCAGTGAACCGGTAACGGATAAATATGATGTCTTAGATCTGAAAGCAATGATCGAAGAACATGTTGCTGCAACAGGTTCCGAAAAGGGACAGATGGTGTTAGATCACTTTAGCGAGTATCTTCCGAAATTTAAGAAGATTATCTCTTATGACTATAGTAGAATGTTGCAATTGATCGCTCAGATGGAAGAGAGAGGTTTAAGCTATGAGCAGGCACAGATCGAAGCATTCTACGCACACAAGAACCAGTAAACAGGCATAAGTTAAAAGATGGAGGAAAAAGCGATGGGAAAACCTACGGGATTTATGGAATATGAACGAAAAGACAATGCGGCAATAGAACCGCTAGAGCGCATCAAAAACTTTAATGAATTTCATGCACCAATGCGTGAAAAAGACCGTAAAGAGCAGGCAGCACGTTGTATGAACTGTGGAGTGCCGTTTTGCCAGTCGGGCATGATGATCGGTGGAATGGCCTCCGGATGCCCTCTGAATAATCTGGTTCCGGAGTGGAATGATCTGATCTACCGTGGCAACTATGAGAAAGCTCTGCAAATGCTGCGTCAGACGAATAACTTTCCGGAATTTACATCAAGAGTGTGTCCTGCTTTATGTGAAGCAGCTTGTACCTGCGGTTTGCATGATACACCGGTCACTTGCAAGGCGAATGAAAATTATATTGTGGAGTATGGATATCGACATGGCTTGATGGAAGCAAATCCACCGAAGGTACGTACCGGAAAGAAGATTGCAATCGTTGGATCAGGTCCTTCCGGACTTGCGGCAGCAGATCAGTTAAACAAACGTGGTCACAGTGTTACGGTTTATGAGAGAAACGATCATATCGGAGGCTTACTGATGTACGGCATTCCAAATATGAAATTGGAAAAATGGGTGATCGACCGTAAGCAGAAAGTCATGGAGAAGGAAGGTATCAGATTTGTTGTCAATGCGAATGTCGGCAAAGATATTAAAGCGTCCGATCTGTTGCAGCAGTATGACAGTGTGATATTATGCTGCGGTGCATCCAATCCGAGAGATATTAAGGCTCCGGGGCGTGAGGCAGATGGCATTTATTTTGCAGTTGACTTTTTGACGCGTTCTACCAAAAACGTATTAACCGGTGAAAAGAAAAACTGGGTCAACACCAAAGGAAAAAATGTCGTAGTGATCGGTGGTGGAGATACCGGTAATGATTGTGTTGGTACGGCGGTACGTCAGGGTGCAAAGAGTGTCGTACAGATTGAGATGATGCCAAAACTTCCGGATCAGAGAGCACAGAATAACCCATGGCCTGAGTGGCCAAGAGTCTGCAAGACAGATTATGGTCAGGAAGAGGCAATCGCTGTATATGGACAGGATCCACGTATTTATCAGGCAACTGTTAAGGAATTTATAGCCGATAAAAACGGTAAGCTTAAGAAAGTTAAGCTTGTCAAACTGGAGCCGAAAAAGGATCCTAAGACCGGACGAATGAATATGACAGAGATCGCCGGCAGTGAGTTTGAGATTCCGGCAGACTACGTGTTGATCGCAGCCGGTTTCTTGGGAACACAGGATTATATCGCAAAAGCGTTTGGCGTAAAACTGAATGCCCGCACTAATGTAGAGACGGAACCGGGCAGCTACAAGACAAATGTAGATAAAGTATATACGGCCGGTGATATGCACCGTGGACAGTCATTAGTCGTATGGGGTATCAACGAGGGACGTCATGTCGCCAAAGAGGTAGATAAGGCGCTCATGGGCTATACCAATCTGGAATAGTTCGAAAGAAGCCTGCAAAGCATTTCCTTGCTTTAATAAGATTATGTGGACTTTAGTCCCCTGATCTTTTATAACAAAATCCAACAAGAAGGGCGTCGCACTTTCAAAAAGTGTTGACGCTCTTCTCATTTATAGGTATAATAGGATGAATGTGTAAATTGGTATAATAGGGTCAAAAAATATACGGTTTTATATCAGTTCTATAACAGAGAAAAACCGTATGGAAAAGACATAGTTAGCATGATGAGCCCCTTACACAGGCGCAGAATGGAGGACATGATGGCAAAGTATACCAGACAGGATATACTGGATTTGATTGAAGAAGAAGATGTTAAGTTTATACGACTTCAGTTTACCGATATTGCCGGTAATCTGAAAAATATGGCAACAACAGTTGATCAGATCGACAAGATCCTAGGCGGTCGGTGTCGATTTAACTGTGCAGCGGTAGACGGATTCCGTGGTGTTGGCTATGAAGAACTGTTTTTGGTTCCGGATTTGGATACGTTTGTAACTTTTCCGTGGAGACCACAGAACGGCAAAGTGGCACGTTTTATTTGTGACATTGTTAAGCCGGATGGTACTCCGTTTAAGGGAAGCAGCCGTTATATTCTAAAAAAGGTCATCGCAGAGGCAGAGCAGATGGGATATACACTTGATGTAGGTATCAAGCATGAATTCTTCCTGTTCGATCTGGATGAAAATGGAGAGCCGACCAATCAGTCATCCGAACGGGGCGGCTATTTTGATATTGGGCCTTCTGATGGCGGTGAGAATACAAGACGTGACATGGTATTGTATTTGGCAGACATGGGCATTGAAGTGGAAAGCTCCTATCATTCGGATGAGGCGGCGCAACATGCTTTGGAGATGGCACACGATAATGCACTGACAGTAGCGGATAATATCATGACGACTCGTTTGGTAGTACGAACTGTCGCAAAACGACACGGTGTACATGCAACGTTCATGCCGAAGCCTCGTAAGCATGTCAAAGGTTCTGGTGCACATTTTACGTTTTCATTGAGCAAAAATGGCAAGAACATCTTTTGCAGCGACAGTGATGAACATGGCATTAGCGCGGATGGGTATCAGTTTATGGCGGGAATGCTTCGTCATATGAAGGGGATGAGTTTGATCACAAATCCAATCGTGAACTCTTATAAGCGCTTGATACCGGGATATTTAGCACCGGTTGCGGTTGGCTGGTCGTTTACCAATGATAGTCCACTGATTCGTTTAACGTCGATTGGTGGAGACGGGGCGCGTATCGTGTTGCGCAGTCCGGATGGGGCTTCTAATCCATATCTCGTGATTGCAGCCTGCCTGGCAGCAGGATTGCAAGGAATCCGAGAGGGCTTGGTTCCACCGCGGTCAATGGAAGAAAGTGAAGGAGAGAACAATCCACAGGGCAATCTTCCGCGAACCCTGCATGAAGCTGTTAAACAGTTTGAACAGGATGAGCTGTTAAGTAGTGTGTTAGAAAGCCACATTAAGAATCACATGATCCACACCAAAGAGGCAGAGTGGAATGAGTACTGCAAGCAGGTAACACTTTGGGAAAGAGAGAAATATCTGGGAACGATATAAACATTCTTAAAGCGTGATAGGAGGTTTGCTGACAGCATGGCAGATATTATTATCGCTTTTCCAAAGATTGAAGATGCTAAAAATCTTCGGCGGATTTTGAATAAAAATGGTCATGATGTCACCCTTGTGTGTGACAGTGGTGCACAGATTGTAAGTGCTGCAAATTCGCTTGATGGCGGAATTGTTATTTGTGGTTATCGCTTCTCGGATATGCATTATTCAGAGATTTACGAATATCTCCCTAAGGGGTTTCAGATGTTATTGCTGGCATCACCGGTAAAACTGGCAGACTGCGATGTGCGCGGTCTGATGGCACTACCGATGCCCTTTAAGGTACAGGATCTGATGAGCACCTTGGAAATAATGCTATCACAGTATTATCGATGGCGTAAGAAGCAAAAGAAAAAGCCAAAGGCACGCTCTGAGCAGGATCAGAAAAAGATCGTTACGGCAAAAGAGCTGTTAATGGATCGAAACCACATAACAGAAGAGGAAGCACATCACTATATACAAAAAATAAGTATGGACAGTGGTACCAACATGGTTGAGACTGCTGAAATGATACTAGAACTGAACGGAAAGGAATGGGATCTATGATGACAAAAGCGTTTTTGATCTTAGAAGACGGAACTGTCTTTGAAGGTAAAAGTATGGGAGCACAGAAAGAAGTGATCAGTGAAATTGTATTTAATACATCGATGACTGGTTATTTGGAGGTACTGACTGATCCTAGTTATGCAGGGCAGGCAGTAACGATGACTTATCCTTTGATTGGTAATTATGGCGTATGTTATGCAGATATGGAGTCGAAAAAAGGCTGGCCGGATGGTTTTATCGTAAGAGAGTTATCCCGTATGCCAAGCAATTTCCGTTCGGAAGATTCGATACAGCATTTCTTGGAAGAAAATGATATTCCGGGAATTTACGGAATTGATACCCGTGCTTTAACGAAGATCTTGCGTGAAAAGGGAACGATGAATGGAATGATCACCACAAATGAGAATTATGATCTTGAGGAAATTTTACCAAAGCTCAAAGATTATAAAGTGGTTGGTGTAGTAGAAAAAGTATCCTGCAAAGAGAAAGAAACGTACAAACCGGGAGATATCGGCTCTGAGGAAGTGCCGGTAGAGCGAAAAGTGGTTGTGATCGATGTTGGAACGAAGAAGAATATTATACGCTGTCTGTTAAATCGTGGATGCGAAGTTACTGTTTATCCACAGAATTTTGCGGCACAGGATGTTATCGCAGAGCAGCCGGACGGCATTATGATCACTAATGGACCGGGAGATCCTTCCGAGTGTACGGCAGTGATCGAGCAGATCCGCGTTTTGGCAGGATCCGGTATTCCGATCTTTGCGATTTGTTTGGGACATCAGTTGATGGCACTTGCACATGATGCTAAAACCTATAAAATGAAATATGGACACCGCGGTGCGAATCATCCGGTAAAGAATCTGGAAACAGGAAAGGTATATATTTCATCACAGAACCATGGATATGTGGTTGATGCAGACTCCATTGACAAATCGGTGGCAGAGCCGTGGTTTATCAATGTCAATGATAAAACCGTAGAGGGTCTTTTATACTTAAATGAACCGATCAAAACGGTACAGTTTCATCCGGAGGCGAATGCGGGCCCAAAGGATTCCGAACTGCTCTTTGATGAGTTTATGAAAATGATGAGTAAATAATAGACACAGTCAATAAAATACAAAAAGAAATGAGGTTTTCGTATGCCAAAGTTAGAAGGAATTAAGCGAGTATTAGTAATAGGTTCCGGTCCGATCATTATCGGACAGGCTGCTGAGTTTGATTATGCCGGAACGCAGGCGTGCCGCTCTTTGAAAGAAGAGGGCATGGAGGTTATTTTAGTAAACTCCAATCCGGCGACGATCATGACGGATAAAGATATTGCAGATAAAGTATATATCGAGCCTCTTACGGTTGAAGTGCTCGAACACATTATTGAGGTTGAGAAGCCGGACAGTCTTTTGCCGAATATGGGTGGGCAGGCCGGACTGAACTTAGGAATGGAATTAGCAGAGTCCGGATTTTTAGAGTCTCATGGCGTGAAACTTCTCGGAACAACAGCGGAGACGATCCGTAATGCAGAGGGACGCCAGGAATTTAAGGATATGATGGAGCGCATCGGTGAGCCTTGTGCACCATCAGAATTGGTGGAAAATATTGAAGACGGTGTTGCGTTTGCTGAAAAGATCGGTTATCCGGTGGTTCTTCGTCCGGCGTACACCTTGGGTGGTTCCGGTGGTGGTATTGCACATAACCGCGAAGAATTGGAGGAGATCTTATCAAATGGACTTCGTCTTTCTCGTGTAGGACAGGTGCTTGTTGAGCGCTGCATCGCCGGTTGGAAAGAGATAGAGTATGAAGTTATGCGTGACAGCAACGGAACCTGTATTACGGTATGTAATATGGAAAACTTAGATCCGGTTGGTGTACATACCGGTGATAGTATCGTTGTTGCACCATCACAGACATTGTCGGATAAAGAGTATCAGATGCTTCGTACTTCTGCACTCCGTATTATTGATGAACTTGGTATTACCGGTGGATGTAACGTACAGTTCGCCTTACATCCGACCTCTTTTGAATATATTGTTATCGAGGTAAACCCTCGTGTGAGCCGTTCTTCTGCATTAGCATCAAAGGCAACCGGATATCCGATCGCCAAAGTATCTGCGAAGATCGCGCTGGGATACACATTAGATGAGATCCCGAATGCGGTAACAGGTAAGACGTATGCCAGTTTTGAGCCGGCACTTGATTATGTGGTTGTCAAGATTCCAAGACTTCCTTTTGATAAATTTATTACGGCAAAACGTACATTGACAACACAGATGAAAGCAACCGGTGAGGTTATGAGTATCTGTACCAGCTTTGAGGGTGGCTTGATGAAAGCACTTCGTTCTCTGGCACAGCATGTGGACTGCTTAGAAACCGGTGATTATGATAATATGTCTGATGAGGAAGTATTAGAACAGCTTCATGTAGTTGATGACCGCCGCATTTACTTGATCGCAGAGATTCTTCGCCGTGGTATTGCAAGTTATGATCGTATCCACGAGGTCACAATGATCGATGAATGGTTCATTGATAAGATCGCAATCTTAGTGGAAATGGAAAAGAAGATCAAAGCTTGTGGAGGCAAGTTAGATAAAGAACTTCTCAAAGAGGCAAAGCGTATGGAATTCCCGGATAACGTGATCGCACGTTGGACAGGAAAAACAGAAGAGGAGATCAAGAACCTTCGCTATGAGTATGGTATCACCGCAGCGTTTAAGATGGTAGATACCTGCGCAGCAGAATTTGCTTCCGAAACGCCGTATTTTTACAGCTGTTTTGATGGCGAAAACGAAGTGGAAGATAACCACGAACGCAAAAAGATCATGGTACTCGGTTCCGGCCCGATCCGAATCGGACAGGGTATTGAGTTTGACTATTGCTCTGTACACAGTGTGTGGGCGTTGTCACAGGAAGGTTATGAGACGATCATTGTAAATAACAACCCTGAGACGGTAAGTACAGACTTTGATATCGCTGATAAATTGTATTTTGAGCCGTTGACACCAGAGGATGTTGAGAATATCGTTCGTTTGGAAAAACCGGATGGAGCAGTTGTGCAGTTCGGTGGACAGACAGCGATCAACCTGACAGAATCCTTGATGAAAATGGGCGTTAAAATATTAGGAACCAGCGCAAAGAACGTTGATGCTGCGGAGGATAGAGAACTTTTTGATGATATTTTGGAGGAGTGCTGCATTCCTCGTGCAAAGGGTGACACTGTCTTTACAACAGAAGAAGCGCTTAAGGTAGCTAATGAACTTGGATATCCGGTGCTTATCCGTCCTTCCTATGTATTGGGGGGACAGGGTATGCAGATTGCCGTGAATGATAAGGATATTGTAGAATTTATGGCAGTGATCAACCGTTATCATCAGGAGCATCCGATCCTCATTGATAAATATCTGATGGGCAAGGAGATCGAAGTGGATGCGGTATGTGATGGCGAGGATATTTTGATCCCTGGAATCATGGAGCACATTGAGCGTGCAGGTATTCATTCCGGAGATAGTATCTCTGTTTATCCGGCACAGACAATTTCTGAAAAGATTCAGAATGTGCTTGTTGACTATACAAGAAAATTAGCGCGTTCACTGCATGTTATTGGATTGATCAACATTCAGTTTATCGTATATCAGGATGAGGTGTATGTGATCGAAGTAAATCCTCGTTCCAGCCGAACCGTTCCATATATCAGTAAAGTGACGGGTATCCCGATCGTTGATCTGGCCTCCCGTGTGATTCTTGGTGCGAAGATCAGAGATCTTGGTTATGAGCCGGGGCTTGCACCAAAGGCAGCATATTTGGCAATTAAGATGCCGGTATTCTCCTTCGAAAAGCTTCGCGGCGCAGAGATCAGCTTGGGACCGGAAATGAAATCTACCGGTGAGTGTCTGGGTATTGCCAAGACGTTTAATGAGGCGTTGTATAAAGCATTCTTAGGCGCAGGCGTTGATCTTCCAAAACATAAAAAGATGATACTCAGCGTGAAGGATGCGGATAAGTTAGAGGCTGTCGATATTGCACGTCGTTTCAAGGCTCTCGGATATGAGATCTTTGCAACGAGAAATACTGCCAGAGTATTAAATGAGCATGGCGTACAGGTTGTGGCTGTAAACCGTATCAATGAAGAGTCACCGACACTGATGGATCTGCTGTTAGAGCATCAGATCGATCTGGTTATCGATACACCAACGCACGGCGATAAGTTAAAGGATGGCTTCCTGATCCGCCGTACAGCAATTGAGACCGGTGTAAATTGTTTAACATCTTTGGATACGGCAAATGCACTGCTTACCAGTTTGGAAAACGAGGAAGATAAGTTATCTATCGTCGATATTGCTACAATTTCAGAAGGTGCGAAATAAGACGTTCGTGCTAAGCGGGCCGTTTTAGAAGAAGTATGAAATCAATATAGAAAAGGGGCGAAAACCATGGAAAAATATGGTGTAAACGAACTTCGTAAAAAGTATTTGAATTTTTTTGAAAGCAAAGGTCATTTGGCAATGAAGAGTTTCTCTTTGGTGCCACATAATGACAACAGCTTGCTGTTGATCAATGCCGGTATGGCTCCTCTGAAGCCATATTTCACCGGACAGGAGATTCCGCCGAGAAGACGCGTGACTACATGTCAGAAATGTGTACGTACCGGCGATATTGAAAATGTCGGAAAGACAGCGAGACATCTCACGTTCTTTGAGATGCTCGGTAACTTCTCCTTTGGAGATTATTTCAAGCACGAAGCGCTTGCCTGGTCTTGGGAGTTTTTGACGGAAGTGTTGAAAATGGATCCGGATAGATTATATCCATCAATCTATGGAGAGGATGAGGAAGCTTACGATATCTGGACAAAAGAGATTGGCGTTCCGGGTGAAAAGATCACACGTTTTTATCGTGATGAGAACGGTGAGTGTGATAACTTCTGGGAGCATGGTGCAGGTCCTTGTGGTCCATGTTCTGAGATCTATTATGATCGCGGTGAAAAATACGGCTGTGGAAAGCCGGATTGTAAAGTCGGCTGCGAGTGTGACCGCTTTATGGAGATCTGGAATAATGTATTTACCCAGTTTGATGGGGATGGTAAAGGTGGCTATACCGAATTAGAGAATAAAAATATTGATACCGGTATGGGACTTGAGCGTTTGGCTGTTGTTGTACAGGATGTCGATTCCGTATATGACATTGATACGATGAAAGCAATCCGTGATAAGATCTGTGAGTTGGCCGGTACAACGTATCAGAGTGATGAAGCAAAAGACGTTTCCATTCGTTTGATCACAGATCATATTCGCTCCTCTACATTTATGATCTCTGATGGTATCATGCCTAGTAATGAAGGACGCGGCTACGTTCTTCGTCGTTTGATCCGCCGTGCAGTACGTCATGGACGTAAACTTGGAATTGACAAGCAGTTTATGGCAGAACTTGCCCAAACAGTTATTGCAGAGTCTAAGGATGGTTATCCGGAGTTAGAGGATAAAAAAGAGTTTATTTTGCAGGTATTGTCTCAGGAGGAAGGAAAGTTTGACAAAACGATCGATCAGGGACTTACCATTCTGACACAGATGCAGGAAGAGTTAGAAGCGTCCGGAGCCAAAGAACTGAAAGGTGCCGATGCATTTAAATTGTATGATACGTACGGATTCCCGTTGGATCTTACTTTGGAGATCATGCAGGAAAAGGGATATACGGTCGATGAAAAAGGATTTGCGGCTGCCATGCAGGAACAGAAAGAAAAGGCAAGAGGAGCTCGCAAGACAACCAATTATATGGGCGCAGAAGAGACAGTTTATCAGCATATCGACCCAACGATCACCAGTAAATTTGTCGGATATGACCGTTTAACACACGATTCCAAGATTTCTGTTCTGACAACAGAAGAGGAGGTAGTATCTGCTCTTACGGATGGTCAGACAGGAACGATCATTGTAGATGAGACGCCATTTTATGCAACAATGGGTGGTCAGACTGCTGATAAGGGAACGATTACAGAAGGCGATAATGAGTTTGCAGTGAAAGATACGATCCATCTGCAGGGTGGACGTATTGGACATGTTGGCGTTGTTACCAAGGGTATGTTTAAGGTTGGAGATACTGTTACCTTGACTGTGGATGCTGCAAATCGACAGAATACCGGTAAAAATCACAGTGCAACTCATTTGCTGCAAAAAGCACTTCGTATAGTGCTTGGAAGCCATGTTGAGCAGGCAGGTTCTTATGTGGATGCAGAGCGTCTTCGCTTTGACTTTACACATTTCTCCGCGATGACAGACGAAGAGATTGCAAAAGTAGAGGCAATCGTTAATGAACAGATTGCCAAAAATCTGCAGGTTGTCACAGAAGAGATGTCTGTCGAGGATGCTAAGAAGACAGGTGCTATGGCGTTGTTTGGTGAAAAATATGGAGACAAAGTTCGTGTAGTACAGATGAAGGCAGACGGAGAGGAAGCTTTCAGTGTGGAGCTTTGTGGTGGTACGCATGTAGCAAATACCGGTGTGATCTCATATTTTAAGATCATTTCGGAAAGCGGTGTTGCGGCAGGTGTGCGCCGTATTGAAGCACTCACCGGTGATGGCTTGATGAAGCATTACGCAATGCAAGAAGAGCTTCTGAAAGAGGTTGCTAAGGCAGCTAAGGCAGAGCCGGCAAAGCTGTTGCAGAAAGTGACATCGTTGCAAGAAGAACTGAAAGCTCTGCAGAGTGAAAACGAGAAACTGAAGGCGAAGTTAGCCAATGATGCAGTGGGAGATGTTGACAGCAAGATCCAAGAAGTTAAAGGTATGAAGGTACTTGCGATGGATGTTCCGGACGTAGATATGAATGGTCTTCGCAATTTGGGCGACCAGATGAAAGAAAAGATTGGAGACGGCGTGGTTGTGCTTGCATCTGCTAATGGCGGTAAAGTAACTCTGCTTGCGATGGCAACAGATGCAGCTATCAAAAAAGGTGCACATGCCGGTAATCTGATCAAGGAGATTGCATCCTTAGTTGGTGGCGGCGGTGGCGGTCGACCAAACATGGCTCAGGCGGGCGGTAAGAACCCTGCTGGAATCCCGGATGCATTGGCCAAAGTCGTTTCTGTTGTCGAAAGTCAGCTTGCGTAATGGAAGCGTGTTTATGGATAATTGCCAAAATTATACAGTGGATTTTGTATAAATCAGTACAAAAATGAATATTTGCCTTGATAAAGACACAAATTCCTATTATACTAATAGTGGAGTGGAAAATTTCCACTTCGCTATTTTATATTATATTTAATCATTAAGAAGGAGGATGATTATGAAAAAAATCAAAAGATTATTAGTTGTTGCTGCCTTGGGTTTGATCATTGGCGCGACAGCAAAAGTGCAGACGCAGGCTGCAGTGACCGGTGTAAAGCAGATTGATGACAGCAAGAACAGCGTCAAGCTGCAGTGTAATGCAATTCTTGGTGCAGGCTACTATTATTTAGAGCTTAGTACAGATAACAGGAATTGGGTTGTTATGGATGTATCTTCGAATCCATCTTCATTATCTGCAAGCTCTCTTACTTCAGGAACGACATACTATGCCCGCGTAGGTACATGTACAGATTATAATTACTCTGCAGGACTTGTGGCAGTTGGTAAGGCAAATGTATCGGCATCTATTGATGTAGTTACAGCTCCGGAGACAGGTGCAAGCAAGTTCGTACAGACAGGTGCTACCCAGACATCCTTTACCGGTACGTTCAGTGGATCGTTTGGTGCAAACTATTATCAGATCTATTATAATGATGTACTGCTTGGAGCAAGTACATCAACGACAGTTAAGACTTCCAGAAAGTTGACACCTGGTACAAGTTATTGGACATATGCATATCCATGCAGACGTTCCAGCTCCGGATATATTGCAAGAGGCTCCTACAGCTATGACTATATGAAGACGATGCGTCCGAAGGTAAGTACAAGTACATTTGGAATTACATCTGCACTTAGCAATATTAATGTATACTATATGGCGGTTTCCAATAACTATAACGTTGATGGTTTTCAGTGGCAGTTTTTTGTAAATGGCAAATTAAAGAAGACGGTTACGGAGTCATCTAGTTCTTTACGTATCGCTAATTTTATTAATGGTAAGGCAATTCAGTACCGTGTACGTCCATACATTGACTGTGGTGCCAAGAAGATTTACGGTGAGTGGTCCGGATTTAAGTCAATTGGATATGCAACAAAGGTTACAGGATCCTATAACAGAAAGTCAAAGAAACTTACTGTAAAGTGGTCTAAGGTTATCGGTGCAAAATCCTATACCGTGTCTATTTCAACCAAACAGTCTAAGGGATTTAAGAAAGTAAAGACAGTGAAGGCTTCTAAAAGAAAGGTAGTTATTAAGAAGTATGGCAAGAAGAAACTCAAAAAGGGTAAGATCTATTGGATTCGTATTGTGCCAAACGTTAAATCCGGGAAGAAGACGGTACCATTAAAGACTTCAGGTGTATATAGCTACAGAATTCCTAGATACTAAAGCTTATAAACGATGGTAAACAATGAAAAAAGTTGTTGACTATTTGGCAAATTATGCTATAATATATTTCGTGCGTATGGAAATGCGATTTCCATGGTAAAATATATTACCCTATACAGTTGTGTATTGAAGCATAATCTACAACTGAGGGGAGGTTAGGTGTGAGACTATGTCAAATGTAATCGTAAAAGAGAATGAGACATTGGATAACGCTTTACGTCGTTTCAAAAGAAATTGTGCGAAAGCAGGAATCCAGCAGGAAATTCGTAAAAGAGAGCATTATGAGAAGCCAAGCGTTCGTCGTAAGAAGAAGTCTGAGGCAGCTCGTAAGCGCAAGTACTAAGAACTTTTTATGAATGTGTCATAGAAGGGGCATCATGCAAACAGCATGATGCCCCTTTTGACATGGTGAAGTCGCGCTACGCAACAGCAGTTTTCTATTAATTAAAGAAAAAAGGTAAGTCAATAATGACTTACCTTTTAGTATGCGGAAGAAGGGACTTGAACCCTCACGTCGCTAAGCAACACTAGAACCTGAATCTAGCCTGTCTGCCAATTCCAGCACTTCCGCAAGCACGACTAATATACTAACATGTTATACGCTATTTGTCAATTTGTTTTTTTACTTTCGTTCATTTATTTTTGAAGATGAGTATTCATAAAGAAAACGAGGTGTGAAATGGTTGTGAACTGCAATATAATAATTGACTTATAGTTGTTTTTTGATAAAATAGAAGATAGCGTTTCTGCGTTTTGGACAAAAGGCAGAAAAAGAGAAATTACAATTTGGAGGATTTACCATGAATGCATCAAAGAAAATTATGAATCAGGGGAAGAAGGAGGAAACTATATCGACGTCTTCTGCACCGAAGACGAATTCAAAGGTTAAGCTTGGCGGCGCCAGCGATGGTCCCGGCATGAAAACTTATGTTTTAGGGGGATTTTGTGTCGCTCTTATCCTTATATTATGTATTGGCGTCGGAATTCAACAGTTTAAGCCAAGCACAGTGTTAAAGATCGATGGTGAGAAGATCACGATGGATGATATGATGTACCCGATCTATGAGAGAGAGAGCAAATATCTGCCATCCAACGAGATTTATGAAAGCTATTTAGGAACTTCTATCTGGGATGCCGGATATATGGGAACTGACAGCACAGTTGACAGCAATGTTACAAATGCAGAGGGACTTAAGCAGGAGATCATCAATGCAGAAACAGAATATGCTGTATTGTATAATGAGGCTGTTAAGGCAAAATATAAGCTGACAAAGGATGAAGAAAAAGATGCAAGATCACAGGCTAAGAAAGCAGTCAAGGGCCTTTCTTTCGTACAGAAATTACAGCTTAATATTTCTGAGAAGAAGTTGTCAAAACGTTTTGAAAAACGTATTTTGGCAGATCGCTATAAGGCAGATCAGAAGAAAACAACAGATGCTACCGTAAACGAGAAAGATGCGATCAAGAATGTATCTAAGAAGGACCTGCGTCAGTATGATGTACAGTATTATTCCTTTGCTAAGAAGTCTACGGATTCCAGTACAGGAACAGAAACAAAATTAACAGATAAGCAGATCAAAGAGTATACTAAGAAATTGAATGAACTTGCTGTAAAGGCAAAGACCGCAAAAGATTTTACTAAGCTTCTTGGCAGCGAGAAAGAGAGTGGAGTTACTTATAATAGTGGTAATTTCACAGAGAAAGAGGGCTGGAGCACTTATCTGTCCGATGCCAACTTAAAGAAGATCAAAAAGATGAAAAATGGTGAGATTTCCGGTGTGATCACAGATAGTTCTACCGGATATACCATGTTGATCAAGATGGTAAATAACAATTCAAACAAAAGCTATGATTCTGCATGTGATGAAGCGATCACATCAGCAAAGCAGACTGCTTATAATGCATGGCTTGCTAAACTTGAGAAGAAACACCAGATCAAGAAGTATGATAGTGTTTGGAATGATGTGAAGATTGGAACGGTTACGACAAGTATTGTAACTGCAGATGATTTGAGCAAGATGGCAGAGGCGGATTCTTCCTCTAGCGAATCCAAATAAGAGTGAGGCATATGATTAGCAGGAACCCATCCTGTTACAAAAGAAATGGAGGCATACAATGGGAAATGTGAAGAGAGTATATGTTGAGAAAAAATCAGCTTATGCGGTACGTGCCAAAGAGTTAAAAGAAGAGGTGGTCCGCTATCTTGGTATTACGGCATTGCAGGATGTACGTGTATTGATCCGTTATGATGTGGAGAATCTGAGTGATGCTACTTACCGTCAGGCATTAGGTACTGTATTTTCAGAGCCGCCGGTTGACGAATATTTCGAAGAGACATTTGCGGTTGATACTGATGCACTTGTGTTTTCTGTAGAATATTTACCGGGACAGTTTGATCAGAGAGCAGATTCGGCAGAGCAGTGTGTGAAACTTTTGAACGAGAAAGAAGATCCGGTGATCCGTTCTGCTACAACATATGTATTTGAGGGAAAATTTACAGACGAAGAAGTTGCCAAATTAAAAGAATATTGTATCAATCCGGTGGATTCCCGCGAGACGAACGAAGAGAAGCCGGAGACTTTGGTACAGCAGTTTGAAGATCCGGCAGATGTTGCAATCTTTGACGGTTTCCAAAGTATGTCTGAGGAGGATCTTCGTACATTGTATGAATCCTTAAATCTGGCAATGACATTCCAGGATTTCAAACATATTCAGAATTATTTTGCCGGAGAGGAAAAGCGTGATCCTTCGGTAACAGAAATTCGTGTACTAGACACTTATTGGTCGGATCATTGCCGTCATACGACATTTTTAACAGAGTTGAAAAATGTTACTTTTGAAGATGGTTATTATCGTGAGCCGATTGAGAAAAGTTATGAGGAATATCAGGAAGTGCGCAAGGAGATCTTTGCAGATCGTCCGGATAAGTATGTCTCTTTGATGGACATTGCTTTGATGGCTATGCGTAAGCTGAAAGCAGACGGTAAGTTAGATGATATGGAAGAGTCTGATGAGATCAATGCCTGCTCTATCGTTGTACCGGTTGAGATCGACGGAAAAGAGGAAGAGTGGCTTGTATTCTTTAAGAATGAGACACACAACCATCCGACAGAGATCGAGCCGTTTGGTGGTGCTGCAACTTGTCTTGGTGGAGCAATCCGCGATCCACTGTCCGGACGTGGTTATGTTTATCAGGCAATGCGCGTGACGGGTGCAGCAGACCCTACCGTATCTATGAAAGATACGCTTCCCGGTAAATTACCACAGCGTAAGATCGTGACCGGAGCTGCCAAAGGATATAGCTCTTATGGTAACCAGATCGGTCTTGCAACGGGTCTTGTAAATGAGATCTATCATCCAAATTATGTTGCTAAGCGAATGGAGATCGGTGCTGTTATGGGTGCGGCTCCACGTCGTAATGTAATCCGTGAGAACAGTGATCCGGGTGACCGCATTATTTTACTTGGTGGACGTACCGGCCGTGATGGTATCGGTGGCGCAACAGGTTCTTCCAAAGCACATACAACGAAATCTATTGATGTGTGCGGAGCAGAGGTGCAGAAAGGTAATGCACCAACAGAACGAAAGATTCAGAGATTATTCCGCCGTGAGGAAGTCAGCAAGATCATTAAGAAATGTAATGACTTTGGTGCAGGTGGTGTATCCGTTGCAATCGGTGAACTTGCAGATGGTCTGCAGGTTGATCTGGATAAAGTACCGAAAAAATATGCCGGCTTAGATGGAACAGAGCTTGCTATTTCAGAGTCACAGGAGCGTATGGCAGTTGTCGTAGCACCGGAAGACGTTGATAAAATGCTTGGCTTTGCAGAAGAGGAAAACCTAGAGGCTGTAGTTGTTGCTGAGGTAACAAAGGAGCCTAGATTAGTATTGTCATGGAGAGGCAAAGTTATCGTAGATATTTCCCGTGCTTTCTTAGATACGAATGGAGCACATCAGGAAGCAGATGCGGTTGTTACGATGCCAAAGAAAGAGGAGAATTATTTTACAAAGGCAGAGCCAAAGAAAGACATTCGCCGTTCTTGGCTGGAAACCTTAAAAGATTTAAATGTATGTTCTCAAAAGGGTCTGGTTGAGATGTTCGACAGCTCAATTGGAGCAGCAAGTGTATATATGCCATATGGCGGTAAGAATCAGCTGACACCGACACAGACAATGGTAGCAAAGCTTCCGGTATTGTCTGGTAAGTGCGATACAGTGACGATGATGAGTTATGGCATGGATCCATATTTATCTTCGTGGAGCCCATATCACGGTTCGGTTTATGCAGTAGTATCTTCTGTTGCTAAGATCGTGGCTGCGGGTGGTGATTTCCACAAGATCCGTCTTACGTTCCAGGAGTATTTCCGTCGTCTGGGAACAGATCCGAAACGTTGGGGTGAACCAATGGCAGCGCTGTTAGGTGCTTATGATGTTCAGATGAAGCTTGGACTTCCATCCATTGGTGGTAAGGACAGTATGTCCGGTACCTTTAATGATATTGATGTACCACCTACGCTATGTTCTTTCGCGGTTGATGTAGATCATCTTCCAAATGTTGTTTCACCGGAACTGAAACAGGCGGGCAACGTACTTGTGAAGTTCACGATGAAGAAAGATGAATACGATCTTCCGGATTACGGTCAGGTAATGGCAATGTATGACAAGATCACTGAGATGATCCACAGTGGTCTGATCCAATCTGCTTATGCGATCGGATTTGGTGGAATATGTGAGGCTGTCAGCAAGATGGCATTCGGTAATGGTCTGGGTGCTGTTATGGATGACGGTTTGACGATTGATGATCTCTTTGCAAAAGAGTATGGTTCTATCATTGCAGAAGTACCTGCAGACCGTTTAGGAGATATTACGACAGAATATACGAAGATCGCGCTTGTAACGGAGCAGCCAAACTTTGTGATCGGCAGCGAGAAGATTGCGATGAAGGAAGCGTTAGAGGCTTGGACAGGTACTTTGGAGAGTGTTTTTGCAACACGTTCTGATGTGGAACAAAAAGAACTGGAAGATAAAGTATTTGATGCCGGTAAAGTATACACGGCTGCGAATAAGATCGCTAAGCCGAAGGTGTTTATTCCGGTATTCCCGGGAACTAACTGCGAGTATGATACAACAAAGGCATTCGAGCAGGCTGGAGCACAGGTAAAGACTGTAGTCTTTAAGAATATGACAGAAAGCCAGATCGTAGAGTCGGTAAATGCGTTCGAGCAGGCCATTAAGGAATCCCAGATCTTAATGTTCTCCGGTGGATTTAGTGCCGGTGATGAGCCGGATGGTTCTGCGAAGTTTATCGCATCGATCTTCCGTAATCCAAAGATCATGGATGCAGTACATGAACTGCTGCAGAAGCGAGATGGACTTGCGCTTGGTATCTGTAATGGATTCCAGGCACTGATCAAACTTGGTCTTGTACCATATGGTGAGATCAAGCCGCAGACAGCAGATGCACCAACTTTGACGACGAACAGCATTGGACGTCATATTTCTAAGTCAGTATATACGAAAGTTGTTACAAACCAGTCTCCATGGCTTATGGAGGCAGAGTTAGGTGGAGTATATGCGATCCCGGCATCTCATGGCGAGGGTCGTTTCGTGGCACCGCAGCATGTTATCGATGAATTGTTTGCAAATGGTCAGGTTGCTACCAGATATGTTGATCTGTCTGGCAAGCCAACAATGGATGAAGACTTCAATCCAAATGGTTCTTATGCAGCAATCGAAGGAATCACCAGCCCGGATGGACGTGTACTCGGTAAGATGGCACATTCTGAGCGTATTGGTGAAGGTGTTGCGATCAACATTTATGGTAACCAGAACCAGCATATTTTCGAGTCTGGTGTGAAGTACTTCAAATAAAATTAAAAAAATGCTAACTTGAAAAAGTAAATTCCAGTGCAGGGGTAAATTCCACCTCACCTTAAAATTACTTGATTTTTTAGAATTTCAGAGAGCTAAATATCTATAAAACTGTTATAATAAAAGTGACTTTTCACAAAACATCTCAATTTCAGACATGGCAAACAAGCCTCTGGATATTTTGTGTGTTGGACTAAATTCCACAGGCTGCGTTCGAAAAATGTGAATTGTTAAGTTCCAGTCTGACAGCAGTTTTTTGTGTTAAGTTAGTTATTAAATTGTATCAGCTTAGGCGTCAGATTAACCTCATCGGGTGGAACCGACCTAAGCTGAAGTGCTTTTAAGATGTCTATACCATAGTTTTCAAAAGCTGCATCATATGGCGTTCGACCACCAAGGATTTCTCTTGGAGTTGAATTTATATGATTTACAATAGTTCTTAAATCCCACTGTGTGAGGTATTCAAAGCTGCTCTTTTTAGGAAGGATCATCCGAAGCATAGTGTGTGCCTGTTCAATACCGCCTTTTTGACCGCTGCGCATAGGGTCGCAGTAGTAGATATTTGACCGCATAATGCCATTAATGCCGTTTTCAAGAGATTCTGGATCTCCAAACTCAGAGCCACGATCTGTAAGAACTGTGTTGAATAAAGTAAAAAAATCCTTCGTGCCAAGCTGGTGTTCTAACTTGTTAAAAACAAGTTTAACGGCTCCTTTGGTACATCTGTTCATAACAAATGCAAGAAACAATTTTTCGCGAGTTAAGAAAAATGTCAGGATGACGCGTTTTGAATCCTGCGATGAGTGAACCGTATCCATTTCGGCGAAGTGATCAAGTCCAAGCGACTGAAAATCAGAAAACATACGTCCTATAAAAACGGATCTGTCCTTGATTTGGGGTTTGTGTACCTTGCGGGGCTTAAATTTTACCTGACGTTTCAGATCAATATTTCTTGCAGAAAGGATACCTTTATCCAAATAGGAATACAGGGTCCTGACCGACATGTCTAGTTCCGGGTGATTTGTTATGATCTGATACGGAGACTGTCCTTGGAAGATCAGCGGTGTAATGACCATATCTTTCTGATGCAGTTCGTGTCTGGTCATGTTTATACCGGCTCTGGATTGCGAGAGACGTTCTTTGTATTTGCGATCAGCAAAAATAGGATCATAGCGGTATTTGTGGGCAATTGTGCAGTGATTGATTGCTTTTGGACATCCGTTGCACACATAAGGTGCTTTATCGAGTCGTCGGCAGCGTTCTTTAACAAAGTCC
>ERZ780139.548-NODE-548-length-38923-cov-10.005789_pt1 | contig 38923 bp, 34 predicted proteins | sample MGYA00511476_ERZ780139 | MGnify/ENA primary metagenome ERZ780139 (study PRJEB29588, sample SAMEA2158190) | human gut metagenome | biome: human gut; feature: human-associated habitat; material: faeces | place: Denmark | collected 2008/2010 ... | reverse complement strand
AGCAGATCGCGGCTTCCAAGGTGCTCGCGCGGGCGTTCCCCGCGACGCTTAACCGTTTCGCCCTGAAGGACGCGGCTGGAAAGCCTCTGATACCGAAGTCGGATGGCACCGGGACTTTCGCGGACTATATCCGGTCGCTTTATATCGCGAGCGCGGAGGGAGCGCTGAAGTCCGGAGCCGATATCAGCCGGTTCAAGTGCCTCACCGTGAAGGATGGGCATGTCACCGCGATCGATATGAAGACTTACGCGAAGGAAGTGAACCGCCTGAAACCCGTGCCGGCTTTCGACTGGTTTGATGCCGGGTCGGGTGAAAACGATGAATTCGGGACCGTGAAAAACGGACCTCGTCATTTCACCGCGTTTTCGGCTGCCCGGGATCCGAAGCATCACGCGATGGCGGATGCGAAATCCGTCGCGCTTCTCGATCCCTTCACCTCGATTTCAAGGAAAGACGTGACGATCGCGCCTCACTTCCGGATCCGGCACGGCTTTGAGGATCGAGATACGGTGCTCGCGGTGCCCGCTTTTGTCGCGCTGAAGCTCGCGGAAAAGGGGGCAGACGTGGATTTCGCCGTGAAGTGGGGGAAGGGCCACGCGGGCGACTATGACCTGGACTCTATGTTTGACTGGGCAGACTCCGTTGTAAAGAAAGCCGGAAAGTAAGTTCCAGAGCGGATCAGAGGTGAAGAAGGGCGGTTCTTTCCGGAGAACCGCCTTTTTCGGGCTTTAAAGGGGTGAAATTTCGGCCGTTCAGCATAAAAAAAGGCCGGAAAGCTGATTTTTCAGCTTTCCGGCAGTCAAGAGAGAGACTAAGCAAAGCGCTCCGGATCTGTTTCTGGTGCAGCTCCGGAGGTACTGCGAATTACTTCAGAAGGAGTTCATTCAGGCTCTTGATGAAAGAGCTCGGATCCTTCAGCGTGCCCTGGTCAGCGAGCTGCGCCTCGGCGAAGATGAAGTTCGCCCACTGCGTGAACTTCGCTTCGTCGGTTTCAGCAGCCATACGTCCGATCAGCGGATGATCGGGGTTGATTTCAAGCGTGTAGTTCTCTTCAGGCACCGCCTGACCCGCGGCTTCGAGCATGCGGCGCATCTGCTGCGTCAGCATCTGATCCTGGGCTCCGACCACGCAGGCTGGGGAGTCAACGAGGCGGGCCGTCACCTTCACGTCCTGAACCTTGCCGCCGAGCGCCTTCTTCAGGCGCTCAACGAGTCCCTTATGCTGCTTCTCGGACTCTTCCTTCTGCTTCTCTTCTTCCTTGTCCTCGAGTTCCCCAAGGTCGAGGTCCTTCGCGGTGGCGGAGATGAAGGTCTTGCCGTCGAACGCTTCGACGTTGCCCATCAGCCACTCGTCCACGCGGTCCCAGAGGAGGAGCACTTCGATCCCCTTCTTCTTCAGCGTCTCGAGGTACGGCGAGTTCGCGGCGGCTTCGTAGCTGCCGGCCGTAATGTAGTAGATGTGCTTCTGCTTCTCGGGCTTCCGGGCGACATAGTCGGTGAGCGACACGTCTTCGGTGTTCGTACCGGACTTTGTCGATGCGAAGCGGAGGAGCTTCAGAATTTCTTCCTGGTTCGAGCGGTCCTCAACCGGGCCCTCCTTCAGCACGCGGCCGAACTGGCTCCAGAACTCAGCGTACTTCGTCTTATCCTCGGCGAGCTTCCCGATCATCGTGAGGGCGCGCTTCGTAAGCGCGCGGCGGAGTTTCCGGGTCACCGCGCTGTCCTGAAGGATTTCGCGCGACACGTTAAGCGGAAGGTCAGCGGTGTCAACGAGCCCCTTCACGAAGCGGAGGTAGTTCGGGAGGAACTCCTCGGCGTTATCCATGATGAAAACACGCTGAACGTAGAGCTTCAGCCCGTTCTTCTGCTCGCGGTTATAGAGATCCCACGGAGCGGTCTTCGGGATATAGAGGAGGCTCGTGTATTCGAGGTCGCCTTCAACGCGGTTATTCGCCCAGGTGAGCGGATCATCGTAGTCGTGCGTCAGATGCTTATAGAACTCTTTGTACTGCTCGTCCTTCACGTCCTTCGGGGGCAGCGTCCAGAGCGCCTTCGCGTCATTCACCTGAACCCACTTCCAGGTGGGTTCCTTCTTGTCGTCTGCCGGCGTCTCTTTTTCCCAGAGCCAGACCGGGGTCGAAATGTGGTCGGAGTACTTCGTGATGATGCCGCGGAGCGTCCATTCGTTCAGGAATTCCTTCTCAGAATCCTTGAGCGTCAGGATCACATCGGTGCCGCGGGTGTCTTTCGTCGTGAGCTCGGACTCATAGGTGCCGTTTCCGTCAGAGGTCCAGCGGACGGCTTCGTTCGCGGCCGCTTTCGCGGAGCGGGACACTACGGTCACGCGGTCCGCGACGATAAAGGCGCTGTAGAAACCGACACCGAACTGACCGATCAGCTGGGAGGCCTTCGCCTGATCCTGCGAGAGATTGCGGAAGAATTCTTCAGTGCCCGACTTCGCGATCGTGCCGAGGTGCTCGTTCGCTTCGTCAAGCGTCATGCCGATACCGTTATCGGAAATCGTCAGGGTGCCGGCTGCTTCGTCCGCCTTCACGCGGATATGGAAAAGCGGATCGTCCTTCGTGAGGAGCGGATCCTGAATCGAGAGGAAGCGAAGCTTATCAACCGCGTCAGAGGCGTTTGAAATCAGCTCGCGGAGAAAGATCTCCTTATTGGAATAAAGGGAATTTGCGAGCAGCTTGAGTAGCTTCGTTACTTCGGTCTGGAAGCCGTGAACCTGTGCAGCCATTTTCTATTGCATCTCCTGACTAGCGGACGGCACACGCCGTCCCCAAGTAAAACTTCAATAAATAATTAAATGGGGGCAGGGGATGAAAATTTCAAGAGGCGCGTAAAAAAATCCCGCCCAGCCGATGACGGCGGACGGGATTCAGAGGTGAATTTTCTGACTTACCAATCAGAACCGATGCGCAGTGCCGCCTTTGAAGCCTGAGGGCTTCGCGGACGCGCAGGGCCTGATTGTGAGGCAGGGCTTCGTTTCAGCGGGATCCGGGAGCGGCGCGATCGCGGCGTTATTCCCGTGCTTCTTCCGAAGTTCCTCGATATCCCCGAATTCAAGCGCCCGCTCAGGGCACGCCTCAACGCAGACTGGCATGCCGCCTTTTGAGGTTCTCGCGACACAGCCGTCACACTTCCGCATCTTTTTCGCAGCGGTGTCGAGGACGGGAGAGCCGTACGGGCACGCTTTCGCGCACATGCCGCAGCCGATGCATTTCTCCGTATCGATCACAACGAGGCCGTCCTCGGTCCGCTTGTGGTGAGCCCCCGTCGGGCACGCCTTCACGCACACCGGGTTCTCGCACTCATTGCAGCCGATCGACGTGTAGTACGCGAAGACATTCTGCGTGCAGGTCCCGTCGGTGTTCACTTTCCACGTGCCGCCCTCAAACTCAATCACGCGGCGCAGCACGATATCCGGCGCGTAGTTATGCAGGTCACTGCAGGCGACGGAGCAAGTCCGGCAGCCGGTGCAGCGGGTCTGATCAAAATAAAATCCTTTCTGTCCCATTTTTCTGCTCCTGATTCCGGCCTCAGGCCGTTCTCACTTCGACGAGGATGTTGTGCTGCGCGTTGCCTTTTGCGTACGCGCTCGGACGGTGTCCGGCGAGCGTATTGATGCAGCCGCCGACGTCAATCCGCATTCCGTTCACCATCGTGGGCTTATACCAGGCGCCCTGCGGGATCGTGATCACGCCCGGCATAATGCGGGGCGTTACCCGGGCGGGCAGCATCACGCCGCCGCGGCGGTTGAAGACCACCACCTTTTCTCCATCCCTGATGCCGCGCTCTTCTGCGTCGATCGGGTTCATCACCACCATGTCGGGGTGCAGGTAGCGGAGTTTCGGGAGGTTATGGAACGTGGAGTGAATCCTGCCGTGCCCGTGGAACCCGAAGCACTGCAGCGGGAAAGCCTTTCCTTCGGGGTCACCCGGCATATCCCAGGTCCGGTAGAAGATCGGAATCGGGGAAATGACATCCCCTTCCGGAAGCTCCCAGTCCGCGGTTTCCCGCGCGAGCTGTTCGGAATAGATTTCGATCTTGCCGCTCGGGGTCTTCAGCGGGTGCTTCATCGGGTCCTTCCGGAACGCTTCAAGCGCGATCGGGTCCTTGCGGTAACCCCAGACCTTCGCCATGCCGTCCTTCCAGAAGGTCGCGAAGTCGGGGAGCTGCGGCACCTTCTTACGCGTTTCCTCGTAGCACCACTTCACCCAGTCCATCTGAGAGCGGCCTTCGGTGAACTTCTCCTCAAGCCCCAGCTTCGCGGCGAGAAGCCTGCAGATCTCGAAGGACGATTTCTGGTCATACATCGGCTTCACGGCTTCCTGGATCGCGAGCATGCAGGCCACGTCGCCGTGCGAGCCGCCCTGGCACGCCGCGTCGTTCGTTTCAGGCCCAAGCGTATCGGGGAGCAGGATATCCGCGTAGCGCGCGGACGGCGTCATCATGTTGTCGCAGACGAGGATAAATTCGCACTTCGACGTGTCGCGGAGCACCTTATCCGTCCAGTTGCAGTCGCCGTGCTGATTGATCAGCGTGTTGCCGCCCGAATTCACGATCATCTTGATTCCGGTGCGGAGCTTCTCAGCGCCGTGAAGCGCCGAGTTGCGGCGCGTCATTTCGGGGCCGCGGAGAATCGCGTCCGTCCACATATAGACCGGAATCTTGGCCTGAACCGGGTTCTTTCCGATCGGGAGATAGACCGCGGGGAAGGAGGTGTTTCCTTCATGAGCTCCGGTGTTCGTCCCGGGGAGACCGACCTGGCCAAGCAGAATCGGCACCATGGCGATCGCGCGGCAGGTGGCTTCGCCGTTTGCCTGACGTTGCGGGCCCCAGCCCTGGGAGACAAAGAGGGGCTTCGTCATCGCCATTTCGCGCGCGAGGCTCCGGATCACATCCACCGGGATGCCGGTGATGGGGGCCGCCCATTCCGGGGTCTTCGCCGTGCCGTCGGGGCCCGCGCCGAGGATATAGGACTTGTAGTCTGACTTCGCGGGGGCGGATTTCGGAAGCGTCTTCTCATCAAACCCCACGCAGTAGCGGTCGAGGAACGCCTGATCGATCCAGCCATTCGTGATGAATTCATAGGCGAGAGCGGAGATGAGGGCAGCGTCCGTCCCCGGGCGGATCGGGATCCACTGGTCGGCGCGCGCCGTGCAGGTATCCGTGAACGCCGGGTCAATCACGATGATTTTCTTCGGGCGGTGACGCGTGAGCGCGGCGTCAATCTGGAAACCCTTGCCGCCGCCTGACGGCCGCGTGACAGACGGATTATTGCCGAAAAGCACGTAGAGTTCGGCGTTCGCGATTTCGCTCGGGAGGGAACTCGGGCGGCCGCCGTAGGTCTTCGGGAAGGCGGCGGCCCCTTGAGCGTTGGAGTAGGAGCCGTAGTACTGCAGGTACCCGCCCATCAGGTTCATCAGGCGCTGCCAGGCGCGGCGCGAGCTCACAAGCGACTGCTGCCCCGAGCAGTACTGCCAGTAGATCGAGTCGTTCCCATACTGGTTTTTGATGCGGGTCCATTCCTTCGCGATCGTGTCGAGCGCCTCATCCCACGAGATGCGTTCGAACTTGCCTTCGCCGCGTTCTCCCACTCGCTTCATCGGGAAGCGGAGGCGGTCAGGCGAATAAATCCGTTCACGCATCGAGCGGCCGCGCTGACAGGCCCGGAGCTGACGGGGGCCGAGCGTATCAGGCTGCGAGTTATCCGTTTCAATCCGGATTACCTGCCCGTTATGCGAAAAGACGCGGAGCGCGCAGCGCTGTCCGCAGTTGATCACGCACGCGCACCAGGTGCACGTGTCCTTGCTGTTCATCGCGTCGGCAACCGCGCGGGCAACAGGCATCATCGGGAGTCCGGCAGCCATAAAAGCCTTTAAGAGGGACCTCCGGGATACGGGGTGAAAAATCATCTCTGGTTCTCCTATTTACTTCTAGCCTCGGGGAGAGCCCTGAAGACGCCTGAAGCGGAACACCCGGGGAATCGCTCCCCCGTCTCTCGGTTCATTCAGGCAAAGGCTTTCTCAGAGACCGCCGGGATTCAGGAGTTGTTGTTTTTATATGTAATACAAAAAAGACGTTTTTCTTCCGATCTTCGCCGGAGTTGACAGGTGACGTCTAAGCCAAAAGAGGTATCTGAATCCGACGAAGAGTTTACCCGTTGAAACAGGCTTTGGCAATGGTATACCGGGTGGGAAAGTGAAATTTCAGTAAATAACTGATAATCCGGAATATCTAGTTGAGACTGATTTCTGTTTATATACAGAAATTCACAACCGGAAAGAAAAAAACGGCCCGGGAGTGAATCCCGGACCGGTTTGTCAGACGTTAATCGGTGACCTGAAGCCTAGTCATCATCCTGGAACGCCACTTCGCGTTTCTTCCGGATGGAAGGGGCGAGGACGAGGATGAGAAGGATCGCGGCGGCAATGAGGAGGCCGCAGGAGATCGGGCGCGTGACGAAGACCGAAGGGTCGCCGCGCGAGAGCAGCAACGCGCGTCTCAGGTTCTCTTCCATCATCGGCCCGAGAATGAAGCCGAGAATGAAAGGCGCTGCCTCGCACCCGAGCTTGATAAAGAGGTAGCCGAGAAGCCCGAAGACAATCGACACCCAGATATCGAAGACATTGTTATTGATCGAATACGTGCCGATCACGCAGAACGCGATGATCGCGGGGAAGAGCCAGCGGTACGGCACCTTGAGGAGCTTTACCCAGATATTGATCATCGGAAGATTCAGGATGATCAGCATCAGGTTCCCAATCCACATCGAGACAATGAGGCCCCAGAAGAGGCCTGGGTTCGAGCTCATCACGAGCGGCCCCGGCTGGATATCGTGAATCATCATGGCGCCGATCATGAGGGCCATCACGGCGTTGCTCGGAATGCCAAGCGTCAGCATCGGGATGAAGGATGTCTGAGCTCCGGCATTATTCGCGGTTTCCGGGCCCGCGACGCCGCGGATATTGCCTTCGCCGAACGCGGGATCCGCGTTCTTTCCGGCAATCTTCTTTTCAACCGTGTAGGAGGCGAAGGACGAGAGCAGGGCGCCGCCGCCCGGCAGCACGCCGAGGATCGAACCGATCGCGGTGCCGCGGACAATCGGGCCGAAGCAGTTCTTGATATCCGCCCAGGTGGGAAGGACCTTGCCGACCGAACCCGTATTGAAGTTCCTGGTTTGACGCGCTTCGAGGTGATTCATGATCTCGGCGTAGCCGAAGATACCCATCGAAATCGCGACGAAGTTAAGCCCGTCCTGGAGATCCTCAAGACCAAACGTAAAGCGGAGCGCCCCCGAATTGATGTCGGTGCCGATGAGGCCGACGAGAAGCCCGAGAAGCGTCATGCAGAACGCCTTGATGAGCGAGCCGTTCGCGAGAACGATCGCGCCGACGAGGCCCAGCACCATGAGGCTGAAGTACTCGGCCGGCTGGAACTTGAACGCGACCTGAATCAGCGGCGGGGCGAAAGCGGCAATCACGAGAGTCGCGACGCAGCCCGCGAAGAAGGAGCCGAGCGCCGCGATACCGAGCGCCGCGCCGGCGCGCCCCTTTGTCGCCATCTTGTGACCGTCGAGACACGTGATCACAGCGGAAGCGTCACCCGGAATATTCACGAGAATCGCGGTGGTAGAGCCGCCGTACTGAGCGCCGTAGTAAATGCCGGCGAGCATGATGAGGGCGGCAGACGGGTCGAGCGTATAGGTGATCGGGAGCAGCATCGCGATCGTCGCGACCGGGCCGATGCCCGGCAGCACGCCGATCAGCGTACCGACCGTCACGCCGATAAAGCAGTAGATGAGGTTCGTGAGAGACAGCGCGTTCTCAAACCCCAGAAGCAGATTCGAAACGAGATCCATCGCTTATTCCCCCACCATAAACTCAGGAAACACCGGGATCGTCATACCGAGGAGGTAAACGAAGATCACCCAGCAGAGTCCGCAGAGAACCACGATGAGCGCGATCACTTCCTTTGCCCGGAATTCACCGCTCGCGAGCGAGCAGACGGCGATCATCACGGCCATCGAGATGACGAAGCCCGCGAACGGGAGCAGTACGCAGAAAAGCGCGATCGCCCCGAGAATGAGGATCATGAGGCCGAAGTGGAAGCGCCCGACACGGCCGCCATCCTGAGCGCCGCCCGTGGAGAAAAGTCCCTTCACGGAGCAGAAGAGGCCGAGCGCGGTGAGACAGCCGGCGAGGAGCGTCGGGAAATAGGCAGGGCCCATACGGGCCGCGGACCCAAGCTCATTCTCCTGGGCCGTGATGATGAAGAAGAGACCGCAGGCGGCGAAGAGTATGCCCGCCCAGAAATCTCTCTCGTTTTTGATGCGCAAAAGAAAAACTCGCTTTTTAAGAGAAAGCCAATCAATCAGATAACTGCCGGGGGGTGAGATGCTCCCGCACTGAAGGCAAGAACGGGCAGAGCCGGAAACCAGCTCTGCCCAGATCCATTTCCGGCAGATTGAAGCGAAAAAGAAACCGAAAGGTCTGGCTCCCAAAACGGTGCGGAACATCCACCAGATGATCGGCTCGGCGTACAACCTCGCCATCGAGCAGAAATTGGTGAGCAAGAATCCTGCGCAGGGCTGCGCCTTGCCGAAGGTGGAGCACAAGGAGATGAAAACGCTGACCGCCGACCAGCTCAGCGCCTTCTTCCAAGAGGCCAGGGACAGCGGCGTGTACGAGCTCTACTATCTCGACCTCGCCACCGGACTTCGGCGGGGCGAACTGCTGGGCCTGAAGTGGACAGATGTGGACTTTCAGCACGGAGTACTGAAAATCCAGCGGGCAATTTCACGGCAGAACGGCAAAGTAGTCGAGGCCCCGCTGAAAACGAAAAACGCCTACCGCACGCTGCCGTTGTCGGCAGACGCGATAAGCGTTCTGAAAATGCAGAAATGCAAAGTCGGAAATAGCGAGTGGGTATTCCCATCGCCCACCGGAGGCCCCATGTCACCGGACAGCGTGCTGCACATGCTCCAGCGGGTGCTGAAACGGGCGGGCCTCCCAAGGATACGTTTCCACGACCTCAGACACACCTTCGCAACGATGGCCCTACAAAACGGTGTGGACGTCAAAACCGTCAGCAGTATGCTGGGTCACTACTCCGCAGGCTTCACGCTGGACACCTACGCCCACGTCACCACCGACGCGCAGCTCAAAGCGGCGCAGACGATGGGGAGCATCCTATCCCGTGCCGTCTGATGCTCTCCGCTACCCGCTCCCGTTGGGGTCAGCGTTTGGGTCAGAAAAAAGCGACGCCCCAAAATAGCAACTTATGAAAAGCAAAAGTCCTCGAAATCAGACGATTTCGAGGACTTTTGGCAAGCTACTCCATTCTGGATATTTTGCTTTGTTTTCGGTCAAAAGTCGATCACGAATCATGGTAAGAAAAGGTGGGTAGAGGAATGGGGGAAGTTCTAACTTTTGAAAAAAACGGAGCAGACGATATACGGTTTGCTCGGATGTGGTATATACATGAGGAGACTTGATTCCACATTCATTGCTGCAATAGAATTCAAAAGCGATGTCCTCGGTGAAAGGTTATCTGCAAAGTTTAAGCGCAACCAAAAACGGTTGCGCTTAAACTTTGCAACTACTTAAGGCTGTGTTTTTGCTCACTTGAGTAAAAGAGCTGCAATAATCGCAATAGTAGTGCTGGACAATGTACCAACAAGATATTTTTCGGCGAAACTTTGATCATCTAGTTGCTTATAGCGAGCCAAACTCTTAGCGGTAAGTACAAAGCCGATCGCTCCAATCTGATTGCAGAGAACCAAAATAACCGTAAGAATACGCTCTAACTTTCCGATAACACTACCGACAGGAGGGGCTTTTTTATGACCGCCGCTGGTTCCACCAGTCACATAAATGGATAGCTTCTTCACAAAAACAGATGCGGGATCAAGAATGATGATAAAGATTAAAGAGTACCGCAGAATTTGCTCTACAGGAAATGTTAAAGCGAGATCTGTGAGCCAGTTTCTTGTCTGCTCGTCCAATCCAAAGATACGGACAGAACCATATATGATTGCAATGTGAAGCACTTGATCAATCACAAAGGAAGAGAAGTGTGCGGCTGGTGCCTCATGCTTTTTATCGACATAAACTCTAATCCAATCGATGAAGAAGTGCGACAAAGCGATGATTACAAAAGGAATCCGGGCACTTTCCCAGGGAATACATAAGAAAACCACAGCAGCAATTACAATAGCATACACAAATGCGTGCCTTGCTAAATATTTGAATCTCTGTGTTTTCTTTTCTGCCCAATCAGCAGGCTGCAATGAGAAATCTGCAATTAGATGCGCAGCTAAAAGGAGCCACAGGGACATATCTTTATCTCTCCCATCGTAAGTTTTTCATTTCATTGATTGCGGTAATTGCCATATTTCTGGCGGTATAGATGTTTCCGGCCTTCAGCGTTTTCTCAATCGCCTGTCTGCTGGTATCCATTATGCTAGCCAATTTTGTAGGAATACCTCGCTGTTTTCCACTGGTTATATAGAACCTTATTTTCTCTGGAGTATCTTCTTCATTGATTGAATCGGTGATATCAATAGAGATGTGTGCCAAACGATCAAATGGCAATGGACGCATTATTTTTTCCAATTTATGAGCAAGCAAACACTTCTCGTGTAAGAAATGCTCCACATCATCTGACGAAACATAATCATACGCATGAGCAGAATAATTGCAGATTGGAAATAATAATTCCGTAATTAACATGATTTGATTTTGGTAAACGCTGTGCTTTGCCATAATGGAAGCAGCGCCACCAATTATGGTGTTGATTGTAACATCAGATTGACAACCGGATAAAAACAAAACGGGATAACCTTCGCTGTCATCGGCATTTTTTATAGCATATCGTGCTTTGTGGTAAGCTGGTCCATCTTGACCAGTAGTACCCTTGTTATCAAGTTGGACATCCCAACCACCAACACCAATACCTGCACGAATCGCAACAGGATGCAGACATAGAGAGAGCATTCGATAGTATAGGTAGGCAGCTTCAGGGGATAAAAACAGACCTTGAACTTCGTCACCCGCACTGAAGTCGACTTCACGTACAAGTTCCCTGCAATATAAGCAATTTAGCAGATGAATAACGTCCATAATGTAGTGTTGGATGTTATTTCTGTCCTCTTTTGTATAACTTCTAGATTTTTTTAGGTCAATAATTAATGCTGCGTAATTTTGCGACATAGTCCATTCACCTCTACGGTAAGTATAGCACACAAAAGCAAAAAAGCAATCCAAAACGACTGCCTTTTTGCTTCGCAACCAAATTGGGGTGCACTCAATTTTGGCCAATCTGCCTGTAGTTATACTTCGCGGACATAATATAGCGAGGATACTTGCATGGCTTTAATCGAATCGTAATTGTGATGGGGACGTTTATACCCCCTTGATCCGCTTCTGAATATCCTCCACAGAAGGTAGCTGGCGCTCCAGTTCTTCCGGCAGGTTGCTGGTGATCTGATAGGCGCTGATGCCGATGGGCTTGCTCATATCCTTGAGCGAATACTCGGCCACGAGGTCGTTCTTGCTCTTGCAGAGCAGCAGGCCAATCGACGAATTGTCCTGCTCTTTTTTCAGGATACCATCCACGGCAGAAAGGTAGAAGTTGAGCTGCCCGGCGTATTCCGGCTTGAACTCGCCGGTCTTCAGCTCAATCACCACATAGCAGCGGAGGTTGAGGTTGTAGAACAGCAGGTCGATGTAGAAGTCATCGCCGCCTACGTTGAGGTGGTACTGGTTGCCGAGGAACGCAAAGCCGGTTCCCAGCTCCAGCAGGAGCTTTGTCACATCCTTGACCAGAGCCTGCTCAATGTCACGCTCTACCATATCCTCTTTGAACGGGATAAAATCAAAGATATACGGGTCTTTCATCGTCTGGGCCGCGAGTTCGCTCTGCGGAGACGGTAGACGGCTTTCAAAGTTAGATACCTTCTCCGCCAGCACCTGCCGCTGATGCAGCCCGCTTTCGATTTGGTGAACCAGCACGTTGCGGGACCAGCCGTTTTTAGCAACTTGTTCGGCATACCAAATATGCTCATCTGCATTCTTCACCTTGTCCATCAGGGCAATATGGTGATACCAAGTAATTTGTGCAAGCGCCGCTTGCACAATTTCCTTTTCGGGAAAACGCAGTGCGAACTTCGCCATGTATTTCAGGTTTCTCACCGAGTAGCCGGTGGCGTCTGGAAAAGACATTTTAATGTCGGCGGCAAGATTTTCAACAAATTTGTTGCCCCATGTCTTGTGCTCGTTGATGACCTCACCGATGGAGTGATAGAGAACCAGCAGCTCTCGATTGATGCTGACCGTTGCACGGTACTGTGCTGTGCGGATCTCCTGCTTGATCGACTCGACGATATTGAGGTATTCGTTGGAATTCATCAGCATTTTTCGTTTCCCTCCATGAGTTCATGCAGCAGTCCTTGACACCCCTCCAGTACATCCTGCCACGTTGCCTCGAAATCGCCCGTGTACCACGGGTCGGCAACATCGCCGGGGCGGTCGGTGTAGTCCATCAAGAGGTGCAGTTTGCCGTCTGGGTCGCCGCTGTAGATGCGCTGCATATTCCGCAGGTTCGCGCTGTCCATGCCGATCAGCAGGTCGTATTTCTCGTAATCGGCATTGGTGAGCTGCCGTGCCGCATGACCATCGCAGGATATCCCATACTCTGCCAGCTTGCGCCGCGCCGGAGGATAGACCGGATTGCCGATCTCCTCCCGGCTGGTTGCTGCAGACTCGATATGGAATTGTGACACCAGCCCCGCCTTCTTCACCAAGTCCTTCATCACGAACTCCGCCATCGGGCTGCGGCAGATATTTCCATGACACACAAAGAGTATCTTTTTCATTCCATTCGCTCTCCTGCGTTATTTCTTTTTCACCAGTATAGCAGGAAACCGCTTGCTCGTCGAGAGAAGAATATCGCCACGTCTGAGATTCTATGGCTTCCAGCAGTTTTGCTTTCTTCCAGCCGAAGCGCAGCACAGCTTGGATGTACCACGCCCGCTCCTCGTTGCTGCCGCACCCCTCTAAAATCGCCACATTCTGCGTCCAGCCGAGGTTCATCGCCAGCCGCATGATTTCAGGAGTTTTCTCGTAGGCTGCGTAAAACGTGCGCATCCGGCGCACATTGCGGGGAGAAAAGCCCTCGGCTGCGGGATAGGTCGCTTGTAGGTATTCAGAGGCTGCAACAGCCGCGCCTTTCTCTGCTTCGCTGCTGACCAGCCGACCAATCTCGCAGTACAAATTCATCTGTGAAAGCTGCTCAGCCATAAGTCTGTGCAGTTCGGAAAATAGGATGCTGTAATCTGTAGGCTTGCGGATATTCATGGGCTTTCTCCTTTCTAATATTTGCAGGGTGATAACTGAGAGAATAAGGTAATACGCTCGACTGCTAAAAATTTTGAAATCATAGCAGAGAAGAATGTCCTTCTGGCAAGCTATCAAAAAAGGCTTGAAGCTGCTGATATTCAGGATGGTCCAGCAAATCAAGTTCGTTTGCCGTTCCGAGTTTAACCAGATCCCTGCATTTTTTCAGCCTCGCTAACATTGGAATCACAATCTTTGCGTCGTGATTTATAAAGTCATATAGCTCTGCCTGTTTTGATGGAATTTTATATCCTTTCTGAGAACTTGCGATTATGACTCCCTTATCACGAAGCTTTCCGATAATACGCATTCTAAATGCTTGATCTTTCATGTTCCTCAGTTCGGTATTAGCTAACTGATCTTTTAGCTCGTATGTGTAGATGTATCCGCGCGTATCATTGTTCATAAAGCGAAAGAGAAGATATTGTAGGACGATTACCTGCGCTTTAACCTCCGGATCATTATTATCGTTATTATGTTCTACAAATTTGACAGCCTGAGCAAAGCACAACTTTGCTATTTCCTCGTCATAGTCCTCGGCTATTGCACTATTCTCCAGCACATAGTTTTCATAAGTTTTGGGATACAATTCGATGCGGATGGTCTTCTCTTTTAGGATTTTTAAATAATCTGGCGTATCATTCGCCTTTTTATGATTGTCAAACACATAGGAGAGCGTTCCGCTGATTAGATCTGCTACCTGAATGCCTACATTGCCTTTGCTATTTTCAAAGCTAAACTTTGCATCGCCAAAAAGGTCTGGCATATCCTGTCGCTTACTTACATACTCGCAAAAGCTCTGCATATAGTCGTTGCTGCCTATTTCATCAGCTACAACAGTTATTTTTTCAAATGCTCGCCGCAACTCTCGATGAACAATGTTGTTCATGAATTTATAAAACGATTTTTTATATTGCAATCCTCTTGTGCTCATATTCTCCTTACATTTCTTTTTATCGATACAAACGGAGAAAAAGTTAAAGGGAATATCTTGCAAATCTGATAGGACTCGAAGACGACGATTATGCTTGTTTCCTATTCTACTCGATTTGATCTCACCGGCCTGAAAATACCTTTTTCTAAGATCATCCGCTTTTTGTGTAAAAACACTCAGATCTGACTCTTTCACGATAACAGCTGTGATTATGAAATGAGTCGATACCGAAGGATTATCTATATCCCAGCCAAATGCACCATACTCGTCAGTAAACGCATATACTCGTTCCATTCTACCATTCCTTTCGCTATCAGCAGGGTGCTTCATTGCTACAAAGTAAGGACCATGTCTGATTTGCGCTTACTGCAAATACTCTACGGCCAGCGCAATCAATGATAAGCATCGATTAAAGAAGTAATCATAGTAGTTCAAATCTGAAATTTCAATCTTATTTGTTTCATGATGCCGAATTGTGAAACTATTACCTATTTCAGTTAGTGCTTTGAATTCCTTTGTAAACAAATCAATAAAAGCAGGTTGGCTGGCAGACATATCAAAAATGATTTTATCTGCTGACGCACGTTTATCCAGTGAAGTATAGTACGTTTTGAGCCGCTCATAAGCGTCCCAGATTTTTTCTGTAGCAAATCTTATATTATCTGGGGTATAACTCCTGTGTAGTTCAATTGCTTTTTGAATAAGCTCTCGAGTACCAGGTTCCTTAACTGAAGTAACCGTATTTTCTAACTCTGTCGTTAAGGGACTGCCTTCGATAACACGTTCTACTTGCAAATCGGCATTCAGGCAATATAACACACCTGTTCTTTGAAAGATTTTGTTTATTTCCTGCTTAAAATCTAATACGATTGCCCGAGAATCTTTATAGATCAAATGGTGGTGTCCAAAATACTTGTGATAGTCGCCGATTTCTACATCACGAACATTATCTGCAAAGAATTCGACATAATCGAGAAGTGCAAACTGATCATATTCATCTTGAATCACATCATTGCTAAATATATTGGAATGAATAGAGGGAATGCCTATTCGACCGCTATCATCTCTGAATAATGTGGGGATTTCATACTTCAAATCAAGATTGAGTTTTTCTAAATCTAATCCGCAACAACCGTATCCGTCAGGGCACTGATCCGGATACTTCCACGCCAAGTTGTTGTAATACTTTTCACAGCATTGAAATATCAATGTATACACATCTACAGAAATATCGTAAGTTTTTTTCACAGGCTCTCTCATAGTATGCCGTTCAGTGTAATATGCCATAGCATCTCCCTTCAAATCACCATAAGCTTTAAAAGAGCATTATGCTGATTCAGCTTCAAATGATATGCCCTAAAAAGATTGGAGAAAATTAATAAAAATATTATAGCATAAATCCAACGAATTGTACAGTTCCGACTATGGCTTTCTGCTTGGCGTACTATAGACTTTATGCTTTGTGCATTTCTCTTCGCGGAAACAGCAACGAAAAAATAACATATATGCCTTCTTTTCCGTTGCGCTTTTATTCTCATGAGACTTTTGCAATCTGCTTCCACAGCAGGAGATGCCTAGCATTAATTGTGCAGTTGTTGTGTTAGAGCCAAATAACCGTAGCGGTAACTTGGCTTTTCTTGGATGTCTTGCGGAAAGGCTGTAAGTCGGCCCAGCGCCTTATTGTCGCAGTTGTCGCCAAACCACACGCCGCCGAAGTCTCCTGCGATGATGACCGCGTCATCCTTCGTCATGTTAGCTTGTTCCGAGAAGTGTTTTTGCTCAAACCTTGCAAAATTTCCGTGGCAATCGCCAGTCACATAGATCATGCAAACTTCGTCCTTTTGGGCTGTTCCACAGCCTGCTCGATTTCCAGCCCATCCCGCAGCGTCACACGAATGCGCTCTCGGGACAGAACGGTGACCTTCTCCAAGAGCTGATAGACCACATTATCATCCCATTCCGTAAGCTCACTTGACGCAGTTTTCAGCACCGACGCGACCGCCTGCACACGGCGGTTTGTCTGCTCCTGTTCCTGACGAATTTGCAGAATCATGGCTTTGCGGCGCTTGAACTCTGCCATTGCCGTGGAGATGGATTGGAACTGTGCAGTGTAGTTGTCAGCGTTATTCGCATCGGCGGCTTTTCGCAAGAGATCGTTGAATTGCTGTCCCAAGCCTTCCATGGCTCGGTCAATATCTCCGAGACTCATGCTCTCGCCGGGGATAGGGGCAAGCTCCTGCTCCATCGCGTCGATGAGCTGTGCGGTCAGAGTGCCGTGATCGGACATGGCAGAATTGACGGCGCTCAGTATGGCCTGTTGGAGAGGCCCCTCGTCCAGCGTCGGAGAATGCAGGCAGTATCTCTTTCCATAGTCCAGGCGGCTCGTGCAGCGCCATACCGCGCGCTTTTCGCCGTGCTGTGTCCATACGACGCGTCGGTAGGCTGTGCCGCATTCCGCGCAGAACAGCAGTCCACTGAGTGCGTACTTGCCGCTGAATTTGCCGCGTCCGGTAGGGGCGCTTTTTCTTGTGCGCCCATCCTGCACACGGCGCCGCGCAATTTCAAGCTGTACGGCATCGAACATCTCGCGGCTGACGATAGCTTCATGGTTGTCCTGAATGAGGACCTTGGGAAGCTGCCCTGTATTCAATATTGCTTTTTTGCTGATACAGTCCTTGATGAAGGTTTTCTGAAGCAGGGCGTCCCCACAGTATTTTTCGTTGGTGAGGATGGCGCGCAGGTTGCTGGTAGTCCATTCCGTTGTTCCGGCAGCGTTGCGGACACCACTGGTCTCCAGCGCCTGTCGAATGTTTTGGACACTTCTTCCGGCAAGGTACCATTCAAAGATTCGGCAAATGATTTCGGCTTCTTCGGGGATGACCACGGGGGCGCCATCCGGCCCTTTTTCGTAGCCCAGCATGGTCTTGTACTGGAATGTGACCTTGCCGTCCTTGATGGACTGACGCTTGCCCCAGCGGACATTGGCAGAGATGGATTCACTCTCGGATTGAGCGAAGGCGGCGTGGAGCGCAATGAGGAACTCACTTTCCGGATGAATGGAGTTGATGTTCTGCTCCTCGAAGATCACGGCGATGCCGAGACTTCGCAGCTCACGGGTATAGCTGATGGTATCCAGCGTGTTTCTGGCGAAGCGGGAGACAGACTTGGCGAGGATCATATCGATCTTGCCCTGCCGGCATTGGCGGATCATGCGAAGGAACTGCTTGCGCCGGCAGGTGGAGGTTCCTGTGATGCCCTCGTCCGCGAAGATGTCCACCATCGTCCAATCAGGATTCTTCATGATCTTCTCGGTGTAGAAGGCTTTCTGGTTCTCATAGCTGGTCAGCTGCTCCTCATCGCCGGTGGATACGCGGCAGTAAGCGGCGACGCGCAGATTTCGTTTCTTTGCCTGTTCCTGCGGAGATTCCTTTTTCGCCGGAATGATAATGATTTTTCTTTCCGGACGAGGCTCTGCCATGAGCTGTCACGCTCCTTTCGTCAATCGCGGGGATGGTCTATGCTTCCAGGCATTGACCATTTTTCAGATGGACGCGCACATCGTTGCCCTGACATTCGACGCTTCCAACTCCCTGCCGCAGCAGTTCTGCGTCCAGTTCGACCATCTTTGACCGCCGCCCGAGAATGCTGCGGAGGCGGTGGGCTTCGTATTCTTCCATCTGGACGCTTATAAGGGTCAAGACCGCAAGCTCCATCGCTTTCTGCCGCGCGACTTCTTCATCCACGGGCGGCGTATGCAGAAGATTGTCCAGCTCCAGCCGGAGCCGCCGAATATCTTCTGTGCTGGGAACACCGAATGCCTCTATCTTGATGAGCTGCGGATCGCCTACCACCTGATTCAATATCTTGAGGACTTTTCGCGCAACGCTGTCGGGGACTGTGCCGCTGCACAGCCTGTAAAGTTCAGCCTGCGCGGGGGTTCGAGAGGGGATAGAGCGTTTCTGCTTTCGACGCTCCTGCACTGCTTGAAGCTGCTCCGCAGATATGAGTGCGGGGTAGACCTCCGTTCCGATATAGCGGCTGTCTTCCAAAATTCGAGCCACCATGTTTACGTTCCAGTGTTTGCCTGCATCGTAAGGAACATCCCTTTTATCGAGTTCCTTTGCGAGATGCCGGAAGGATGCACCGGTGAGGTACGTTGCATAGATGTACTGCACCGTTTCTGCTTCATTGGGGGAGGGGATGATATCCCCAAACTCCATGCGGTAGCCGAAGACCATTTTTCGCTTGGATGCCATGTCGTTATTTTCTCCTTTCAAAGTGTTCGGGAAGTTCCAGCCCGTTGATGAGCCGGAAGATTGCTGTGCTGTTATTCTGAATGGTGATTTTCTCAACCAACTCGCTGAACAGCGCCCCGTCAAAGGCCATAAGCAGATCCGGCCCTTCTTCCAGAATGTCCAGAAGTTCCTGCGTGCGCTGGATCGTCTGATCGTCCTCGGCGCGCAGTATGCGGGATTTCTTCAGCTTTGCCTCGCGGCGCTGTTCAGCCAGTTGGTTGCTGCGGGATATAAAAATGTCAGGATCGACGATGGTCTGCTGTTTGAGCTGGGCCAGCAATCGTTCCTGACTTGCAATATCTGCGATTCGTTTGTTGAGTGAAATGATATCCTCACTCCAGAGAAGTCTTCCGGTCTTGGCAGTCTGGAGCGCTTGGATGAGTTGTGTGAGAATTTCCTCCCCGTACCGCTTGAGACGGAAGTATACGCGGAGGAAGGCTTCTGTGATCTCCAATTCGGGAGTTTGCATAGTGAGACAGCTTCCAGCGCTTTTCTCATGCGTCTGACATACCCAATAGGCGGTGCCGCGGCATACCTTTCGCTTGCAGATCGTTCCGCAGTGTCCGCACACGATCTTGCAGGAGAACGGGTGGGAAGCACTGGCTCGAGGCGGAATGAAAGCGCTTTTTCGGGATAAGAGCTGCTGGACCTTGTCGAACACCTCCTGACTGACAATAGGCGGATGGGTTTCTTCAATGAGGTATTGATCCTCCTCGCCCTTATTCTCTTTCTTCCGGTGGGGGAGCGTGACCGTGGCGTAGGTCTTCTGTACCAGCGAGTTCCCGATGTACTTTTCATTGCGCAGAATATACTGGATACTGCGAACCTGCCAGAAGGGGGTATTTTGCTTGGTAGGGATACCCCGCGCCGTGATCTCCTTTGCGATATCCTCCATGCTGATGCCGGAGAGGTAGCGGTCAAAGATCTGCCGGATGACAACGGCCTCGTCCTCAATGACTTCCAGTTGGTTATCGACCAGCCGGTAGCCGTAGGGGGCGCAGCGGGTAGAGAAGACGCCGCGCTGCATCCGCATCTGATAGCTGTGACGCATTCGCTCTGAGATGGCTTCACTCTCTTTTTGCGCCAGCGCCGAGAATACTGCGGTGAGGGCTTCGCCGGTGGCTTGTGCGGTATCGATGTTCTGTTCCTCGAAGTAGACGCTGACACCGAGAGACTTCAGTTCTCGCACGGCCTCCAGACTTTCTTTAGTGTTGCGTGCGAAGCGAGAGGTGGATTTGACAAGAATACGGTCAATACGGCCGCTGCGGCTATCTTCCATCATCCGCAGGAAGTCATCTCGCTTTTCGACGGATGTGCCGGTGATGCCCTGATCGGCATAGATGTCTGCAAATATCCAGTTTGGATTGCTGTTGATGAGCTTTGCAAAGTAAGCGGTCTGGGCTGCATAGGAGTGGAGCTGATCGTTGGAGTCTGAGCTGACGCGGGCGTATGCCGCCACCCGGAGGGGGCGCGTGAGATCCTGCCCGGTGGCAGGGATGGTGATGATCCGCGGCTTCGGCTTCAGGGCGAGAGAGCCTGTGATTTTCTCGCTGTCGTTCATTGCGCTGACACCTCCTTTTTCAGCAACACACAATACCATGAAGCATCCGGAATAGCTATACCCAAAAGCGAGAAATCAGAGAGAAATAATGATGTCCGCGCCAAGCTGTACCATCAGACGCGCGGCGATCTTTTTTGCTTCGCTGCCGCTGACAAGCCCGCGCTCCCGCAGACCGCGGAGCAGGGTGACGATGCCAAGATAATCTGCGTTGGGATTCATTTGAAGTCCTCCTTTTTGATTTTGGTAACGAGAACACCCGAGCCCGTTTGTCAAATGGGCTCGGGTGTTCTCACTACACGCTTCTATCGTTGTTACTATGCCGCCTTACTTTTAGTCTCGTTTGGTATCATCTGTCTCTATTTTGCTCCCCATCTGATCTAAGGCCTTCATGATGGCGTCCTCTGCTATGCAGTCCTTCAATGACGACTCAACAGGTCCTCTTTCCACAATGAGGATAAATGCTACAGCGCTCATCTGCTCATCCCGAGGAAGATCAAAGAATTGATTTTCTGTTGCAAACTTCTTGACTCGCTGGTACGCCTCACCGAGATCAACAAACTCACTAAGTCTATCCCGATCCACCGTTCTCGTTTTCGCAACTATTCTCACCGCTACACTTCCACGAGAAGTACATTCATCTATAATCTTCACAAGGGAAACATCATCTGTAACCATTGATTTCTTTTTATCCGCAGCGGTCTCTGGATCAATCTGTCCAAGCAGCCACAAAAATCTCAGCCCGTGATATTGCCTCAATACCACTTTTGAATCAATTGCCTTCACCGCGCGCTCCTTAAAGATTGCTTCCAGCTTTAGGACCGCATCAAGGGGCAATACTGCATCAGCAGACTCTCTGGCATTTTCTGCACATCGGCCAAGTTGGTTTTCGAAATCTTGCAGCAACAAAGCCACTGTCGATACCTGGACCTTTTCGTTTTCAAAAATTGAGCACATCAGAGAAGCTCTTGCTTCCGAATCCATCCTTTTTAATAACGGATCAACACAATACAAAAGCCTCCATGCAAACGGAACTGCAAAAAAGCCCTCATCCTCAACCTCAAAGGAGCTCCAATTGCAAGAAAGAACTTTGATAATTATAGATGCCCTTTCCGCGTCAATGCTTCGTCTGCCTCCGTCCCCTGCGTACACCGCTATCGCTTCAAGAAGGCGCACGATTTTCCCCTCATGATAGATTTGCATAGTTTCTTCTGCAAGCTCACTTTCGCTCGATTCAAAAACCATACGTCTAACTGTAGCAGTGGGAATTGCTCCATTCTCAAGCGTCAATGCAAAGTACCTGTCGAAGCATTCTGGAGCAGCAATACTATTTCTTATAATGGAATCTCTATGGGAGTATCCTCTCCCAACGCCATACGGCCACCTCATATTCGTTTTAATTCCCGGAAATAGAGTGCCAAGTATATTCTTTGCTGCTTCTAAATCTGTAACGCTTCCGTCATCCGGAGCTATTCTGTTAATCGCACGTTCGACTTTCTCTTCCGCCTCTTTTTGGCGCTCATGTGAGAAGCTGCGCCTCTCCCCGCATAGTATATCCTTATAACTCGGCAGTTTTGAGTAAACTGTCGGCTCGAATACTTGCAGACATGTAAGCCCCAGCAAATCAGCAGCACTTGTCTCATTCTTCAAAAGCTCATATTTGAGCGAGAATACATTCGTGTACCGAATCACATCTCGTATCGATCTAATGTAGTTTTTGATTCCCTGCTGGAACAATTCACCCCATGTCTCCTTGTCCCAATCCTCTTCCGGAATATCGCCGAGAATCCCATTTAACTTTGAAAAAAGCGCTTCATGGATATCATCAATATTCGGCGCTGGAATCTCAAACGGCACTTGGACGATTTTCTCTAAATATTCCTTGCCATCACCATGCTGCACTTTTCCGAGCGCACGAACCACAACATCATAATCAAAAGCTAAGACGTATATGGTGTTGGGAAAATCTGCCAATGATTTGACCAATTGAAAAACTGCTACGATCTCTTCCTCAGAAAGTCGATCTATATCGTCGATGGAAACAATAATCTTCATCTTTTCATCTTTTAACTTTTCGATGATCTGATTTTTGCTCTCCTGCAAGTCTTTTGTGCGCTTTTCAACCTTTTTTCCTGCCTTTTTTGCAATAGCCCTAAAAAACGCGGCAATTCCTCCTCCTACAACCGGAATAAGGCTCGTCGCATCGAATACATCCGCATACTGGTCAATCAATTCCCATACTTTTTCAGCCTTTTTATTTTTGAGCTTGATTGCCGTTGCCATCTGCTTAAAAAACTGCGTGACAAGTTGCTTCGAATCGGAGCATAGCCATGGATTAAATCTGAGAACAACCACGCCGTCATCGATTTGCTCTACATTTTCAAAGACCATATTCAGCAGTGATGTCTTACCGCTTCCCCACTCGCCATATAAACCAATCGTGAGAGACGATGGGAACGAATACTGCACTAAAGTCTTTGCAAGGCTCTCTGCAAATGAGCCTCGGTTCAGCTCGTCTTCCTCCAACTTTGCGATAGGTAAATCCGAACTAAGCATTACACAACCTCCTTGAAATGTTCTGCGTATCAAATCACACACTCTCAGCTGTGACGCTGAAAACATCCTCGATCGGTATCTCTCTCCGGTTCGTCATTTGGATCATCCCAGCGACCGCGTCGATGCGCTTGACCTCGCCGGTGACGGTCTGGTAGCTCCCGCCATTTTTCCTCTCATCCGGCACGAAGTAGGTGATGGACACCGTTGGCCTCTCCGGGAGCAGTTCTTGAAGATGCTGCAGCTCCGCGTCGACGCGCGTGATCTCGCTCTCGTCGAGCTCGATGCGCCGGTCCGTCAGCCGACCTGTTTCCGCGATGGCAGCGTGGTGGCCGGTCAGGGCTGCAAAGGGGGAAAACTGCGCCGCGCGGTCGTGCAGCGACATGCGCGGATGGTTCTGCGAGGTCGGATGCGGGAGGTCAATGATATCGTCGTATTTGCCGCTCATGCCTTGTGCCCTCCGATCTGGCCGTTGCGCTCTCGGGCGGTCGCGCCGTCTAAATAGCTCCCGCCGTTCAAAATCGCGTTCTTGCCGAATTTTTTCTTGATGCCCAACATCGCTTCCTGTATTTTGCGCTCGCGTTCCAATCTGATTTCCTCGTCCTTGTGCTGCTGTTCCTGCGCCGCGATATCGTCAAACAGGTTAAACTGCACTGGCGCTTCGGCTTCCTGCGGAACATCGTCCTCGCTTACGATCTTGTTCGCTGTGATGGTGATCCTGCGGACGGACAGCTTGGGGTTGACCTTCCCGTCATAAATCCCGAGAATCGCATCCATGATGCTGCGCGCAGAGGACGTCTTGCGCGGTAAATTCGCTGTACCGTGTGCATGCTTGGGGATTTTCCTGCCGTAGCGGTCCGTCACGATCTCGCCGCGGAAATTGCCGCCTGCGGTGTTTTCAATGTCGTAGCCGACCGTCAGCGTGAGCTGGTCGGTCACGAGGCGTTTTTCAAGCAGGTCCATTGCGACGGCCTCTGCCATTTCGCGCACGACGAGGCGCGCTTTATCGTAAGGATACGGACACTGCAAAACCTGCCCGGAGCTGATGCTGTTTGTCTCCGGCCGGTACGCTTTGATGTCTTCCATCCGGCATGGTTCCCAGCCCCATGCATGGTCGATGAGCAGCTCTGCGTTGATGCCGAACATCTGGTAGAGCAGCTCTTCGTTGTAGTATTCGCTCGGCTTGCCGATGGAGCATTTTGCAATGTCGCCCATGGTGTAGATACCGATGGCCTCGAGCTTTTTGGCGTAACCCCTTCCGACGCGCCAAAAGTCCGTCAGCGGACGGTGCGCCCAGAGCTGCCTGCGGTAGCTCATTTCGTCAAGCTCTGCGATGCGGACGCCATTTTCATCCGGCGCGACGTGTTTCGCCATGATGTCCATGGCGACCTTGCAGAGGTAGAGATTTGTTCCGACGCCCGCCGTGGCTGTGATGCCCGTGGTGTGCAGCACATCGAGAATCATGGTCTTTGCCAACTCATGGGCGGTCATGTGATACGTCTCGAGGTAGCTGGTCACATCCATCATCACCTCATCGATGGAGTAGACGTGGATGTTCTCGGGCGCGACGTATTTGAGATAGACATTGTAGATCTGCGTGCTGATCTGAATGTATTTCGCCATCTGCGGCGGTGCGACAAGATAACCCACCGCGCGCGACGGGTCAGCCGCCAGTTCGTGGGCATCGCAGCTCTTTTCAAAAAGATTGCCGCCTGCTTTGCGCCGCCGTTCGGCGTTGACTTCCTTGACGCGCTCAACCACTTCAAAGAGCCGCGCTCTGCCGGAAATACCGTATGCCTTCAGAGAAGGCGATACCGCGAGACAAATGGTTTTCTCCGTGCGGCTAAGATCTGCTACGACCAGATTGGTCGTCATCGGGTCAAGGCCGCGCTCCATGCACTCGACAGACGCATAATACGATTTTAAGTCAATGGCGATATATGTCCGCCGCATGGTGCACCTCCTCGCTCTTAGTGTCTACCAGTATATCATAACGCTATAAATCGAACAACTGTTTGTATAAAACTTTTGTGAGGAATCTTGTGGAAACAGTCAGTTTCAAAAGTGCGTACGTCATGCTACAATGGAACGCGTTTGTGATTGGAAGAAGAATGTTTTATACGACAGAAGAGGCCGCGATCGTGTGCGGCTTTTTGGATTTGTACCTAAACCGCGACAGCGTTGATCGCGCCGTGCGGGAGCAGAATCGAAAATTCCAGCGCAGCGCCGCGAGGGGTGACCTTCGGCGCAAGGATTACCGGTGGGCGGAAAAGGCGCTTGACTTCCTCCAGCCCTGCTGGTGGCAGTTGCATGAGGATCATAGAGCGCTGCAAAACGCGCTGCTGAAAACACACCTACTGGCTCAGAGATAAAACAATCGGTTTTTGCCTTTGCTGAAAGTGTATCACACTTCTGTCTTTTATGACCTGACTTAAGTTATAGCGAGAGCTCCCAAACTCACTTTACAAGCGAGTTTGGGAGCTCTCGTTATGTGTCTTTTAGTTATAATTCGCACCAGGGAAAAGCATTGCTGTGATGCCCTCGACATATGATCTTGTTCTGTCTGTAAATCGCATCATTCCTATATACTTTGTTCGATCTCCAAAGACATCTTTTCTTCCGAATATTGCCTGATAGATTTCCTCCAGTCTATCTGCAACTTTCACAAGGTTTACGCCCGATTCATCGCGTATCTCGATATCTTCACCATTATGGATGAGAGATTCTTCCCTGGCTAAGAACGGAGTACATTCAAGTATGCCTATTCCCATAAGGATTTTTTTCATTGGGGTGGAGTCGTTTCCTGTTACGAATCGGTGGTACATATCCAAATCATACATCTGAAGTCCTATGATGATTGGAATAATATAACTTGCCGTAAAGGCTCTATCAAGGTCAAAACTTGTGCTCCTACGCAGCCAATCAAATTGTGGTTCAGCAATTTTTATCAGCCGTGCATATCGCTCAGCTTGCCGAAGCGAAAAGTTAAACTGCCGTACAACCTCATGGCAAACAATGCCTGCGATTTCATCCGAGCCAATCTCCAGTCGATCTCGAAGGAATCTTTCGTAGTCGGCATTTGGAATTGAAACACGAAGGTCAAAAAACTTGTCCAAATATTTTGTAGCATCAAATCCATTGCCATAATAATTCCGTATCGTCCATTGCAGTTGCGTAAGGCTTACTGAAAATACAAAGGTGATACGCTCATCGTCGAAATAATGCTTGATACGCTCCAAAAAGCGTATCGCATAGTCGGGTTTGCATCGGTCCAGCTCATCAATAAAAAACACTAACCGGTTTGCCTTTTCTGCGGTGAGCGTGTCGATAAACTCATGTATTTTGCTTTTCAGTTCTTCTGTATCCCTGATCTCTGAAAGGCGATCCTTGATTTCCACCTTTCCAAGGCCTTTGACTAGGGAGGTTAAATTCTTCCCTGTAAACGCATCAAAAACGGCGGCAGCTGCTTCGAGTACATGAGATGGACTATCGCTTAAATCAGCTTTCTGCCCACTTTGACTGGCAGCATAAACCAGCGACAAAATCGGATCGTCATGGTTGTCATAGGTCCATGCATCATAATATACGGTAGCATAGGAGTTTGGCTTTTCGTCTGCTTTATACAATGTCCGAATTTCTCTGCGAGTTTCATCTTCCATACGAAATTGCGGATTGTGCGCATCCAAGATCAACTTGACCTGTTTCACAAAAAAGGTCTTACCGCTGCCCCAATCCCCATTCAGCGCAACGGAATAGCAATTATCCTCCATATGTGTCAACAGCCGGACAAATTGGAACACATATTCATTTCGTTGTATAGGATTTTCCCGCAGTAGTTTATACGCGTTTTCCTCCGTAGGGTTTAAACTGTAGTTTCTCACTGAATAACCTCCCCCTCGCAAAATAAGATCTATTTAAAAAAATATAGCACATTAAGGGAGGAAAGAACAGAGGGCCGCTCCTGTCTTGGTTGGAAGCATACTGCTATAACCGGATATGGAGCGGCCCTCGCCGTTTCTGAAATTTGTCTTTGCTCAGTCCTATTCGACACTACTTCCCGGACTGTCGGGCGGCTGAACGAACCGGCGCTTGGCAGCGCCCATCGGGAATCTCACCCCTCCGAGGATCTCTCCGAGCTGCCCCCATTGCTTGCGGCTGTGGCTGGACAGGATGTACCATTATAGGCTGACGGGATCATTGCAAGACAGGCTGCCACACCTGCTTTTGGCTGGGTGAGTTTCGCTTGGCACCTTAAAAGGCCGTTCTTTGACATCGGAGGCTTGTCCGATGCAGGTGGTCTTCGCGCACCCGCCGCATCGCTGTTCCCCTTCGTCGGGGGACCGTCAGCTGACGTTATTCGTCACCGGATATAGCCGCTGTTGTGTCGGCATTTTTCAAAGGACAAAACCTGCCGCCTTGACCGGCAGGGAGAAGAGTATTTGATCCCTTCACTTAAGTACCCGCCACAGACGCATTTCTACAAAAAGAATTTTCAATTTTTCAGAAGTTTTTTTAATTTCCTCAGAATACACCGCTCCTGATAGCTGACGCTCTGCTGCGTTACGCCAAGGTGTCGGGCGATTTCCGCCTGGCTGAAATCGCACCAGTACCGCAAATGAAGGAGAAGCCTCTCATCGTTTGGCAGTCGTTCTACCGCGCAGCGCAGATTTTCCAGCTCGATTTCATGAAGCAAGGTCTCCTCCGGAGAAGTCTCCTGTTGAGCAAATTGGTGCTCCTCTAAGAGGTGTTCGTAGGAAAGCTCTCTCTGCGGCCAGATTACGGTTTCCATTGTCCTTTTGTTCGTTCGAGTGCGATTTACCTTCAAATCGTACTCCAGATACTCCTGCTTTCGGTCGCATTGTTTCAGGAACTTCAAAACGTCCGGGCGCTCCTTCAGGCAGGGATACATGGTCAAGTAGTCGGGATGGTATGCATCTCGCTTCTTCATATTTAAGTCCTCCGTGTTCTGAAAATTTTGAAATGGACAAAATTTCAGAAACGGTGGATCTCGGCAGCGGCAGTCAGGACGTGATCGCCGTTGGATAAGAAAAGTGCAAGCGTACAGCTGCGGCTGTACGCTTGCCTTTTTATCGATAAAATGATGAATCGCCGTGCAGGCGAAATATACTTCGCAAGAATAGAGCTTTACTTCTAATTCTTCTTCGTATTTGTCCCCTTTACCCGGCGCATCCTTCCAGACTGAAAAGCCATATAGGACTCCAAACGCCGGGTCCTTTTTTTACGGAACCTCCCGAGGTTTCCCTTTGTCCATAATAATACCTCGCTATTTCTACGAGTGATTAGAACCGCGCTTCTAATATCTTGAAGCTCAACAGCATTCATCAGAAGCGTGGTTCCAATTAGAATGAAAACAATAGGAAGGGTGAAGGTATGCACGATATTTGCAATCTTTTTGGAGTTGCCCTGAACAGGGCACGGCATGAGCTTGGTCTGACACAAGTTGAACTGGCCGAAAAGCTCGGGACGACGGATCGCAGCATTTCCGACCTGGAGCGCGGAAAGACCAATCCGAAGCTGGACACGGTTGCGCATTTTGCACGCTCTTTGGAGATCAGTGTAGATGCTTTGATCGGAGTAGTGCCAAAGGGTGATGTTCCATCCTGCGTCAAGGCGTTCTTTGCAGGGATGAGCGCAGAGGAAGCGGCCAAATACATACGGCTCTGTAAGGATGCCGACGAGCTCACAAAGGAATAATAGCGGCATTAAATTAGGCGGCGGTAAGCAATCGTGCTTATCGCCGCCTTTGATACTACAGAGACGGCAAATGGTCGTTACTGATGGTATTTGCAATAAGGATTTATTTCACATTTGTTCCGCCTAATTGTTGTAATACTGCGAACTGAAAGGGCTTACTGGAACCGGTAGCCTTGCGTGGTCAGCACATGTAAATACTGTCATATTGCCTGGAACGACCGGATAAGCCAGCCGTTTCCGTTTTTCTGCAGTGTCAAAACGGCTGGACCTTCGTTACAGGACGATGCTCCCCACAATGTGACAATGGCACCGCTCTTTTCACCGTAGCTCGGATTAAATGCTCCAGGGCCAAAGTCACTTGTAAAGGTGTAGAAACAGTCCGTTTCTGGAATATAGCACAGATTAGATTTCCAGTCCGAGTGCATATCCTCTATGGTGATACCGGCGTACTGCATTAGGATGTCGTTGATGTAGCTTCGCGGTAAGCGATGACATGGTGTGGGCATTTCTTCAAGTGTTAGCAGGTGGCCATCCGTCGCTCGGAAGTTTATCTTCTTCTGTACGAGCCGAAATTCATCTTCGTCATCCGAATCAAGGACTTTCAGGCTCGGGCAGTAGGTGATAAATGTGTTTGCGTCCATGTCGCGGGGATCATCATATAGCGAGGTGAAGAAGCAGCTAATGGGCGTGGGGGAGACCGTATATCCGCCCCATTCCTCAATGTAAGTGCTTACCTGGCAGGCTGTGTAAGCCTCAAGCTCATCCAACTCATCTGCGGTGAGAGGGGGGCTTGTGCTGCGGTAAAGGTCAGCAGTCCGAGCTTCACTATACCATTTTCCAAAAGTGTCATAAACCATCCAACCAAACTGCTGCGCTGAATTGTCTTGTTCTGCGGGAATATCAGATAGTCTGAACCAGCCATCACCAGTATCGGTAGTCACATGGAACGGCTGAAGGCCAGTAAAACCGTTTTGATAGGAGATAAGCGATATACCATCGCCGTGGAACTTATAATAATATTCACCGCTGGGATTCCAGTTCTCAGGCGGTTGGCAAGTCTCCCATACATCGTAATCTTGCAATTCCTTTATGTACTTTTTTGTACGGATGGCAGCATTTGCAGGATGGGTTTCCTCATTTTCACCATTGCAGTAGGTCAGAGTTGAATTCGATGCATCCAGTGCTGATAAAATCTCTTTGAGATCAGCGATAGTCAGCGCCGTTGGTGCTGCATCTGACCGATTTGCCTGCGGCGGTTCTTTCCCGCTGCATCCGACCATTGAAAGCAGTAAGGTGAGAGTAAGTAGAAGATGCGAAAATCCCTGTGTTGTTCGCTTCATAAGATCATCTCCATGTCATAGTAGATTAGTGGCGACTAATTGCTGATGTTGTAAGCTCTTTTGGAGAAAAGAAAATACTTTTGAACTGGGACAATCCAAGTTAGCAGCAGTGCCTATATAAAATAAATATGATTATCCCTGTGACCTGTATTATTTCGCCTTGCGGCTGCGCACAAGGCTGACAAAATAGCATCCCACGACGGCCAGATAGACGAGGAACGAGCCGAGGCCGCCCCCCTCCTGCAGATAAGAGCCCCAGAGCATGGGAGCGCAGTATTGCCCTACTCCCTGGATGATGATGCTGTCGCCCATAGTGGCTAAGAAAATGAGCGCGGACATAAGTGCATAGGCGACCGTAAACGGCGCGAGATAGGACTTTTTGCAGTACAGCGTTGACCAGAGCAGAAGAAGCGTGATCACGACGCAGGCGAGACTCTGGAAAATCAGCAGCACCCCGATTTGGTATTTCGGTGAAGAGAGCAAATGGCCGTAAAAGGTGCCTTCTCCAATCATGTTCATCCAGAAACCGGGCGTCATGCACTCATGTACATATGCGATCAGAGGCGAGTCGCCGGACGGAGAGACGAGAGACGGCTGCGAGCGGATTGAGAGGGTGAAGAAAAGAGGGACGAGAATTGCGAGAAATGGCGCGGCGAACAAAAGCCTTTTGCTCGACTGTATGATACGTGACGATTGCATGTTCGGGATTCTCCTCTCTGTAAAGTCATTTCGCTTCATCAAATAGATTAATATCCGCTTGCTCGTCTGGCAAGATCACGGCCTGACCGGTTGCATAGATATGAGAGATAATAAAGTCTTGCTATGCAATAAGATCCTGATAGGCTTTTGCAAGCATAGAGTCTGATTTGCTATATTCGGCATTACTCGGTGTTCTGAACAGATAGGTGTAGTTTCCTGTTTGTGCGACGACAACGTCATGTTCTGCAATGATCAGAGGCGTTTCCTCTTAGTCCATTCGTTGAATTGATTTTGCTGCTTTATAAATGCATCAGGCGGTCGATTTCTTACATAATTTTTGCTTTTTGACATTTCAGCCAATTAGAGCATTGTCCCTTTGTGCAAAGTTTCAACTTGAGTTCTGGGACTTGTTTTATCTGCCAAACGATGCTTATAATCATTTCGCGGGGTATCTCGCCTCGTGAGGAGGTTATCCATGCTATCGTACTTACTCGCTGCGCTGGAAAGCGAAGAAGATAAGCGCAGATTTACAGAATTATACGAAGAAAATCATGTGCGTGCTGAGCAGACGGCGCTCCGTATTTTGAGAGATCCTCACGATGCCGAAGATGCCGTGCAGAACGCTTTTTTGCAGGTGATCCATCATTTTGATGAGATTTCCGAAATTCCTTGTAAGAAATTAGGCTTCTGGATCATCTCTATAGTGAAAAACGAAGCACTTATGATTCTGAGACGCAAACAGAAAGAGCTGCCGCAAGAGAATTGGGATACTTTTTCAGCAGATGTCAGCGATCCAACAAGCTATAACGAGCTTGTCCGGCTGTTCTCTCAGCTTCCACCGACCTACCGGGCGGCGCTGGAAATGCGGCTGATCAACGGCTACTCCGGCAAGGAAATTGCACAGCATCTTGGGATCTCAGAGTCCGCGGTCAATACGCGCATTTCTCGTGGTCGCACGCTGCTTCGTGAAATTGCAGTCAAGGAGGGATTTCACATATGACAGAGCAGGAACTTGACCTTTTAATGCGTAATGTGCTGTTGGACGCCATTGCACTGGATGAAGAAACGAACACAGAGACGATCCCGTATACGCCGTCGCTGCATCATCAAAAGCAGATCAAGGCAATGCTCAAGGACCCTCTGCGCTGGGCACGTGATCGAAAGCGACCTGTTTGGAAAAGAGCCTTAAAGCGGGTCGCTGTCATACTACTGGTGATCTCGCTTGCATTCGGTAGCCTGATGGTCGTTAGTCCAACTGCTCGAGCGACATTTATCCGCTGGGTCACAGAATGGTATGAGACGCATGTGACGTACCGTTATGCGGGTGACGATATGGTCGGAGATCTTCCGGAGTATACCATTACTGAATTACCGGAGGGATACGCTGAAGACCGTGATCAGCGAATTGAGTTTGGGACACAGACTTTCATTTCTTATCAGAATGGTGATATTGATTCTGCCATTACACTTCACTACTGTTATATGCAACAAGGCGCTGCAACTATATTTGTTTTGGAAAATGCAGATAGCATTCCCGTCATAGTGAATGGTTGCGAGGGTCAAATCTTCTTGTCTAAAAATTTGGAAACAACCAGAAATGCTATCACTTGGATTGATGTTGAACAAAACATTCAGTTTACTATTCAGGCTCGATTAAGTACTGGCGACCTTTTGCACATAGCCGAAAGCGTTTCTTTGGATAATTTGCCGGAAATTGAATGATTGTTTCTTTTTTGTAAGAAAGGCACCTTCTTTTTCATCTATTTGTCAGAAAGTGCGGATTCTTGACAAATAGTAATTGCCGTTTTTCATAGGTCCTGTAAAGAACATTGCGCAAATTGTAAAAAGTGGTGGCGAAAATGCGATTGAATTCTTCAAAAAAATTTTTAGAATCTACTACTGTTCAAGTTTTGACTATTACCCTATGTGTGTTTGCAATTGTTGCTCTGCTTCTTCGCCTGAGATTGCATCAGACAATGCTCAGCGTAGTTACAACATCGTACGCTTCCATAGATGAAACCAGAGCACACATAGAAGGGCAAATATGGTTGCCAGACTTGCGGCAACGCGATGTCGAGAATTATTGCGCGGGTTTTGTCTATACGGATGAGAGTAAAACAACATTAGACCATATTTCTGCGCGGTACGAACTTCAGGGTGGCTGTGTATTGCGTTTCCTTGCAGATTACGACCGTACGATAGACTTGATTATAGACGATAGCAATGATTTGCAATTTTTGGAATGTGATAATCGTTGCATTTATTACAGGCAGGATAGTAGCTCACGGACTGATTTCTATTTCGCATACTTCAGCGAGAATGACATTTACTATGAACTTATGCTGTCAGTGCCAATTGGTACTTTATCTTCTGATGATGCGATGGGAATGTTGTTTCGAATAGCGTCTCCCTGACCTTTTAAGGAGAGTAAGTCCAAAACGAGTCGTATTCGAGCAAGTGGATGGCTGTTTAATTAAGATTAATTAAGAGGCTTATATTGGTAAAAATGCAAGTGTTGCTGATACTTCGCAAAGGAAAAAAGTACACTAAATATCATTACAACACTTTCTGCAGAGGATAATAAAATGGTAAAATGAATGATATAGAGGGTTGAGATGGGCTTAAAGATTCATGATTTTTGTGCGGTGCGGATACGCTGTCTTGTGATTGTGGAGATAATCTGCCTGATATTTTTTGCCGCAGGTTGTACAGGAAAGACTGTGGAGGGAGTCAAGGAAGATTTTCCGTTTGAAACCGTCCAGCTTGCGTCAGAATATGGTACGCTGTATATACAAGCGTCCTCATACTCCGAGGAGATTGGCAAAGAGATTCTTCAGCAGTTTGACACCGATGTGGAAACTGCCGTGCAGCGGACTGGCTGCGGTGGAGCAGATGTCTTGCTCTGCATTGCGGATTCAGCGACCGCAAGCTATTACGCGGATGCGGACGAGTGGTATTGTTCTGCTCAGCAGATACAAAGCGGCGCTTACCGCAAGAGGCTTTTGGAAGAGCTTTACGATTTGCATGATTACGGCACGCTTGTCGGACTGGCCCGTGCTGTTTATGATCCTGAAAGCACGGGTGCCGATTTCAAAGCGTACTACGCAGATGAGGACCACCTATCTGTGCTTTCTCTGTTTGCGGCATATTTTATAGACGACTTCACCAATAGAGAAACTGTGGAAATGGCAGAGTGCACAGCAGGGGAGTTTGTCGGATATTTGCTGGAAAACGGCGGTTTAGATCGTGTGATTGCTTCGCCGTTTTCCGAGAGTGACCGCAATGAATGGCTACGTGCGATCGATGTTGCAGCCGAATACCGTAACCTCTACGGTATGGAATTCCTCGAAGATGCGATTTATCGGGAAAACTATCGGTATCCGCTAATTATGCGTCACGGCGTTCATCAGTATAACTTTCTCCCCCTGCGCAGCTTTGCAACGCCTGTGGAAGTCTGGAAAGCATTGTCACAGTATGCGGAGGGAATGCAAACATTGTGGGATCATCTTGCTGAATATGCACCGTCCACTTGTGAACGCATTCGCACACAATGGGCGCTGCCGATGACGACGAGTTTTACCGCTGTAGGGGAAAGTCAGGAAAAGCATGGCGGCATTGTGACGGTTGCCCGCCCAATGGACTGGTTGCACGAAACTATACATTTTCTTCTGGAGCGCGAGATGGGAAAGGACCCTGCATGGACGCAGGAGGGAATGACAACATATCTTTCTAGCTTGACTGGACAGACATTTGATGGCGACAATTATTACGCGCTGCTAACGCTGGACTACAGCAAAATAGCGGATAGTCCGAGTAAGACCATCGCACTCCAGTTGGTCGAGTATTATCACACGCACTGGCTTCAGGAGAGCTATAATCCGTTGACATATTACCGCGCGCTGGGATTATTCCGCGAGGCGGCGGAGGAGGCTGGAGCGGAGGATTTCCGCCCCATCGTTGTCTCTTGTGGCGAGCGGCGGAATGAACTTTCCGGAGGAAACTTCACCGAAGAGAACGGCAATGAACTATCCTATTATCAGGCGATGCTCGTCGTTGACTATCTAGTTGAGCAGCATGGACTTGATGCTGTGCTTGAAGCCTTTTTTGAGGATGAAGATTTTCCTGAAAGCTTTGGCCTAACATATCAAGAGGCTCTGCATGCGGCTGAAACGTCTTTTAGTTAAAAATAGGAAAATAAAAATGCCTACAATAAGTAGGGTGCACTTATCTCAGATGCTAATGCCGCTTGTATTGACTGCTAAATGCAGAAGATATTAGCGCCTAATTGCTCACTGAAAGTGAAAACGCGCGTTGGTGAAAGATCTCAATCTTTATGAATTCTTCCATATTCGGTCAGATCAAATTATAGGCGGGAACATCCTTGCAAGATGTTCCCGCCCTCTTATACCCATTTCCGCTGCACGACATTATACCTCAATTTTACTGTCGTGCCGACTGGCAGCCATTCGCTGCAGCCGATGCCGACAGGCTCTCTTTCAAGATCGGTCGGCTGCGCTTAGCTTCACAGGCGTTCGAGGGAAAGATTATTTGATTAGCAAGGGGCGTCCTTACCGTCCGGGTATTTTGGTGTGTACGAAGTGTCAAAGCTTTCCTGCTCCGGAGCGAGGGGAAATGTATCGATACTGCCAGCCTCACCGCGGAAGCAAAAATAGAAGCTGAGTGCGTGATAGAAAAGCACCTGCTGCTCTTCGGTCAAAAAGTCGGGTGCGGCGTAATTTGTACGAAGCTATTTGGAGACGGGCAGTTCGGCAGCGGAAAGAGAAGTACGTGCGTTATAGAAGTCAGTTTCCTCTACACCGTCCCACTCGCCGATGAGCTGCATATCTGCCTGATTCGGTGTGGTGAAGGCATCAAAACGCCAGCCTGCATCAGTATAGATCAGAGTGACCGGATAGGTGCGCGTGTACTCATAGCTTGTTTTCAGCCGCTCGTCGCGCTCGGCCTCGGTTTCGTCCTGACGAGGGTAGGGATAAGAGTAGTGCGCCGTCACCGTGAAGTCGATCCGATCATCCGTCTGTGCAGTCAGAGTGAATTCGTCGGGAATGTTGCTGTTGTAATATTGGTCGCCGTAGGCGCAGTCGAGGATAAAAAGCCGACCGTCGTGCTCGATGTAGATCGGCGCGTTACCGTTGTCATTGCAGGCAGACCAGAGTGCATTGGTGAACAGCGCATAGACGACGCGGTCAAAGTCAGCCCAGGACTGCCAACGGCTGTGGGAGCTGATGTAGGTGTAGTCGGAGCCGTCCGGCGTGTACTCGTCGTACTCGGCTTGGCCGTCTGCGGCGGGGAAGGCGTCGTCGATGCCGGTCGTCTCGCCGTCAAACATCGCACTATAGAGCGCAAACGCCTGCCTGTAAAGTGTTTGCTGTTCCGCCGTCAGAAAATCCGGCGCGGCGCGAAGCTGTGCAGCATCATCCAGCGGAAGGTCGGTATCGGTCAAATAATACTCCGCGGGCTTTGATTGATTGGATGTATCTGGCTTTGCTGTACAGCCTGCAAGCAGCAGGAGCAATACCGCAAGCGCGGTAGGAAATAGACGTTTCATCATGGTGCTTGTCCTCTTGATGTTAGATTTTTGCGCAGTCATTCTGCTTTTCATTCAGGGATATATACTTCCGCAGGACGTCCGTGCCAGGGATTCTCCCAGCCGGAGGTCCCGTCCTGATAATACATGGTGACATTTTCGGTGGAATCAAATACATAATTGGATTGCTGCGGTGCATCGCCCTTGAAGTAGACCGCACGCAAGTTTGGACAGTCGCAAAAAGCACAGTTGCGCAGGAGTGTAACGCTGGAAGGAATCGTCACCGTCTCCAACGAAGTGCAGTCGTAAAAGGCGTTGTCCTGAATTTCCGTCACACCATCCGGAATCACCACAGCGGTTATGCTCGTGCAGCCTTCAAACGCTCCCGTCGTGCCCGTGACGTTTCCAATCGCGGAAACAGTTTTTCCGCCGATCTGTGAGGGAATCACGATATCTGTTTCAGTCCCGATATACCGGCTAATGGTAACTGTGCCATCCTCGTTTTCCGCTATTTCAAAGTTTGCGGCGTCGGTGACAGATCCCTGCGGAGATTCGCCGCTGGCATTGTTGTTCTCCGGCACATCGGTTGTCATTTCTCTTTTTTCTGTTGGAGTAGACGGCTGGTCATCGGCTTCCGGCGTATTCTGTGTGTCGCTGCATGAACTTAGGGTCATAAGAAGAGCAATACTTACGGTGATGACCGAAAGTCTCGGAATTTGGCGCATGATAAAAGACCTCCTGCATATTCTGAAATGAAAAATTAAGGTGATGGAATGTAGAGAGATTCCGGCAGCACTATCGGAGTGAGCTTTGAAAGATCGAAGCTGTCAGCCAGTTCTTCAAGCAGATCCCGCGTCAAGCCGTCGGTACTTCCCGCCAAAATAATGACGGTCACAAAGCTGTCCGGCAAATCAGCCAGAATCAGTGCTCTGCCAGGGCCAAGCGCCAATGTGGCCGATATGCCGCATGATGTTTGATACTGCCATTCCTGATAACTCATTGCATCGATAACATTGAGAGAAACTTCATTTAGCGACCCCTTGGCGCAGCGCTGCAGCTGATACAACACCTCTGTGTTCGAAATATTTGCACTGCCGTCTACATGAAAGCTTCCATCATCAAACATATAAGTTGCTACGCCATCAGTTCCTCCAAGATATCCGCTGCACGGTTCCAAAAGCTCTGGATGGATCGTTAGGTCGTACACTTTAGCATGAAGTTTTAAGCTGTGTTTGTTTGCAATGTGTTCCAGTTCGTCGAACATTTCTTTTGTGTAAACTGTGTAGCCGGAATAACGCTGCAGACTTTCATCGATCACATTACCGAGAGATGAGGCAATCGTGCCGTCCGGATCATACTGATTCAGAAATGCTGACCACTCGGACAATGCCTGACCCTCAGGGGTGTTCATATATTCGGAAAGGCCAATCATACATGGTTTTGGCATGACCTCTCCCTGCGCATATTCACCGCTTTCACGTTGTTTCGGAAATAGGAGAAGATCGCCAATTCCCAAAAGGTGCGCAGCCATTACTGTAGCAGTTAGGCCGACGATAAGTACAGCTATGAGAAGGAGAGATTTGCCACGAGAAAGTTTTACCTTATGATGCTGATATTCAATGGCTTCGACAATAAATTTGTCATCGATCTCATTTAATGCGCTGGAGAATTTTTGAGCCAATGTCAACAAGCCAAAACACCCCTTTCTGCAAGATGCGTTTGTAATTGCTTACGAATTCGGGAAAGCCGGACAGAGACATTCTTTTCCGTCAGACCGGTTCGGGCTGCGATTTCTACATAGCTATCGGAGAACCAGTAGCGCCGCAGGAAGATCACGCGGTTTTCCTGTGATAGGCCCCTGAGAAAATCTTCAATGATCGCAATCAGCTCTTTTTCCTCGAGAGAGTCTTCAACCGAGACTGAGGAAGAAAGACAATTTTCCAATTCCTCCATTGTCGAGTCGTAATTGCTGTTTCGCTTGAGCGCTGTATTGGCCCGATAACGCATGATAGAAATATTCCGAACGATCTTGCAGACAAAGACGGACAGCGGATTGGGCCTGTGCGGAGGGATCGCGTTCCAAACGCCGAGATAGGCATCATTCACGCATTCCTCTGCGTCCTGTTGATCCTTCAAAATGCTGCGGGAAAGATTATGGCAAATCGCCCCATATTTGCCGTCCAGCGCTTCGATTGCAAGCTCAGAACGTGCAAAGAACAAATCAATGATCTTGATATCATCCACAAGGAATCACACCCTTCTATTTATTACCTTGCAAATTGGGGTGAACTACTACATCAAAGCAAGAATTTTTATCGGGAATTTTGGAAGATTCCCTGTTCTCCGCCGTCGTATTGCTGTCCCAACATAAAAAGCAATACGACCAGCAAGATCTCATTTCTTTACCCAGACCGGTTTTCGTTCCATTCTATAACAGATGTGCGGGGATATCAAACCCTTGAAGAATTTCGAAATATCTATAGTGTGCGTGTATGGTTTGGCACGGAAAACAACCTATAATTTACATTGATGTACCACTTGAAGAACATTTTGCACATAGCTGAAAACATTTATTTGGCTAACTTGTCGAAAGATGAATGGCGCGTTATTTCTTGTAAGAATGTGTTCTCTTTTTACATCTATATATCAGACGTTAAAAGAATTATTGATTTATCCCATCAGCTCCTTTAGTATGGCTATTGATAAAACAAAATGATTTTGCAGTGGAGGCATTCTCATGGAAAGAAACGGAATAGACAAACTCAAAAAGGTCAGCATAATACTCCCGTTGGTCGTTGCGGTCATATTCAATTCCAGTGTTGCGGCTATTGATCGTGAGAACAATTCTAAACTGAGCTGCGGAATAGATTCCT
>ERZ780139.547-NODE-547-length-38976-cov-4.516816_pt1 | contig 38976 bp, 26 predicted proteins | sample MGYA00511476_ERZ780139 | MGnify/ENA primary metagenome ERZ780139 (study PRJEB29588, sample SAMEA2158190) | human gut metagenome | biome: human gut; feature: human-associated habitat; material: faeces | place: Denmark | collected 2008/2010 ... | reverse complement strand
CACAAGCTGTCCTATATCATAAATACTTCTTACACCATCTATGCTATGCCATACACGACGTCCTTATCTTTGACGAGATTGTTCGATTTTGCGTAATCGTTAAGAATCTTCGTAACGCCCGATTTGAAACCCACCTCGTGTGTTCCGCCCTCCGGCGTGGGAATGTTGTTTACGAATGAGAACACGCTCTCGGTATAACTGTCCGTGTGCTGAATGGCAAATTCGATCAGTATGCCGTCCTTTTCAGTCTTTGCGTATACGGGCAGATCGTAAAGTTTCATCTTACCCTCGTTGAGATATAAAACGTAATCGACAAGACCGCCATCATACTTGAACGTTTTGCTGTAAAACTTATCGTCGTCGCGCAAATCGGTGAGTTTAATCGAAATACCCTTATTAAGGAAAGCGAGTTCGCGCAGACGTTTTGCAATCGTTTCAAGGCTGAACTCTACAGTTTCGAAAACGTCCTTATCCGGTTTGAAACGGACGAAAGTGCCGTGCTTGTCCGTCTTTATCCTGGTGTTCTGTAAAGGTTCTTCCGGCTCGCCCGAAATCATCTTTTTACGGGTTTTGTCGTAATAACTGTGGAATCTCATTTTGTAGATAGTCTTATTATAAACTTCTACTTCGAGCCATTCCGAAAGAGCGTTCGTAACCGACGCGCCTACGCCGTGCAGACCGCCCGAGAAACTATAGTTTTCATTGTTGAACTTGCCACCGGCGTGAAGCTGCGTGAATACTACCTGAACGCCGGAAACGCCCGCCTGCTTATGAATATCCGTGGGTATACCTCTTCCGTTATCTTCAACGGAAACGCTCCCGTCTTTATAAAGAACAACCTCCACTTTATCGGCAAAACCGTTTGCCGCTTCGTCGATCGCATTGTCGACTATCTCCCATAAAATATGGTGCAATCCTTTCGGTCCGGTAGAACCGATATACATACCTGGTCTTACTCTGACGGCTTCGAGTCCTTCAAGAATTTTAATGTCCTGAGAATTATAATCGTGCGCCATTTATTCCTCCGATCGGGCATAAAGCCCTTTATTATACTTATCTATTTTAACATATAAAAAAATTTTTTTCAACTCATTATAATAAGGTTAAACAAAAAAAACGGCTCCGGGATAACCCGAAGCCGTCATTTTATTTTACATTTACCTTTATTCCGTCAGGCGCGTCGACTTTTGTCAAAACCTTTCCGTCTTTGTTTTCGACAGAAATTTTAACCTTGCCGAGTTTCGTCGGATAAACGACGTCGACTTTTTTTAGTCCGCACAAGTTGGGCGAAACAACGAGTTCGTTTCCTCCCACGCCGACTTCCTTCACTCCCGCAACAAAACGCATAAGGAACGGTATTACTCCGCTCGACCAGCCGTGGCAGAAACTGTGCCTCAATCCCTTGTAACAAAACGCGCCGTAATCCGCGTGGACGTCTTTTTTGCCGCTCGTCGGAATCTCGTCGATTCTGCCTGCGTTCTCCGCCCACTTTACGTCAAAATCTTCCCAGAAAGTCGTCGCGCCGAGTTCGAGCATTTTACCGTAATACTCCTTCATCATACCGAGCGCTTCCGCCCCGTAACCTCTTTCGGCAATCGAATCGAGAATGTAATACGACATAAAAGTAGATAACCCTTCCGCCCCGTTTTCGAGTATGAGTTTCACGTCTTTTTCATCGCCGATTCCCGCCATCAGTCTCATTGCGGAAATTTGCTTAAATTTCCTTACGGTATAAGACTTTTTGGAAAGTTTTACGAGAGATGAAATAACCTTTGAAGTATCTTCTCCGAGTGTTTCGAGAAGTTCTTTCGCGTAAGTGAAACACCATATGAAGAGCGCGTGAACGCCGGCTTTTTCGTCGGCTCTTTTATCCGTTTCGGTTTCATCCTGCGGATGGGACGGCCAGTCTATAAAATCGTAATCGAACGTCGTTTCTCCGTCGTCCGTTATATATTCGCTTATCTGCCCGACGAGAGAAACGAGATAGTTTTTCATCGATTCGATAAACTCTCTGTCGCCCGTTCTGAAATAATAATCTCTGAGATTGATAATCCACCAGAGAGAATAAGTCGGCATACTGTTTATCCACCCGGGAAGCGGAGTCTGGTCTTTGACGAATTTAATGGAATTCTTTATAAACGTCGTATCCGAGAAAAGCGCGTTCGCCGCCATCTGCTCGGGATGAATATCCCCTATCCAGACGAGTCTGTCTCTTTTTACTCCGTCCCATATCATATCGTTGTGAATACAAAGGCGGAGCGTGTAAGCGGCGGTATCGAAAATATTATTTACAAGTTCGTCGTCACAACAGAACGAACCGTCAAACGGTTTATCATAAGCGTCGCTCTGGCAGACTACGCTCTTAACCGTGAGAACGGTATCCCCTAAAAGGTCGATTCTCGCAAAGCGAAAACCGCCGTTCATAAGCAACTGATCGCTGTAATGAGGGATGAAAAACACCCAGTCCCTCGTGGCATGATCGTTTGTGGCGCCGCATTCGCCCACGTCATGACAAACTTCGGAAACAGATTCGCCGAGCCTCACTCTGATTTTTGACGCGCCGTCGCTGCGAAAACACAGAAATCTCAAACTACCCGATAACTCCTTGCCGAAATCGAGAATTATATGCGAACCTTTTTCAAAAACGGCGAGATCGCTTTCGTTCAATCCTATCTGAACAGGCTTTATTCTCAAAAGAGCGGCGGAATTCGTTATTCCTTTCTCTTCGACGATTCTTTTTGGAAAAATGCAATTCATAAGTTTACCCTTAGTTATTTTTTTCTATTTCTTCGAGAAGTATCCTCTCGGCGTAAGAAACCGCCTTTTTAACGCTGCCCTTTTCAAAAGGAACGGCAAGATTTGCGAATCTCAGCGTTTCGATATATCCGCGGCTTCCGCCCGTTTTGCAAAGATTAAGATAATCTTTCCAGGCGCTTTCCTTGTCTTCGTTCATCTTCTTCTTGAATTCCATCGCTCCCATCGTGGTAAGCGTGTAATTTATATAATAGAACGGATAAAGGAAAATGTGTATTTTATGATACCACCAACCGCCTTTTGCAAAGAACTCTATATCGCCGTATTCTCTCCAGGGCATATACTTTTCTTCGAGTTTTTTCCACTCGGCGGTTCTCTGCTTTGGCGTAAGATCGGGATTTGCGTAAATTATATGCTGATATTCGTCTACTGCAACGCCGAACGGAACGAAAGTCAACGCCTCCTGCAAGTGCGCGAATCTGAACTTATCCGCCTTGTCGCCGAAGAAATATTCCGCGTAAGGATATGCAAACTGCTCCATGCTCATCGAATGTATTTCGGCAATATCGGTAGGTTCGGAATAGTACGCCGAAATCGGCTGATTTCTCATCGCCGTATATCCGGCGAAGGCATGTCCCATTTCGTGCGTGAGAACGTCCACGTCAGCGGTTGTCTGATTGAAGCACGAGAAAACAAACGGCGCCTTATACGAGTTCAACGAAGTCATATATCCCGTCGAAGCCTTATGCGGCCTGTTTTTCACGTCGAGAAGTTCGTGATCGAGCATAAAATCGATAAACTCGCCCGTTTCCTTGCTCATATCGTGATACATTTCGCTCGCTTTTGCGATAAGAAAATCGTCGTCGCCGACGGGCTTTGCGTTTCCGTCGCCGAAAATAAGTTTTTCGTCGTACGCTTTAAAGTCGCCGACGCCTATACGTTTTGCCTGCGCCTCGTAGAGTTTTTTACAGAACGGAACGAGTTCGTCTTTTACCTGCTCGCGGAAAGACGCAACGTCCTTTTCGTCATAATCGGTTCTTCCCTGCTTTAAATACCCGAGCGGAATATAGTTGTCGAAGCCGAGATTTTTCGACTGTTCCGTTCTGATCTTTATAAGTTCGTCCCAGATCTCTTCAAAACGTTTTTCATGCGACGCGTAAAAATCCGAATAAGCCTTAAAAGCGTCGTGACGAACCTGCCTGTCCGCATTTTCGAAATAACTCATTATCCCGTACAGATTCAGGTGTTTGCCGTCGAACACAATATCCGCCGAAGCGATGATCTTTTCGTATTCGCTGCAAAGTTTCGCTTCTTTCTGTAAAAGCGGTATATTCTTTTCGCAATACGATTTTCTTTGAATTTCGATATTCGAGAACATTGAATTGCCGAATTCTTTGACAAAATCGTCTTTAAACGCGCAATCGTAAAGCGTGTTCGCAAGTTCCATATACGCGCTCGAATATTCGGGAATCTGCTCGTTGAGATACTCGTCCTCTTTGTCATAAAACTCGTCGCTCGTATCTATCGTATGTCTTACGCTCGCAACGGTAACCATATCGAAGAAAGCGCACTCTTCTTTATCGAAGTCGAGAAACGCTTTTTTCGCCTCGTCGTAACTCGTTGCGTTTTTGATTTTTTCCGCGCACCCGAACGCGGACTTTTTCATTTTTTCAAAGTCGGGACGAACATACTCTATCGTTCCGAATTTAAAGTTTTTATCCATTTTATCACCTCAACGCGGAGCGACGAAATATCGCTCCGCGTTCTATTTAAAATTAAAATTTAAGAAGATTAAGATATTTCGATTTGTCGATAGCCGAAAGGAACAAATACAATCTCGGCCCTTTATCGCAACCGAACAAAACGTTGTAGAATACGGCGAAGAATTTCTGCTGTCTTGCCATATTTTCCTTTTTGGTAAGCGACGGATCGTTTATTATACCGTAAAGATACTGCTGTATTTCCTGCTCTTTGACGTTGTCGTGTTCTTCGATATAATCGGCGAGTTTTTTAACCGCCGCCTTTTCTTCGTCCGAAAGCCCGGAGTAATACTCGTCGTTTCGCTTTTCAAGAAGTTTATACATTTTGGAAGGCTGATGCTTGGTTATCCAATTTTTAACTCTTACAAGCCTCTCCTCATCGCGGGCGTCGAATTCCACGCCGATTTTTGCAAGCATTTCTCTTACCGCCTGCGGATTGAAATCCACTATCGGAGCAACCGACGCGAGAACGCCGAACGGAACTTTTGCTTTGACGTTGATTCCGTTTATCATGCAAAGATCGTAAACGGCGGTGTTGTACTCATCCGCTTCGCCATTTTTAACGGCTTCGAGACCTTTATCGAATTCGCTGTAATGACGGATGATCGTATCGTCGAAATTGAAAGCGAAGCCGTCCGTCGGAGCGTATTTTGCGAAAAGCCATCTGACCATTTCGGGTTCGTAAACCTCGAGAACCGTTGCCGGAGTGATGTTGTTTCCCGTGGAAGAATGCATATCGCCGAGTCCCGCAATCGAAAGCCATCCGTAAGGCTGGAATTTCGGCGCTTTTACGCCATAAATCTCTTTCGCGATATCCTTCGCGACAACGTAAGATCCGGAAGCGGCGGCATGATCTATTCCGCCCGGCTCGAAGTCTACCCCCTCCACACCCCAACGCATGGGCCAGTCGATCTTCCACATAAGTTTAACCATATAATAATCGCGGAGATTGACGGTTTCTTCTTTTCCGCAAGCCTTGCATCTGTAAGTAATTTCGTCGGTTTCTTCGTTATAAGAAAGAACTTCCGTGAAATCTTTGTTACACGCGGAACAATAAACGCTGATCGGGTAATAAGTTTCTCTTTCGCCCTCGTCGCTGTCCTGAGTTTTGTATTTCATAAGGATATCGTAAATATACTTTCTTCTCTTCATCGCGGTGATAATGCCTTCGACGTATCTCCCGGAACGATATTCCTTACCCTGATATCTGTACTCGATATCGATGCCGAGTTCTTTCATCGACTGCTCGTATTCCTTTTCGTTATACTCCGCGAACGAAGAATAAACCCCGTGAGGATCGGGAATCATACAATACGGCATACCGATATACTTATCGAAATCGGGAGCGATTGCCGCGATGTTTTTCGGCACTTTTCTGAGCCTGTCGAATTCGTCCCACGAAAGCATAAGTCTGGCTTTTTTACCCTTTCTTTTCAATGCTTCCACAACGAAAAGAGGCGTGGCTACGTCTCTGAAATTTCCGATATGAACCGATCCGGAAGGGCTTGTCCCTGCAACGCATAAAAATTCTTCCTTTCCGGGATTTTCGTTAATGAGTTCTTCTGCAATTCTCTCTGCCCAATGCATAATTTATCTTTTCCTTTTATGTTTTCTCTTTTATTTTCGGGCGGCAAACGCCCGACGGATTTATATCGGTTTAATCGTTTTCGCCCAGGCGAGCACGATTAAATCCGCCACATCTTCCGGCGTTTTACCCGTTGTGTCTACGACAAGACAATAATTCGACATATCCGTTATGTCTACGCCGTAAAATTTTTTATAACGCTGAATTTCACTCGCTCTTCTTTCCTTCAATTGCTCGAAAGCGTCCTCGTCGGACAAATATTTTTCATCCGCGCGCTTCGCTTCGACAACGCGTTTCGCCGCTTCTTCGGCGTTGCATTTGAGATACACGCTGAACGCGCTCGGCACAAAGTGCCACGCCATACGCGAATCGAAAATGAAACTGCCCTCTTTATTCTCGTAAGAGGCAAGCATATCGTCGAGTTGTTTGTCGAGTTCGGGATGCTTTTCCTGATAAATGTTGAATTCTTTTGTATTCATTCCGAGTTTTTCAGCCATTTCGCGCTGAATTTTCCCGACGGAAACGACATCGGCGTAAAATCTTTCTTTCAATATTGCGCCGACGGTGCTTTTTCCGCTGCCGAGATCACCCGCGAGCGACACCTTGAAATATGCCATTAACTCTGTTCCTCCCGCAATAGCCGCATAATATTTTTAATATAGCATTTTTAAATCGTCTTGTCAACCCGAAACGAGTTGCTTTTGTTATTTTATAATGATTATATTTGAACGAGCTTCTTATAAATTCGAAATAAGCGCGGCTGCGCCTAAAATTCCCGCTTTATTGCCGAGTTTTGCGACGGTTATCGGACATTTCGGTCCGAGATCGCCCGCGAAAATTTCTCTGTCCACGATTTTCTGGAGCGGAACGATCAGATTATCCCCTTGCGCGCACACGCCGCCGCCGAGCATAACCGTATGCGGACGAAAAACGTTAGCAATATTCGCTATTCCGCAGGCAAGCATTTCGACGTAATTATCGACGACCTCTTTCGCATATACATCGGTTTTTTCATAATCGAATGCGGTTTTGCCCGTTACGGCGTCGAGAGAACCTATCTCCCACATTTTACTGTCCTTATGGGCTTCCATCGCTCTTTTCGTATCCCTTATGAGCGCGGTTGCCGAAGCGTAAGCCTCTAAACACCCTTTTCTGCCGCACGTGCATTGTTCGCCGCCGTGAGCGATAACCATATGCCCGAGTTCCGCGCCGGCGGACTTGTTACCCTCGACGAGTTTGTTGCCGACGATAATTCCTCCGCCCACGCCCGTGCCGAGCGTTAACAGAATACTGTCGTCGACATATCTCCCAGCGCCGTAAACAGCCTCGCCGAGCGCGGCGACGTTAGCGTCGTTGGCGATTTTCACTTTTATTCCGGTACGGTTTTCCACGCCCTCCGAAATCTTAAGATGATGCCATTTCAGATTGTTGGAAAAAATAACAACTCCGTTTTTGCTGTCTATCATTCCGGGAACGCCCATGCCTATCCCTTCGGTTTCTTCCTTTCTGAGATCAGCCTTTTTTAAAAGAATTTCCACGAGCGAGGCTATGTTGTCCATAACCTTTTCTCCGCCTTTTTCCGATTCCGTGGGAATTTTATCGTCAACCACTATCGATCCTTTTTCGTCGACTATTCCGCCTTTTATGAACGTTCCGCCGAGATCTATCCCGATATAGTATTTCTTTTTATTTTCCGACATATTCTTCTCCTTTTGAGCGTTTTCATCGTTTACGCTTAAATTATATAATTTTTTAACGATATTGTCAACTTATGCCGGGCAAGAAAACTTGCATTTTTACCCGGGTTTTGTTATCATTATGTTATGAGTTACGATATTATTTTGTTCGATGCGGACGATACGCTGTTCGATTTTTATCACACCGGTCAGAAAAGTTTTTTAAGAACGTGCAAAACGCTCGGCATCCCTGCCGAAGAAAAGGACTACGATATTTACAGCGATATAAACCAGAAAAGATGGGACCTCTATTCTCTCGGAAAAATCTCAAGACACGACGTCGTTATCGGCAGATTCGAGGAATACGCCAAGGTAAAAAACATCTCGTTCGATATCGAAAAGTTCTATGATATTTACGAGCATAATCTCGCCGAAACGTCTATCCTTATGCCCGAAACTCCCGCGCTGCTGGAAGAATTGAAACAACGCGGCAAAAGGTGCTTTCTGATAACGAACGGACTTAAAGCGGTTCAACGCGGAAGGCTCGCCCTTTCGGGAATTGAACCTTACTTCGAAAACGTATTTATTTCCGACGAAATCGGATTCAAAAAACCATCAAAGGAATACTTCGACTACGTTGCAACCCATATTCCGGACTTCGAGAAAAAAAGATCGCTCATCGTGGGCGACTCGCTTATCTCCGATATTGCCCTCGGAATCAATAACGATGTTGCAACTTGCCATTTCAACCCAAATGATTTACCATATTCGGATAATATCACTCCAGCATATAAAATTAAAAAATTGACTGACTTGCTGAAAATAATTTAACGGACACAAAAAAAGAGCCTCGCGAGAAGGCTCTTTTTTATTGGTTTAATCAGCCGGCGGCTTTAACGCCCGCGCTCGTTCCGATATAAACGACGTTACCGGATTTACCGCTCTTAACGTCCGCTTCAGAATCGTTTTCTTTCGCGTTATCCTTAATGCTCTTGTAAAGTTCCTTAATGTCGCCGTTAACCGTCTTTGCGGAATCAGCGTCCTTACAATAGATAATAAGAACGTTTTCTTTACCCGTTTCTTTATCGACGGCAAAAATAACCGTATCAACCTTATCAAGGAAAGACAAGCCGTATTTTGTTGTAAAAACAGTTTTTACGGTAACGGTGCTTACGGTGGTATCCATAGCGTAACCGTTCTTCTCAAGGTTTGCTTTCGCCTTTTCGGGGTCGGAAGGAATTCCGCACGAGCAAAGCGAAACAGCCATCACAGCCATAAGCATAGCCGCAATCATTACTCTGAAAATTTTCTTCATAAATATAACTCCTCTTTTTTTCGTCGTTCGGATATTAAGTTTTCCGACACGCAAAAAAAATTATACCATATTATCGGCTTTAAATCAACTTTTTAATCGTACGGAAATTAAAAATTCGTTGATTTTGCAACGCTTATACGTGTTATCCGTTTTTGGATATTCAATTATCCGTTTTTGATTTTTATTGCAAACAACTGATAATTGTTCCGAAATCACACGTCAGAACACTTCTTTATGACTACAAACGCCTCTTCCGTGATGACGTGTTCGATTCTGCAAGCATTTTCCTCCGCCGCTTCACGATCAAGCCCAATTTTCACAAGCGCGCCCGTTAAGGATTTATTATCAACCATATTTGCATTATATCTTTTCTCGTTAAAAAAGCATAGGGATTCCATTCGTCATCACTAAGAAAAATTATTTGCAAAATTTCGCCGAACCCATTGACTTTTTGCCGGTCAAGTGTTATTATTGAGTTGCAACTCAAATTGCAAACCAATTTATTAACAAAATTCAACTTTTAAACATTATGATAACAAGAGAACAAATCAAAGACCCCAAAAAACGAATTCTCACCGTGTGCGTGCGTATGTTCATCGAAAAAGGCTTCAAAGCAACCACAATGCTCGACATTATTCGAGAAGCCGACGTATCGTCCGGAACGTTTCAGAACATATTTCACACAAAAGACGGCGTACTGATGGAACTCATACGTTTTATGTTCGATAATCAGTTCGGCGCGGCGCGGCGCATCCTCACCGACAAACAGAACCCCGTTCTTGTTTACGCGGCGGAAACGGCAATCCAGATGGCTATAGCCGAATCAAACGAAAACCTGCGGGAAATTTACGTGGAAGCGTACACGCAGCCACACCTTGCGGAATATATCTATCAGGAAACGTCTACCGAACTTTGCAGGATATTCGGCGAATTTAACCCCGACTGGGCAGACAGCGATTTTTACGAAAGCGAAATTGGGAGCGCGGGCATGATGCGCGCTTTTATGGCGCGACGGTGCGACAAATATTTCACCCTGCGTAAAAAAATTCGTCGATTTCTGGATATGTCGCTTAAAACATACAACGTTCCGCAAAAACAGCGCGACGAAGCCGTCGCGTTTGTTGAAACGATAAACCCCGAACAAACAACGAAAGACGTTCTGGAAAAACTCTTCGCTTCACTGGAAATGACTTTCGGTTTTCAATTCAGTTTCAACGAGAAAAAGGAGGATTAATCATGAACAAAAAGAACAAACGCCTTTCCGTCGTAATTTTCGTATTGACGCTCTGCTCTATGCTTGCGCTTCTGGCGGCATGCGGCGGCGGAAAATCGTCAGAATCGTCAGAATCGGGAGAATCGACAAAAAGCGCGTATCAACAGTATATAGAGAAATATCCCGACTACGACGGCACGGAGGAGGAATGGCTGAAAGATCTGCTCGACGGCAAACTCAACGACAATACTCCGGATGAAAAAAAGCACACCGTTTCGTTTATGTACGACGAAAACGACGAGGAACCGTGGATGCAAGAAACCCTTGACGACGGCGAAACGGCTGTTTTTCCCGGCAAACCCGAAAAGCGCGGATACAATTTTATCGCGTGGGGCTATCAAGGCTACGAATGGCCTTTCGCTTACCCGATCAGACAAGACACGGTGCTTACGGCTATATGGGAAGCCGCAGAGTACGACATTAAGTACAATCTGAACGGCGGAGTCAATTCTCAGCACAACAGGGCGACCTACACGATTGAACAAAATTTCGATCTGCAAACTCCGACCAAAGACTACTACGACTTCAACGGTTGGTATACAACCTCCGACTTTGAAGAAAACAGCAAATTAAGCGAAGTTAACAGCGGCGAAAAAGCCGAAGATCTCGAACTTTGGGCTAAATGGACGCCCACCGCTTACAGCATCAATTACGCGGGTATCGAAGGCTCGACTATCGCCGCGCCCACGTCGTATAATATCGAAAGCGACGATATAATTCTTCCCCAACCCGAACGCGACCACTATACGTTCGACGGCTGGACGGGCAACGGAACGACCGCGCCCGAAAAAACGTTGACCATAACGAGCGGTACGCACGGCAATCTGGAATACACCGCCAACTGGACGGCGATAGTATACAAAATAACTTACGACCTCGGCGGCGGAACAAACCCCGACGACGCGATATACGAATACACGATAGACTCGTTTGAAAGCAGCGACGATCTGCCCTTGCCCGATCCGAGCAACACCGGCGGCGAACAAATTAAAAGCTACACGTTGCGGTCGGACAACAATTTCGATATCGAATACACCATTACCGACTTTACCTTCGGCGGCTGGTTCAAAGCCGACGACCTTGAAAGAACGCGTCGTTACGATTCCGTGCAACTTACGGACGGAGATCTGAACCTCGTCGCTTACTGGATTGTAAACGAAGGAAACGTTCAGACGAAAACTTCGCCCTATTGCCGTAACGGAAACGATCTGCTTATCGGCTCTTACCCGCAATCGAACGTGACCGACGAAGATACTCTTGCCAGACTTGCCGAATTTGAATTCAATATGCAAAGTTACTTTAATTCATTCAAACTTAACAAAGGCAACGAAGAACCGCCTTTGGTTGAAGGCTGGACGAACAGCGGCGAAAAATACTGGTATAAAGACGTGGAATATAACGGAAAAAAATACCGCGGACTTTTCGTTGTCAGATCACGCGACAAAAGTTACAGACAAGAACAGGCAGGTTACGCTCCGTCAATCCTCGACACAGGAAAGAATTATAACGTTAAAATTCATTGGTTTAATTTCGATCCTGTTAAATGGAGCGTGGTTGACGAAGAAAACGACAAGGCGTTCCTCGTTTGCAAAACGAGATTGGAAACCATAACATTCGGAGATAACACGTGGGCGCAGAGTCCGATAAGAGAGTACCTTAACGATAAAATTTACAACGTTATTTTTAACGACGCGCAAAAAGCAATAGTTCTTCACTCAACCGTTACCAACGATATCGAAAGCATGGGCGGTTATGGCGTCGGGCATGAAGATTTCACAACTTATGCGACGGATGATTATCTCTTCTTGCCGAGTTATGCTGAGTTTGAATTATATAAAAGCAAATTTATAGGAAGCATAGGCACAAGCAGTTATTGCGTGGCAACGTTAAGTAAAGGATATATATGGATGCGCTCGCACTGCAAATTCCAACAGAATAGCGATAAGAGGATTTTAGCATTCGACGGTTCGGGCGAAATTCCGGGCAAGAACCCCGAATACAGCGAATTGGGACACGTTCTTCCCGCAATGCGCATCTCTCTGTAAAACATCCGCAAGTAACCGAACCGATGGCAAAACAATTCGAAAAATTTGTCGCACCGGTCGGATAACCGCAGATTGTAACCGATAAAAAGAATCACTGCCGAAAGAGAAAACAAATCTCAAAAGTTACACCATTAAGGTAACAGGCGTTTTTATAGAATAAAACGCCGGCAGAAAAAACCCGTAACGCGAAACGTTACGGGTTTTATAAAATCATCTTATACTAATCTGTCATTACCATATTTCTTTATAAATATCGATAATCTCCTGACGCGTCGGTCTGCGCGGATTGGTCGCGGTGCATCTGTCCTCCAACGCGTGATCCGCCATTTCGCCGATCGCCGACATATAATCGCCTTCTCCCACCACGTTAAGTTCGGAAATGTGCAACGGAATGGACATTTCGTGAAGAAGGAATTGAATATAACTGACAAGCGCGCGGATAGTGGTCACTTCGTTAAGATTGGAAACGCCGAGAATCCTTGCGAGATTGCAATATTTTCTCACGCAGGGAGCGTAATCCGCCTTGCTTTTGCTAAACACGCTTATCTCGCTGTTATATTCAATGATATACGGAAGAAGAATGGCGTTCGCTCTGCCGTGGGGAATATGGAACATTGCCCCGAGTTGATGTGCCATGCCGTGATTAAGACCCAACGAGGACGAATTGAACGCAAGCCCCGCAAGACAGGACGCGATATGCACTTTTCTCCTCGCGTGAGTATCGTTATTGTCATTGTATGAACGAAGCAGGAACTGCCCGCAAATCTCCACGGCTTTTTCGGCAAGCGCGCCGGAAAACTCGTTATTATTGAGAGAAACGTAAGATTCCATAGCGTGCGTGATTACGTCCATTCCGGTATCCGCAGTAATGCTCTTCGGAACGCTCTTCACGAGAACTTCGTCCAGAATCGCCTCTTCCGGCGTCATATCGTCCGAAATCAAAGGAATCTTAGTGTTATGCTCCGTATCCGAAATAACGGCGAAAGACGTCACTTCGCTGCCCGTTCCCGACGTCGTGGGAATACAGATAAGTTCGGGATGATACGTTTCGTCGATCTGCCCCGCGAATTTGCGTATGGCTTTGGAAGTGTCCATCGCCGAACCTCCGCCGACAGCCACGATATATTTTCCCTTGCATGCAAGCGCATCTTTAACACCCGCAATAACAACGTCAACCGGAGGATCCGCCACGACTTTGGAAAATATACTGTAATCAATACCGTTCTTTTTTAGCGGTTCAAGCACGTGCTCGATAAGTCCGCTCGAAACCGTAAACGGATCGGCTACGATAAACACGCGGTCGGTTTTCAGATCACCGAGCCGCGCAAGCGCATTTTCGCCGAAATAAATCTTCGTTTTTACTTCAAACTCTTTCATATTTCACCTGTGTAAAAATAAGCCGGACGTTGTTTTCGTTTCCGAAAAAACAACTTTCAATTACACAACTATTATAGTAGACAAAAACGAAAATGTCAACAATCGGAAAGGCTATAATACGTAAAATTCAGCATTGCGGCTTAATTAACCTGCCGGCAAGGAGCAAAAACAAATCAGGTGGGAAGACAAACATCCGCGCGGGCGGGTTTAGCCCCTTCTTTGCCGTTATTACCGGAGATTTTCCGCTCTTCGTCTGTTCCCGCAAGGTCGGTAAAGGCGAGATCTCCGAGCGTGACTTTCACGCTTTTTCTTGCGCGGAATAAAAATTCGATCTGAACGACCTTTCTTCGTTCTTCGTCCGTAAGTTCCGAAGGCGATCCGTCCCCTCGCGTCACGCATTTCAAATCGCAACGTAAAAGAGCCTTCTCTTTCGTAACGGCAAAAAAAGGAATCTTTTCCCGACCGGAAAGAAGATCGTAACGATAAATCGAGCCGTCAGCAAGTTTGCAGATAATGCCGCGGAACTCGCAATCGTCTTCCGAATTAACCGTAAAGCGGAGGTATTCGTAATCCGCAAGGTGATTCTTATGCCCGCAAAGGCATATTTCGGGAGAAATACCGAAAAATTTATAGTCGTCGATTCCGGGAGTCGCCGAAACCACAATATCTCCATTGGCGCGAACATCGATCCCCGCAGCCGCGCAACGATAAATCTTTCCGCTCGTCCATACCGGAATTTTACGGCAGAAACCGACTTCGTAACCGAAATTATTTTCGTAAACTTCATCCGCGCCGCGGGTGATAAAAGCCGGCGTAAAACAATAATCCTTTGTCACCGCGCCGCGTTCGCTCCGATAAGGGAGCAAAGGGACGCCGTCAATCGTTCTCACGTTACAAAAATCACGGTATTGCAAAAAAGCATACGTCGCGCGCGTCGGGAACGGCACGTCCTCGCAGAAAAGTTCAATCTCGTTATCGGAAATTATTTTTGCCTGCGCGGGGAAATATTTGCCCGTTTTCCCTGCAACGGTAAAACCGTTCGGTTGTATTTTCAAAAGTTGCGTTTCCACGTTATCCACAGTCAGAATCAGTCGTCCGTTTTTCTGCGTTAATCGGCTTATAGACGGGTATTTCGTTACCGTTCCGCGAAAAACTTCGCAGATCCTTTCCGAAACCGGCTGTTTGTTCACCGGATGAATGGGGTGATAATACTCATCCCCGTCGTATTTGAGCCAGCGCGGTTCGATATCGTAAATCGGAATATGATAAACTTTTTTCGCTTCTTTCGCAAAGTCGGCAAGCGCTTCGTTGACGTAAAGATACCCGAACCCGTCGCCGTAAGGATAATATTCGGGCGCGATCTCCGTCGTGACGAACGGAACGTCACCAAACAACTCGCGCATGTCGCCGACGATTGCTTTCAGAGCAATGCGAAAAGTTACCGCCGCTTCATAATCCCACGCCGAACTCTCGCCGAGATACCACACGATACCTTTGACGGGAAAACCGTCAAGCGGAGCGATTTTTTCATTCCATACCGAAGATAATTGCGTAAAATTACGAATTCCCGAGCGATTCCATTTATCCCGCCCGACGTAGCGCCCCTCGGCTTTTAATCTTCCGAGAAGTTCTTCGTTGCTCTCGGCGGTTTTTCTTCGCAGGTACGATTCCACACTCAGCCCGCCCATCGCCGCGTTCACGATTCCGATCGGAACGCCCGTTTTTTGCCGGAGATAAACGGCGAGTTGTACGGATATCGCGGAAACATTTGCGATTTCTTCGTCGTCACCATTTATCCATGCGGTTTCAACGGGGAAATCAAACAATTCGTCATACGATCTCGTAATCTCTTCCGTCGAATTGAAAGGCTTTTCTCCGACCGACAAAAAAGCCGTTTCCGATTTTTTCGCCATTTTCAGCCATCTTTCGAAATTTTCCGTTGCGGAAAGCGAATATGACATATTGCTCTGCCCGACGGTTAAAAACACGTCACCGAAACTGACCCCGGAACACACTTTTTCCCCGCCGCATTCCGCCGAAAGAAGAAAATGCGTCGTAACGTCGTTCACGGGTGGAAACTCGGCGCGAAAAACACCGTTTTTAGCCGCCGTTATAACCGTTTTTTTATAATTATCTCCGGATAACGTCACTTTGGTTTCGCCATCCGAATATCCCTTTACGACAAACGCGCTCCCTCTCTGAAGAATCGCGCCGTTTCTGAAACAAGAATGAAATTTTATCATATCTTAATCTCCTGCATAAATGCCTGCTTTTTTTGAGTTTACTATCCCTTCGGTAATATTACATCGGTTTCGGGGTGGTTTTCGGCATATACCGCGACTTCTTCGGCAAGCTTCTCACGCACAAACTCTTCCGAATAGCAAAGTTAAGTAATTTGCGGGGATATTATGGATTATATCGTGGCATTATACCGTTTCTTTTTGCGAACCGGTAGGATTGGTTATGCTGTACCCTACGTTTACGAGGTGATCCGCCACGCGTTCAAGCCCCGAGATAAGCGACGAATAATACGGACTACACTCCACATTGCACTGCCCCTCCGCAAGACGCGTGAAATGCTCCGCGGTGAGTTTTCTTTTAAGCCCGTCTACTTCGTTTTCAAGTTCCGAAAGTTTCGTCAGACGGGTTTTATCTCCGGTTTCGAATGCATCTCTCGAAATGGTGAACATTTCGGTTACTTTGTTGTACATTACGCGTATTTTTTCCTGAGCCTGCACGGAGAACGAAAGTTTCTTTCCGCGCATATCTTCCACGATATCGAAGAAGTTTTCCGCGTGGTCGCCTATCCTTTCAAGGTCGTTCAGAACGTGAAAATACGAGCCGATAACGATTTCGTCGCTTTGCTGAACGTCTACCGACAATTTTATCAGAAAGTCGGTCAGCGCGGTGTTCGTGAAGTCTATTATATCCTCGTTTTTATGAATTTCCTCGCCGTCGTCCACACTTTTTGTTTCTTCGGCGTAAAATGACAACCCTATGTTCTTTTCCACAAGGCTCATCATGTATTCTATCTCTTTTTTGACCTGCATCAAAGCGACGGGAGTCATCGATAGCAGACGATTGTCGACGTATTTAAGCGCAAACGTTTCCTTGTGTTCTGTTTTATCTTTAATAACAAAACGGGAAAACGCCACTAATTGTTTTACAAACGGAAGAAGCAAACACGTGGTGGTTACGTTGAATATTACGTGGAATGCAGATATGCGCATCTGAAGAGCCATAGCGCCGCTTCCCGGAAACATCGTCGTCAGAAGGTTTACTACGGACTGACGGAATACCCATATTATTATCGTAAACAATGCCGTTCCTATCACGTTAAACGCGAAATGAATGAGCGCAACCCTTTTCGAGTTTGCATTCGCGCCGATTGAGGCAAGCAAAGCGGTCACGCAAGTACCGATATTTGCCCCGAGAACGATAAACAATGCAAGATCCAAAGGTAAAACGCTGTTTCCGACCATTGTTATCACCACGCCGGTTGCCGCGGACGAACTTTGTATCAACGCGGTAAATATCATACCGACAACAATCAGAAGCAACGGAAAATCGATTACGCCGAATATGCTTTTAAATAAATCTTTGACGAGCGGATTTCCGAAAGCCTGCTCGCTGCTCATCACGTTCAGTCCGACGAAAATAAGTCCCAGACCGCAGCAAAGACTGCCTGCAATTTTAACTTTTTCTCTTTTCGTAAACCCCATCAATACGCCTGCGAACGCAAGCAGGTACATGACCATATTAAAATAATCGTTTTTAAGCGCGACAAGAACACCCGTCACCGTCGTACCGATATTCGCGCCCATGATTATGGGGGTTGCCTGCATAAGCGTCATAACGCCCGCGTTGACAAGTCCGATAACCATAACCGAAGTTGCGGACGAACTCTGAATAATCGCGGTAACGCCCGCGCCTATTCCCACGCCCGAAAAACGGTTGTTGCTTATTTTTTCAAGCAACCTTTTCATTCCGTTTCCCGCGCATTTTTCCAAAGCGTCGCCCATAAAATTCATCCCGACGATGAACACGCCGACGCCCGCAAGCAGCCAAATTAAACTTTGAATCAACTGCAATATTTCCTGCGCTGTCATATTGTTTGTCTCCTGTAAATCAACGAAAAATTCGGTTTTAACAACTTTATTTGTAAATTGATTATAACGTTGTGCTAAAACTTCAAATTATTTTCAATATAACAGAAAACAAGGATTATTTCAACCGCATAAATCTCATAACCGCGTATTTGCCGAAAATTTACAGTGACTTTACATAAACTTTACATTCGTCGTCCGGCATATATCTACCTCAGACTCAGCCATATAACCACCTTAAAACACAAAAACAGCCAAGAGGTTTAAACGCCCGGCTGATTCTTCTTGTTGCCGTTCAAATCGACTTTTATGCCGAAATATTCGTTAGAAAAGAACAATACGAACTCTAACTTATCGTCAGGGTTCGTATTATTCCCTAATGGCGGCGCAGGCAAAACAGTATTCGTAAAAAGTATATGTCTGCCTTGCAATAATGGGTGGCATTATGAACTATAATAGAATAAGAGAAATTAGTATTCACAAAAAGTGTTAGCTCTAATTTGTTTGGTTTCAATGATGTTTACCGCTTTCTCAAAACGTGCCATACATCAGAGCCAGTAAATCCACATTTGCGATACAACGCCTCTGGATTGGTAGGGTTATTACATTGACCGGATACAGTAACGAACGTAGCTCTTTCTTTCATTCTCCATAACAACTCTAAAACAACATATTTGCCCAATCCATATCCACGATGTTGTTCAGATACTTGAATCCACTCTAAAACGCCCTCACCAATCTCTTTGTCAAGCTCAGCAATTCCTGTTGCAACCACTTCATCGGTTTGGTTATCCTTAATTGCCAACCATAAAGCAGAATCATATACTGGACGAGCTGTATAGTCTCGGAGGTCGGCTTCTGTTACACCGACTCCGTTATAGCAGCTATTGATGTGCTCTGAAAAGTCCTTCAAAGTGGCGTTACAAAGCGAATATCCTTGTGGAAGCACTTGAATAGACAAGTCTTGCAGGCTATGTATTAAGCGAAAATATGGCTCGTCAATGTAATGTTGATATTCTATTATGTTGAAATTGTCTTGGTGTACAATACACATACCATCGGGTACGGTTATAGACGTTGCTTTCCAATATGGTATGGATGAAACTTTACAAGGACAAATTAAATATTCGTTTTTGTTAATAATCATTTCTCATCACCAAGTAGAATCCATGCTGGACGTTAGGTTGGTATCTATTAGTACCGGTTGCTGTATAACAAGTTAGCTTTCTCGGTATATCGTTTTACAAGCTCAGCTTTAGCATTTGTATAACCATCTCTGTTATGCTCGTATTCTTTCCATAACCTCAATTTCAATTATACTACTTGCATTATACCACATTCAGCCTAAAAATGCAAGGCACAACCGACCGTAGACAGAAAGAAACGTCACTATTTTGTGTATTGTTTTTTTGTACAAACAAACAGATTGTTTTGCCTTTAATTTTCAACGAAAAAAACCAAATGGCTCTTTGGCGGGTGCTTGACTATAGCCTGACACACTCCTTTCTGTCGCCTACGAACCTTTCGCGGCATAAAGCCGTCTGCAACTTGACTTTTGTAATAAAAATCTGTATAATAATTTTGCCAAAGCGTTAAGGTGCTTATTAGCCTTGGCGCGTTAAGGAGGTGATGTTTATGAAAGCCTTGTTTAAGGCTCTTATGATAATTTCTTACGGAGTTATCAAGCATAAATAAGTTGGCTCCCAAGTGGCACCGTGGGTCACCTCCTTATCTCTAAAATTTACGGCTATTGCATATACGCATTAGCCGTTTTTACTAAAAAAATAAAACCTAAACCAAACACTTTCGTATTCGATTTAGGTTTTGCTTGGCGGAAGTTAAGGGATTCGAACCCCTGTGCCTTTTGGGCAAACGGTTTTCAAGACCGCCTCGTTATGACCGCTTCGATAAACTTCCGTTTATAAAAAGTAAACCCGATGGACAGATTTACATTTTAAGTATAACTCAAATAAAAATAAAAATCAATCGTTTTTCAGCATATTTTTTGCCTTTTTTGAAGAATTCCGGCAACGACGCTCTTTAAATTTTCTTTCAAGTCAACGATAGTTCCGTTGTTATTTACTACGATAAATTTCTCGTTTTCTTCGATATTATCGTAATCGAATTGCGCAGCAACTACCCTTTTGACGTCATCAGCGCTCTTTCCGTCGCGATCCATAGTTTTAATTACGCGACTTTCAATATTTTTCTTAATAACAACAACGTAGTCGAAAAGATTATCGAACCCGCCCTCAAACAAAACGGGGACTTCGGCAAATACTATCTTCTCGTTTTTCAAGCTCTCCATTTTTCTCATCATAACGTCCATAACGACGGGATGCGTGAATTCGTTAAGTCTTTTCAACTCCTTTTTGTCGCCGAAAACCTTATCCGACAACGTTTTTTTATCGAGAATTTTTTTTCCGTTGCAAAAAATCGGTTCAATTTCCATATGTTCGGATATTTTTTCAACAAATTTCTCATCGGAAAGCAATTCATGATAAATTTTATCCGCAGACTCGCATTTATAACCGAACTCACCCAAAATAGCCGCGGCGGTAGACTTTCCGCTCCCTATTCCGCCCGTAATAGCAACTTTAATCATTATTTTGCGTCAAACCACCTTTCGCCGCACTCCGTTTCCACCGTCAAAGGTACGGAAAGCGTTACGGCTGTCTGCATTTCGTTTTTCAGGATTTCAAGTACCTTTTCAACCTCGTCGGGATGAGCGTCGACGATAAGTTCATCGTGTACCTGCAAAATAAGTTTCGACTTCAAACCGAGTTCTTTAAACTTATTGTATACTTTTAGCATTGCGATTTTTATAATGTCCGCGGCCGTTCCCTGAAGAGGCATATTCATTGCCGCCCTTTCGCCGAACGAACGCAGATTATAATTTGAAGAATTGATTTCGCGGATATAACGTTTTCTGCCGAGCAAGGTTTTCACGTAACCGTTTTTTCTCGCGAAATCGACGTTGCCGTCCATATATTCTTTCACGCTCGGATACATTTCAAAGTATTTTTGGATATACTCAGCTGCCCTCTTTGGCGAAATCTTCAGTTGCTCGGCAAGACCATAATCGGAAATGCCGTAAATAATTCCGAAATTGACTGCTTTCGCGCTTTGACGCATCTCCTTAGTCACTTCCGTAAGCGATACTCCGAAAACCTGCGACGCCGTGAGCGCGTGAATATCTCCGCCGCTCGTAAACGTTTCGATAAGCGGCTTACAACCGCTGAAATGAGCCAAAAGACGTAACTCGATCTGCGAATAATCCGCGCCCGCGATTTTCCCTCCGTCGAAAGAAGAAATAAACAACTTCCTGATTTCCTTCCCTTCCTTATCTCTGACGGGAATATTCTGTAAATTCGGTTCCTTTGAAGATAATCTGCCGGTGGACGTCAAAGTCTGATTGAAACAAGTGTGAACAAGCCCCGTCTTTTTATCGATCAAAGGCTCGAATCCTTTTACGTACGTGGAATAAAGTTTCTGAATTCTGCGATATTCTAAAATAGCGGGAATTATCGGATGCTCGTCTTTCATCTCTTCGAGAATGTCCGCGCTCGTGGAATAACCCGTTTTCGTTTTGTTTCTCTTTTTTGATTTCAAACCAAGTTTTTCAAAAAGAATTACGCCGAGTTGTTTCGTGCTGTTAACGTTAAAATTCTCACCGGCACAACTGATGATTTTATCGTTAAGAGCATTTATTCTCTTCTCAAAATCCGCGCTCATTTCGGAAAGAGTTTTTCTGTCTATCTTGAATCCGGCCTGTTCCATATCGAACAAAACGTCATTCAACGGAAGTTCTAAGTCCTCGTATAAGTCGATTAACCCCTCTTTTTTAAGTTTATCACCCATAATCTGAGCGAGTGAAAAGAGCGAGGTTGCAAGGCGGGTTTCGTCAAGTCCGTATTCTTTTATCACGTCGGAAAGGCTGTCATCCTTACCGCTGAAATCGGCGAGATATTTCTGAATGGAAACGTCGTCTGCACGAGCGTTGAATTCAAAGCCGAACCCGACCATCGACGTTTTGAAAGCCTTTTTTGACCAGAGAATTATTCTTCTGTTATTATCGGCAAAAAGCGGTCTGATAAGGGAAATGCAATTCTCGAAAGACATTCCTTCGTCGAAAAAGTTTTCGGGAATTTTCATAACGTATTCGTCAATACCGTCGGAAACGGCAAAATCCTTTTCAAACACAACGGACAACGGCTTTTCTACGGGGAAATCCGGAAGTTCGTCATTATTTTTGAGATGGATTATCCTGCCTTCTATGCTCTTTTTGTCTTCTGTCTTATCCGAAATTTTATCGGAAGCGAATAAAGCATCCTTTTTTATAAGATTTTTAAAATCGAGTTCGGAAAAAAGTTCTTTGACGCTCATAGAAAAAGGAAAATCGAATTTCAGATCTTCAAGCGTTAAAGGTATTTCAACCGAAGTGTCGATCGTTGCAAGCGTTTTGGAAAGAAAAGCGACGTCTTTCGACGTTTCGATTCTTTCTTTGAGTTTTCCCGTAAGAGTTTCGACGTTAGCGTAAAGATTTTCGAGCGAGCCGTAAGTTTTGACGAGATTCAAGGCTGTTTTCTCCCCCACTCCGCTCACGCCCGGAATATTATCCGAACTATCACCCATAAGACTCTTCAGGTCGATTATCTGTTTCGGAATCAAACCCGTTTTGTCGGTGAAATTATCGTTATCGTATATCTCTACGTCCGAAATTCCCCTTTTGGTAAAATATACGCTCGTGCGTTCGCCTACGAGTTGGAAACTATCCTTATCGCCGGTTACGATTATGGAGTTCACCGGGAATTTTCTCGAAGAAGCGCCAAGAATATCGTCAGCCTCTATTCCGGCGCATTCGTAACGGGATATTTTCATCTCGTCGAGTACGGTTTTCAAAAGTTCGACCTGCGGACGAAGATCGTCGGGCATCGGCTTTCTCGTGCCTTTGTAATCGGCATACATTTTATGTCTGAAAGTCGGCTCTTTTCTGTCGAAAGCGACGAGAATGTATTCGGGTTTCACCTCGGAAATGAGTTTTACGAGCATATTGACGAAAGCATACACGGCATTCGTCGGTCTGCCGTCTTTGGAAGATAACGGCGGCGTTGCGTAATAGGCTCTATTGATAAGACTGTTTCCGTCGATAAGAATGAGATTATTCATAAAAAATTCCTTTTGAGGCGTTTAAATCGTTGATTTATTTCGTAAAATGTGATATGATACATAAGCGTTGTATCCGTAAACATATTATTGCACAAACGATTAAAAAAATCAAGCGTAATGCAAAACTTGCGGATAAATGCGGAAATAAAGCGCAAGAAAAATGATTCAAAACGCTTTGAAAAAAAATGCCGCTGTGGTGGAATTGGCAGACGCGCGGGACTCAAAATCCCGTGATGGCAACATCGTGTGGGTTCGACCCCCACCATCGGCACCATATAAAAAGAACGGGATTCATTCCCGTTCTTTTTATATATTGTTGCAATGCCAGCCGAGATTAAAACGGGCAGCTTAAAAAACTTCCCGTTTTATATTGTGAAATTTTAGTTTTACACAACTTTTAAACGATCAGCTGACGATAAACCGATCTGCGCCGGACGCGGTTTCAAATTTAAACGCAGTTGCGCCGATTGCTTTAAGAGAATAAGCGAAGCCGTTGTTTTCCGCCGTACCTATAAGCGTGTTTACCGCCATCCGTCCGACTTGCATATTCAGATTTTCGGCCGTTCCGATTTTCAGTACGGCATCGAGCGTGTTGAACAAATCCGCCGTGTCGTCTGCAGAAAGATTGTTGAGCGTAAGCGCTTTATGCGTTACGGTATAAGAAAAGCCGTCATCTTCCGCCTTATCCACGCGCACGACGGATGAAACGTAAAGGTTGTCCGGAATATATTTTTTAAAATATTTATACGGAAAATTACTCATATCGGCTTTAAATGGCGTAAGGTCTGTTTTCACCACAACGTTAAAGTCCGCGCTTCCGTTTTCGGCAATTTCGGAAAAGTCAACCTGTACGACGGTTACGGACACGTCTTTCCCGCCGATATTCAATTTGCCGCCGGTTTGCCCGAAAAACACCGTCTGAATAATCGCTCCGACCTGTTTTTCGGTAAGCGAAATCGTACCGCTCACGCTTTTATCCGCAAGCGAGCCGAAATTAACCGGATAACCGTTAACGCCCTTGCCTTCTTCGTAAGAAACAAATCCGTCAAACTTTTGGTTGAGTTCGGTTTTCATTGCGGCGAAATCTTCTTCGCCGTAAGCGTCGGGACAAAGCGCGGTTTCGTCAACCGCTTGCGTAAGAGTTTTTAATTGTCCTGCGGTGCGGAAAAGATCTATGCCGTACGTCGTGCGGACGTAGATATATCCGCCGATAATGACGACTCCGAGTATTGCCACTATAACCACAAGAGTTATAATAAGGTTTCTTATTACTTTCATAACTTTTCTCCGTCGGGCAGTTCGAGCCGCCTTAAAAAAGACGGCCCGATTGCCTTATTTATCAGATTGTCTTAAAGGGTTATCCAAAGCGCGGGGACGACGCCGCCGTCGGGCACCAAATCGATACTATCTATGGCGCCTTTTGCATGTCTGTCAAGAACGAAGGTGGCATATCCCTGATTGCCGTTGGCGGGAGCGGGCGAACGAGTGTACCAGGTAACGTATTTTTTATCGTTGGTATTCATCGGCGCACCGTGTAATTTGGCAAAATCGGTTGCTTGCAGGTTTCTTGCGGGATCTTCTGCTTTTACGTCCTTATTAAATCCGTACGCCGTGGTGGTAATATCCCGCAAAGACAGCAAAAATATCTTATCGTCCGTATCTTTGCATTGGTCTGCAAACTTGTTTTTCCCTGCGTTTTCCCCGTAGCCGTAATACTTCGGGTAGTCGTTCGGATTGCTACTTCTCGCGGTGTTGTCGAGGTGCGAGGTTTTTATGATTTCTTTTTGCAAACCGTTGAAAACCTCGTTATAGAAGGTTTCGTTGAGCCATCCGCGCAGAAAACAATATTCCCAGTTGTTGGCGTAAGTTCCGTCCGGGACACCCGTCGAATTGTTGTACGAAGCATATAAGCCGTCGCGATTCTCTTCCTTTCTGTCGGGCTGTATCGAAAAGGAATCCAAAGCGATATCGCTCATAATATAGGCGGAATTCTCGTTTGTCGTGAGGATTCTCCACTTTATCGGTTCATACTTGAACCAGTACACTTCAAACGTGAAATATCCGTTGTCCATAACGTAACTGCGCAGACTATAAACCCCCGACGCGCGATAGTCGTTCATTTGAACGCCGAGGTATTTCGTGCCGTTATATATAACGATTTTTTGCCACATATAAGTAGTACCCTCGTGACTTTCCCAATTATAAGGATTTTCCTTATCACGCGGAAGGGGCGGCGTTCCTGCCATTTCGTTAAGTTTTGCGATTACGGTCTCGTCGCGCTCTAAGGTTTGCGGCCAGTAACCGAAATAGATATTATCGCCCTCGCGCGTGTATTTTACAGGATTGCACTCCCCGCAGGTGGTGCAAACGTCGCAAACGTAACTATGCTTGCCGTTTGCGGGGATTTCCACTTTCGTATTATAATCGCAACCCTCGCGCTGACATTCGTCGTAAGCCTCCCAGCCGGGCAAGCAGTCCGCTTGTTTCGCCTCGTGGTGTTTGAGGAGGTGTCCGAGAGCCTTTTCGACGTATCTGTCAATCTTTGACGAATAGTCGCAACCTTTGCGCTTGCAGGTGGAATAACTTCCCCAATACCCGTCCTCCGTGCAGGTTGGGTCGCAGCGATCGTGCCATTGCAAATCGTGCTCGAGAGCGGGCACCCCATTGTAATCGGTATGATAGTCGCAACCGTCGTTGGAGCATTTGTAATACTCCTCGTGCCCCCACTTTTCGCAAGTGGGTTCCTCGCGAGGAACGTGTATCGTCAAGTTATGCCCCGTGGCGGGAATTTCCTCGTACCCTTCGGTTTTTCCGCAATAATGCTCGCATCTTTTGTATGCTTTCCATCCGATTTCGGTACAAGTCGGCGCTTTTGCGGCAACGTCCTGCATGTCGTGTCCGGTAGCGGGTATCGGCTTCTGCTCGGTGTAAGTACATCCCGGGTTTATGCAGCGTCTGCCGTGGGTAAGTCCGTCTTTTTCACACCAAGGATCGTAACCTTTTTCTTCGCGCAGGTTGTGATCGGCAAGTTCGCCGTACTCGAACGTTTCCCTACCCAGACTGCCGCAAATACTGCAAACAAGCCGATACACGGCTTTTCTTTGGCACGTCGCATTGTCCACGAGGTTCCTATCGGTAACTTTTTCGACGTAAACGTGTATATGCTGCTCTTCGGCATTTACTAAACCCGCAACGACAAAATACGAAAAACTTGTCGTTTCAAAGTATATATTGTTACCGTCAACTGTGGTTTTTAGTTCCTCTACCGAGTTATCGTCCTTGACGTGATAGGTAACGTAACCGTCAGACTCAAACGGTTTCGGCATCGTTATTTTGACTTTTCCGCTCGGTTGCGCTTTTTCGCCGCCTTTGGTAAGGGTAATATCGAAAACGGCAACCCTGGCGCTGTCGTACGGCTTGTTGACCGCCGAAATTGCCGCCTTGCCCTGTTCGCTGTCCGAAGAATGGCGCGCGGTGTTAAGCGCGGAGCCGCTTTCAAACACACCGTCCGCGGTAATGCCGCCTTCGGCAGTCAGTTTATTTACTCCTCCGTTTTTATCGGCGCAAGAGACAAACGCAAGACACAGCGACAACGCAAGCGCAAGCGTAAGGAATAATAAATGTTTTTTCTTCATCGATGTCTCCTTTATATTTATAGAACACGACACGGACAAGCGGGTTTTACGCCCGCTTATCCGTTATTTTGATCAGATAATAACTTTTAAGTTATTTTACCCTGATGGTACCGCCTTTAAGGGTTCCGCTATACGTGATGCCGGTTATGTCAAGGTCAATACGAACCTTTCCGTCGGAAGGAATTACGCACCCGCTTAGACCCCCGGTGGCACTTCCATCGATTAAAACGTGAACTTTGACGATCTTGGCTTCAAGCAGTTTTGTGCCTGTGCTGTCGTAAACTATAACCGTTTGTCCGACCTTGAAGTATCCCACTTTAACCGAAGTTTCTATATACAATTCGTCGGTGGTTTTCCAGGCACCTTGTATCGCGTTCGAAGCTCCGTTTACCGCCGGTGGAACAGTGATTTCCACGCTTGTCTGATAACTTACACGCTTGACAATCTTGTAATTGTTTACATTAGCGTTCGTCGTCGCAGTAAGTATGAAACAATCAAGGTTATCCTGGACCGATACTTGTTTCTTTTGGTCTTGTTTTACGTAGCTGGAATTCGTTGAATCAAGTTCCAATCCGGCTTTTCCGTTTACAAGCCTTAATACAACCTTCTCCCCTGCGACGGGTTCGTACTCAGCAAGGCGCACCAGTCCTCCACTTTGCAAAAGGTAGGTGATTACAGTATAGCCCCATTCAAGTTTGATTTCAACTTGTGCAATTGTGAGAGTTTTGATTTCGGAAACCGTTGCCGCCCATTCGTCCGTTGCCTTTATACCGATGCGGTATTCATATTCGGCAGCGTTTTTGGGAGCGTAGGTGTCTGTTACCGTTGTCCACAACACTTCGCCTTTTCTACGGAACTCCGCGTATTTCTCGCCGTCATACGGTGACGTTATGTCTGTTACGTCGGTAATCTCCGAAATATTCACCATGTCAACAAGGGCGTCATAGGTGAAATTTTCAACAGGTTTACCGTCGTACGTTTTACCCTCAAAGTTCCTGACGGTAAGACTTCTTGGTTTCACATTCAAAGTGAATATGACGGACGTGTCTCCGAAATTGTAGTTGATGCCTTCCGCATATTTAATGTGCACCCGGAACGTTCCCGTTTTGCTTTCCATTACTTCTTCTTTTGTAAGGTTACGACTCCAAACGCCATCTTCAAGTTGTTTTTCCCAGACGATAGTCTTTTCGCCGTAACCGGTGCCGATTTCAACGTAATTTGTTGTGCGATCGGGAATATTCGTTGCGCCGACGTAGAACCCTTCTTTAAATGCTGCCGCATTGCTGATTTCAAGACCATCGATGTCTGCTTTGCCGATCTCTGCGGTGACGTCTTCTTCCGCAAGGCTGTAATTGCCCGCGTCTTTTCCGGTAAGTGCGACGTTCTGAATCATCGCACCGGCGTCGGCACTACTCATTGTAACGGTAATGGTTACTTCGTCGCCTTCAAGCAATTCAGTGGGATCGCCTGTAAAAATATTTGAATTATCGTATTCTTTCCACCAATCAACGCTGATTGGCATGGGAGTGATACTTGCGGTAACGCCACCCGTTTCAATTTTGTAGTTGTCTTTGTCTTTACCGTTAAGCATAACTTCTTTGACGGTTGCGCCGACGTTTTTGCTTGTCATCGTGATTGTTGCGGTGACCGTTTCGCCGTCAATAACGCCCGTAAGTGTTGCGGGCATAACAGCGTTACCGTCATACACTTTGGTTCCGTTTGCCGTAAGCGGCTTTGCGGTTATTTCAAAATCAAAGGTCTTTTCGGCCTCTTTCCATTCGGCGGTTGCCGCAACGCTGACTTTAACGGTATATTCGCCGACGTTTTTCGGTGCAGTATTGCCGAAGTCTGCGTCTCCTTTGCGTTGATACATAACGGTAACATCGCCGTTGCCGTTTCGCGTTATTTCTTCCGCAGCGAGCGCGTATGCTTCGCCGTCATAAACTTTACCGAGCGTAACGCCCTCTTTAAGTTCGACGACGTTTTCCTTTGCGGAAAGCGAACTGCCGTGATCGAACATTTCCGCGCCCTTTACGCCGCAAACGCAGGATTTGTAATATTTTGCCGCGTCGGTATAAGTGGCTTCGCTTGCAAGATACGTTGCGGAAACAGTTTCCTTATCGAAAACGTGAGCCGCTTTATCGGAAACTTCATTGCATTTTTCGTCTTTGCATTTGTGCCAGTGATAGTTTTCATCCGTCGTCCATTCGGCGGAAAACTCATGTTTGTGTCTGAGCGCAATAGGTATCGCCACGGCGCACGCCGCGCCGACGCCTATCACGCATGCCAGAATTACGGTCAGCAGTTTGTGAGTAAGAATCCAGTTTTTCATAAAAATAACTCCTTTCGTTTTTTTGTCGGATCGTTTTATCCGAAGCGGGTAATTCTTTCGCTTACCCGCTTCGTTTTTATACTAAACGATTAGTCTGTCTGTCCTGTTTTTTCAAATTTAGCGTAAACATACATCCTTTCGTTTACGGTAAACGTGTAAGTTGCGTCCGCCGATATGAGTTCTTCGGCCTGATCGTTAGGGGATTTATACCAGCCGAGGAAAGTAAATCCTTCGTTCGCCTCGGCGGTAAGAGTTATCTGCGTACCTTTTTCGACCATTCTGCCGTTGCCGAATTCGACCGGCTGCCCGTTTTCGGTGATACGCCCTCCGTTATAAGGAGCTGAATAAGCGATAAAGTTATACATTTCTTTTTCGGCAAATTTGGCGAAAACGTACAAATCCTTGTTTACCGTGAAAGTGTAAGTCGCATTCTCGGATATCAGCGTTTCGGCTTGCTGATCGTTATAGAAATACCAGCCGAGGAAGTTATACCACTCGTTTGCGACGGCGGTGAGAGTTATTTGCGTTCCTTTTTCGACCATTCTGCCGTTGCCGAAATCGATCTTCTGATCGTTTTCGGTGATATAACCCCAGTCACGTTCACGACACTGCGCAAGGAAGTGGAATTGTTCCACTACTCTGATGGTGATTACCGCCTTTAACGCAGGGTTGGCAAGATAGGTGTAAGTAACGGTGTAAGTGCCGACTTTGCTCGTATCGAGCGCATTGTTTTCGCTGACGCCGATCGTACTTTCAATGCTGTATTCCAAGCCGCGGCAAAGTCTCTCGTATTTGTCGCCGACTTTTCCGAGTACGTTTACGTGTTCGTAATCTACCCAATATTCGCTGTTAAGATTGAACACGTATTCTTCTTTCGGATTGCCGTTTTCGTCGGTATCGAAACCGAAATCGTTAAGGTCGTGAAGTTTAATCTCGGTAACGGCGCCTCTGAACATGGCGGTCAGATGAACGTTGCCCGTTTTTTCGCTTACGGTAAAGGTGTATTTAAGATCGGTCGAAAGCAACTCGTCCGCATTGTAACCCGCGCTGTCGGAAGCCTCGAACCAGCCTATAAAGCGATAACCCGCGTTGGGTTTAACTTCGACGGTAACACTTGCGTTATTCGGCAGATCGTCGACATAAAAGCCGTCTTCGGTAACGCCTTCGCCTACGAACTCGCCCGCACCCTCACTTTCTATTCTCGCACTGACGATGAACGCATAGTCGAATCTTGCATAAACGGTAGCGTCTTCGGTTACGGTGAACTCGACGACGTCTTTGTCGGAAATAAGCGCGGCGGTTTCGCCTTCGCCGTCGTACCATCCGAGGAATTTGAAGTAAACGGTTTCTCCGCTTGCCGAAACTTTAACCTTGGAACCCTCGGCGACCACAAATTGCAGTTGTTTTTCGGCGGGAGAATATCCTTCGATATTATTGTTGTAAATATTTCCGTGTTCGCCCGCAATGACGGTTAAGGTAACCCTTTCCTTTTCGGCAAACTGCGCGAAAATATAGGTGTTGTCGGTTATCGTAAAGGTTTCGGTCACATTCGACGAATAGAAGCGATTTTCTTCAGAACCGGAGTTGGAGTGGGTTATATACCAGCCGGCAAACCTGTATCCTTCGTTGGGTACAGCCGTCAGCGTGAGCGCTCCGCCGAGGTCGACTTCTTCTCTGTATCCGTCGGGATCTTTTACCACGACTTTGTCGCCTTTCTGTATCACGCCCTGAGTCGCGTCCCTATCCAGCAGATACGAATACGTTTCGGCTTGGGGTACGTGTACCGTGAGCGTGGCACTTACGGCCTTGTCATACTTGTAAGTAATTACGATTTCATGATTGCCCGTCTTTGTGTAGTCTACTTTGCTTGCGTCTACAATGTATTCGGACGCGTCAAGAACGTTGCCGTTGTTAGTCGTTACGGTAAGCCCCGTAAGGTCGGCTTGTTTTTTGGTCGACAAGTCGTAACGGAAGAATCCGTATTCAAACCCTTCGCAGGTTACGTTAATCGTCTTGACTTCTTCAACGAATAAGGCTTTGATATGCACGTCTGCGCCGTTCTGTGTGAATACGTATTCGGCTTCCGTCGAAACGGGTTCTTCGGAAAGGTTACCCTCTTCGTCCACCGTATACCAGCCGGCGAATTTATATCCTTCGGCGGGTTTTGCCTGCAACACTCTTGTATTACCGAGAGCGAAATAATCTAAAACATGGGGAACGTTACTCGTCTTAATTTCGTTAAACTCATTGTTTTTCTCTGTGATAGAGCCTTTGCCTGCTAATTCGACGGTTAGATGCGCGAACTGTTCCGAAACGTACACGTAGAAAGCGTTGTATACTACATCTTCCATCGCTTTGTTTATCCTGCTGAAATGTACAGTGTATTTCATGTAGTAGACGCCTTCTTTATTGAAATCCAGTCCGCCGTAATCTATGGAATAATCGCCGAAGTACAATTGTACGTATTCAAACTCGTTGACGCTCGGGGGATCTTTACGGCGAAGACCTCTTACGTCCAGCCTCAAAAAGTCGGTTTTGGGCGTGCCGGGTTTGTAATACAATACGCTCTTCGCTTCAAAGTATATTGTGCCGTCTTTGACTACCATGGGCAGTCCCGACTCGCCCACCCAGTGGTGCAACTGATAAACGTCGGTTTTGAGATTGGATTTTTCGGGTTTGATTTTGAACATAGCGATAATGCTTAAATCATAGTCGCTCATGCCGATTTCGTAAGTCGCATTTTCGGAAAGACGATCGCCGAGAATGCCGCCGGCGTACCATCTGTACCAACCGTCGAATTCGAAATCGCGAGCGGGTTCGGCGGTAATGCTGTACTTCTGATCTTTATCGGTGAAGATAAGCTGTTTTTCGGTGTAGGCGTCATATTTTTCTTCTATATAGAAGTGTCCGCCTTTTCCGGCTCTAACCATATACGCATATGCAATTCCGTTATCGATAAGCGACGGTTTGGTTGCCGTTTCGGAAGGAGTAACCGACCCCGTTGCCGTTACGGGCAACGACATAAAGCGTACGCCTCTCGCCGTCTTGCCTGTCATCGTCGTATAGTCCTTAAAGTTGCCCTGATCAACCGATTCGTTATACCAGTAAGAACCGTCAACAAGGAATGCTCTTACGGTGTTAGTTCTCACGCCGCCGTTTATAAAGTTCTTCTGTGCGCCCGTATGCGAAACGGAAGAAGAAATATCAGAGAAAAACCCTTCTTTATGAAGAATTTCGATAAACGCCGTAGCATAATATCTCGCAGCGGATTTCAGCGCAAGATTGCCGTTTTTATCGGTTATCGTCGTTTTAGTAACTATAGGTTTCTTGATGTAGTCTATCCCCTTGAAAAGATTTTCATCCGTATATCCGGTAACAACATCAACGCTGCCGTTAAAACCGTAAACGGCTTTAAGTTCTTCACTGCCCGCAAGAGAAGCCCAAAGACCTTCTACAAGATAGTTTGTATAATAAAGATTTGAGCCTGTAACCGTGAACGGTCCGGCACCGGTCTTTTTCTTAAGTTCGCCGCTTAAAATAAGCAATTCTTCCAGGGAAGAAGGAAGACCGTCGTCATCCGTATTAAATTTACCGTCCGGCCCGCACGATTTTTTTGCACTTGCACTCTTTATAAGGTATAAACTACCATATTCATTTTCGATAAGTTTACCGTTTTCGGCATCTTTCGCGATATACCAATTGTTTTTATCGAAATTGTCCTTATCGTAAGAAAGACCGGGGAACCACTCATAATGCGGCAAAGCGTAATAACCGCCGTCAGCACCTTTAAGACTTTCGCGGTTAGAAGCGTAAATACGATCTTCTATAGACTTCCCGTCGGAACCTTTTTCCGTTACAAGATCGTCAAGTTTAATAATCGAGCCGCTTTGAGCCAATTCATATATATTCGAATAGCGCTCATCGAATATAATGTGATATGCAGAAGTTGAAAGCGTACTGCTGTTAGGCTGTTCCGGAGTTATATCAACGTAAACGCCCGTTTTGCCATCTTCAAAATGTTCGTTTTTGTATTGTTCCTGAAAACGTTCGGCGGCTTTATAAAGCCAATTGGAGCCAATACCGCCAGGGAAGTTCTGGACCTTAATAACTGTTTTCGTGTCAAGATCGGCAGGCACCGAAGAACCCGAATTGTTGCCCGAACCGCCACAAGCAACCATGCCAAAAGCGAGCAACGCGCAAAGAATGCCTGAAAAAATTTTTTTCATTTTTTCCTCCGATATTTTTATTTTCCAACTAAATTTCGAATAACGCATGAATAAAATCACGTCATCGTATGATTATTATACACCATTAAAAATGAAATGTATATAAGCATTTTTAACTATTTATATTTCAAAAGCTAAACTTGTTTCGAGATAAATAAAAACATCCGCCACATTAACGCGTTTATAATTGGCGATGTGGCGAATCTTAAAGTCATACTTATAGTTGTTTATAATCATTTTACCATATAAGAACTCTGTTATCTACGAGAATATTATGTAAGAGAAAAAGCTCCGGAGAAATAGCAAAAGTTGTTAGCCACAGGTGATTGCGTTTGAACCCGCCAAAACGCCGCGATAAGCCGACTATAAGACATTTTTACCTTCGATATGCGCTCAGCGGTTATATTTATCCACAAATTCGAGAAGTTTGTCTACCGTCGTGAACGCTATCGCCATATTAGTATCGGCAACGCCGTAATAAATCGTTACCTGCCCTTTTGAATTGCAAAGCGCGGAACATGGAAAACAAACGTTAGGCGTAAAGCCCGTTTTTTCGTAATCTTTTTCGGCAGTAAGCAAGTATCTGCCCGCGCGTTTCAGAACTTTTGACGGATCGTTCAGATCGAGAAGAGCCACGCCCACACTGTAATTTAACCCGTTACAGGTCGACTGAACTCCGTGGTAAATAAGTATCCAACCGTCTTTAGTCTTAATCGGAATAGGCCCCGCCCCTATCTTCACCTTTTCCCAGTAATTGTCGCCGAGATAAAAATTCTTCATCACAAGTTTATGGTTTCCCCAGTGAATAAGATCTTCGCTCTCGCTTATCCAGATATTGCCATAGGCCGTTCCGCACGGATGCGGACGTGATAACATTATATATTTGCCGCTGATTTTTTCGGGAAACAACGCGCCGTTCCTGTTAAAAGGCAAAAAGCCCGTGGGGAGCATTTTAAAATTTTTAAAATCGACGGTTTCGGCGATGTAAATGCTCGGGCCCTGAATGTCCGCGCAGAAAATTATATAATAAACGCCGTCGATCTCCGCGACTCTCGGATCGTAGGCGTAAGGATAGGTAAACAAACTCCCGTCCCTATTTTTAAAAACTATGCTTTCTTTTTCGATAACCCACTTTATCCCGTCTTTACTGTACCCCATAAACAAATCGGGTCTGCCGCTTTTGTCATCGCAACGGAACACCCCGATATATTTTCCGTCTTTAATAACGATCGCGCTGTTGTAAACATGCCAGAATTCGCTGTTTTCCAAGTCTACCAGCGGATTTCCTTCATATCTTCGGATATATTTGCTTTTATCGCCGACGTCCTGCCAGAACATTTTATCGTTTACGCTGTAATTTACCATTTTTTTCCTTTGTCCGAAGCTTTGTTCGGCTGTATTTTTTTATTTTTCAATAGTATTATACAAACGCAAGCATATATTTTCAAGGCGTATTTTACGATTTTGTATGCATATTATACGATTTTACTTTAATAAACGCAGTTTTAGTGTAAAACGCTTTCAACTTTCCGCGCGAAATATTATAATAGATTTATGAAAACCAGACAAAGATTTTTAAAAAAGACATTTACTCCGTCGAAAGAGATTTGCGTAACGTATAAATCCGGGGAAGCGATTTTTCGTATGCACTTTCATAATTTTTACGAGTTGGATATAATAACCGATGGTTCGGGAGTCTCAAATCTGAACGGAAAAACAATAAAGTTTCAGAAAAATACGGCTTTTTTCTTATCGCCGAAGGACTTTCACGATATTATCCCGGATACGACCTTACATATAACAAATCTGCAGATTTCCAACGACACCATGAAACGCTGTTTTCCAAATTGTGCGTCGATGAAAGGCTCCTGCTCTTTTTTTGACAACGACGTGACGGTAGACGTCAACGAAATCTGCTCGCTTATCGCAAAGGGAAATCGAAACACAGATTATCTGAACTCTCTTTTAACGGCTCTTATCCGACTGCTGTTTTCTCAACCGGCAACCCTGACGGCGCCCGATTCGGGCAAGAACGTAACGCACAACATTATAAATTATGTAAACGAACATTACAAAGAAAATCCGTCGCTCGAAACGCTCTCAAAAATTTTCGACAGAACCCCGAATTACATCTCGTCCAGGTTTAAAGCCGTCACGGGAGAAACCTACAAAACGTACTTAAAACAGCTTAAACTCGACTCCGCTTTAAAACTTCTTATATCGACCGATCTTTCCGTCACCGATATTTGCTATGAAAGCGGTTACGAAACGATATCGCATTTTAACCGCGAATTCAAAAACTATTTCGGTCGTTCTCCGAGACAAGTGAGAAATTCGCTCGATTCCGAAACTTCTTTATAAATTATATACAACATAAATTTTACCGGAAAACAATTCGCGATTATGTCGGTTTTACAGCGGAAAACAACTCCAAAAAATTACCTCTTTAAATTGACAATCGCTTGTTTCGAATGTGTAATTTCACTAAAAAAACAATTTCAAAGGCGACGCACAAAAATGCAAAACACAAATTTTTCAATAACGACGGTTTATAAAAACTGGCTTAGCACGGTGAAAAACGACAAAACGACGGAAACGGAGCTTAAAAGCATAGAAAACAACGAAAAAGAAATAGAAGAAAGATTTTATCGTGAACTTGAATTCGGTACAGCCGGTATGAGAGGTATCATCGGAGCGGGTACGAACAGAATCAATATATATAACGTAAGACGTGCAAGTCAAGGTGTTGCGAAATACGTTCTTTCAAACGGTGAGGACGCCGCAAAAGCAGGTGTTCTTATCGGTTACGATACACGTAATTTTTCACGCACATTTGCTGAAGAAACAGCTAAGGTTCTTACTTGTGCAGGTGTAAAGACTTATCTTTTCCCTATCGTTCATTCAGTTCCGGAAGTTTCATTCGGTATTCGCGAACTTGGCTGCAGTGCCGGCGTTATGATTACCGCCAGCCACAACCCTAAAGAATACAACGGTTACAAGGTATACGGTCCTGACGGCGGACAACTTCCTCCGGACGCGGCTGATGTTGTTGTTGCCGCAATCGACAGCTACGATATATTTGACGATGTTAAGTTTATTTCGCTTGACGAAGCAAAAGAAAAAGGCTTGCTTGAAATCGTAAGCAGTGACCTTGACGAAAAATTCCTTGATGTTGTTCAAACACAGCAGCAAAATCCCGAGGCAGTAGCAGAAGTTGCAGATACATTCAAGCTTATCTACACACCTTTCCACGGCACAGGCTCAAGACCTATCAAAGCAATACTTAACCGTATGGGCTTTAAAAATGTGCTTGTCGTTAAGGAACAGGATACAGAGGACGGTAATTTCCCGACTGTTAAGTCACCTAATCCGGAGGACAAGGAAGGTTTTGAAATTGCTATAAAAATGGCAAAGGAAAATGACGTTGACGTTATCATCGGTACAGACCCCGACTGTGACAGAGTCGGTATAGTTGTTCGTGACGCCGACGGCATATACAGAACACTTACAGGCAACCAAACAGGTGCTTTGCTTGTTGAATACATACTTTCATCTAAGAAAGCCAAAGGCACTCTGCCTGAAAACGGCGTTGTTATCAAGACAATCGTTACAACAGAGCTTGCCGCCGCAATCGCTCATTCATACGGTATCGAAATTATGAACGTGCTTACAGGCTTTAAGTATATAGGCGAAAAAATGACAGAGTTCGCAAAGACAGGCGACCATACATATCTTATCGGCTTTGAAGAAAGCTACGGTTATCTTGTAGGTACTCACGCACGCGACAAAGACGGCGTTGTTGCGACAATGCTTATCGCAGAAATGGCTGCTTACTACAAAACAAAGGGTAAGTCACTTTACGAAGCACTTATGGATATATACAAGAAGTACGGATATTATTCAGAAAAGACAGTTTCATTTGTAATGCCGGGTAAAGACGGTATGGAAAAGATGTCACAGTTACTTACAGACCTACGTCAAACACCGCCGACAAAAGTTGCAGGTATGGACGTTGTACTTTACACCGACTATCAGTCACAAACAATTAAAGATACAAAGGGCAATGTTTCACCTCTTAAAGGTTTGCCTAAGTCAAACGTATTGAAGTACAACCTTTCAGACGAAAAGACTTACTTTATCGTAAGACCGTCGGGAACAGAGCCGAAAATCAAGTTGTATCTCGGCACATTCGCAGAAAGCTTTGAAACAGCCGAAAAGACTATCGAAAAAGTTCTTGAAGATTGCAAAAAACAACTTGGACTATAAACCAAAATGCCTTTCTCAAAGAGAAAGGCATTTCAGATTGTAGACAAAACCGTTATGGTTTTGTCTACTTTGTTCTTGGGTGTTTGAGGTTCAACCTCAATTTATAATCATTTCTGGCGACCTGTGCGACAGAAATGGCTTAAAATCTAAAGTTTCGACTTTGGAGGAACTTTATGATTTTTTCTCTAAAAACACTCAAAAATTACATCGCAAGATGTGATTTTTGGAGCTGTCGACATTTTGTCGATAGACTCATTAACTTGTGGTATCATTAATTTATATTACACTTGGGGGGATTGCAATGGGGAAATCATTTAATCAAAAGCTGAAATTACTGTACATAATGCAGATGTTAAAGGAAAATACAGACGAAAATCACGCAATGTCCGCAAATGATATTATTTCGGCACTTGCCAAGCAAGGTATAAGTGCCGAACGCAAGAGCATTTATGATGACATTGAACGGCTTAAATTATTCGGTTGCGATATTTTGAGAAGAAGAAGTGAGCCGAAAGGATATTATCTCGCGTCAAGAGATTTTGAAATTGCAGAATTGAAGTTATTGGTTGACGCAGTTCAATCTTCAAAATTCATTACAGAAAAGAAATCAAATCAGTTAATTCACAAAATCGAACAGCTCGCCAGCCGTCATGAGGCTCAAACGCTTCAAAGACAAGTCGTTGTTTCAAACAGAATTAAGACGATGAATGAGAGTATCTTCTATAATATAGATAAACTTCATTCCGCAATATCTTCAGATGTTAAAATCACTTTCAAATATTGTTCATGGACGCTTGCCAAAAAGCTTGAACCGAAAAAGGACGGTGCAAATTACACCGTAAGTCCGTATATTTTGGTATGGGACGATGAAAATTACTATCTGATTGGTTTTGATGATGATAGCAAAGAAATACGCCATTACCGTGTAGACAAAATGCTTAACATAACAATAACCGCCGAAAAACGTGACGGCGGTGACCAATTCAGCAAATTCGATATAGGAAACTATTCAAAAAGAACATTCGGTATGTTTGCAGGTGACGAAAATACACTCGAAATTGAATTTGACAATAACCTTATCGGTGTTGTTATGGATAGGTTCGGCAAGGATATTATTTTAAACTCAAATACCGAAAATACGTTCGTTGCCAAATTAAATGTAAACATCAGTTCACAGTTTTACGGTTGGCTTGCAGGGCTCGGAACAGGTGTAAAAATCCTTTCTCCGCAGTCTGAAGTCGAAAAATATTTAACATATATTAAGGATATATCCTCAAAATATACACATTTTTGATGCTTTGTTATATTGTATCCTGTAAGTATATGGCTATTAATACATTTAATGGTTATTTTTTCTTTCACTTTTCATAAAAAATATTTCGTATTAATCGGATTTTTTATCTATTTAATGGTATTATTATTCATTTTGTTGACAAATCAACCGACTGTGATATAAT
>ERZ780139.535-NODE-535-length-39465-cov-2.820934_pt1 | contig 39465 bp, 49 predicted proteins | sample MGYA00511476_ERZ780139 | MGnify/ENA primary metagenome ERZ780139 (study PRJEB29588, sample SAMEA2158190) | human gut metagenome | biome: human gut; feature: human-associated habitat; material: faeces | place: Denmark | collected 2008/2010 ... | reverse complement strand
AAACAGAATCTCTCCCTTTGATAATTCATGTACTGTTCCTTTATGTTTTTTATTAAAATCATCTACTTCTTCCTGGCTAGCTGGTGAAAACAGTCCATTTGTATAAGTGTATGGCATAAAAACTTGCCCGTAGGGAAGAAAATACCCACTTGTGTAAATATTACTCCCTATATTTATCCCGCCTTCTTCAAGTTTTTCATACACCTCATTTATATTTAAATCATTATCTTCTTCAAAATCACTCATACTGCTACTTATTTTTCCAGCTAATCTAGGAACATATTTTAAAATCTTCAAAAAGGTCCCAATATTTGAAAAAAATGGAGTATATTCTTTTATCCAATCAGTAAACATTCTATCACCTCAATTGGATTATATCATATCTGTTTAAATTATGATATCTGTTTCCAATGGCGTTTTAAAAAGAATTCCATCCCAACATCATCTTTATCATCTAGAATTTCCATAAAATCTGTTTTCTCTTGCTCTGGTAATTTTTTATACAATAGGCTAAGATTCCAAGCAATTTTCAGCCATGATATTTTTTTCGTCATATTTCCTCCTTTCTTTCTACAAAATTCAACCTCATTTTGTTAGTTAGCTAAAGTCTGCTTTAAATAACATTCATAGCTGTATTTTTAGTACAATTTATTTCTCTAAGTCTTGCAGAGTCTAACTGATATTTGATAGAAGAAATATCTGATCCATAAGTAACATTAGCAATCATATCGTTAGTCTTAGGAGACGGCTGTAAAATATTAATAGCACAGTTGATATATTTAACCGCCTCAGTCTCCGAACCACTTCGGGCCGTGTTAATAACAGAGTGTAAAGTCGCTGTATTATGACCTCCGGGCATAACCAAAATACCGGTGCAAATGATCCGATAATTGATATTATGTCTCATGGGTTGCCAACCGTCCTCATAGTCAATAGACCAAACACCTAAAGGAGAATGACCGTTCTCGGCAAAAATATCACTTAATACGAAATTAGTACCTCCAGTCATAGAGATAGCGCTCGCGTGAGGATTATAAAATTTACAATTACTGATATAGCATCTATCCGGATCCACGCTAGGCCATACCCTAATAACATGAGGTGTATCGACTCTACCCTCATTAGAGGACGTAGGTGCACCATCTGGAAATCTAGCATTAACCTTAAAGTATACGGCGTTTTTCGGTAATAAATAAGTTTCGAGCGTCATTTGATGAGGCCTATACTCGATAAGGTTTTTATCGGTGTCAAACCAGTAAATTTCGTACCAACGAGTTGTTAAACCGTAAGTTGTTGCTGTATCCATTTTACCAACCTTATAATATTTCATATCGGTATAAGTAGACGGATTATCGGAGTAATTATATCCGAGTTTAAGAAAATCAGTATGATACCATTCGTCAGACTCATTAACTGTTAAACCTGTTGCGTCAAGTTTACCAGAAGTAAAATCACTATAACGGACACAACCTCTGACTGCACCGTCCAAACCGGTACCACTCCACTGATCGAAACCATTCATACGGGTACTAATATTAAATCCGACTGTATCATGAAAATCAATATTTTCAATCTTACATTTATAGGCACCTGTAGAAAAAACAAATGCGTTAACCTGTTCGCCGTAATCACCCTCTGTATATCCTAAATCAGACATTAATCGTCGCTCGCCGTAATAGTGCATATTTTTAACAACAGAGTTTTTACAGGACATATAATACTTATCCTCGATTTGATTTCCCTCATCGTCTGTAACCTTAAACCCGGAGAAAGAAAACATAATATAAGGATTTACAGAATGATCTGGACGACTATCAGTCGTATGACAATAATCATTATCGTCAACATAAATATACGAATTATTAAAGTCAACGGTAAAATCAGTAGGAATATAGCATTGCACACCAGACTTAAACGGTTTAATGTGATATGTGGTTTTAGGGAATACGACACCGTTATAACCGCTTGCGGCGGCCTCATCAATCGCACCGATAATAGCTTTTAAAGTCGCTACAGATGTACCACCTACAAGATGAGAACCGTTATAAATATAACTCTCAGACGGATAAAAGTAATTTTCGTTGACAGTCTCTGTCTCGGAAACCGTAATATCTAACGTACAAGTGATTGTAGTATTAGACGCTTTAGCGGTAATCGTAGCGGATCCGGAACTCTTAGCAATCAGAACACCGTAATAACATTCGATAACGGACGGATCGGAGGAAACATACTCGACATTATAGCTATTTTTGGTAATATCATACGGATAAACCATAGCTTCGATATTATACATATCTCCAACGTTAAGAGACTCGATTGGGTTAAGCCAATAAAGTGCCTCGACATAACTCATATTGTCCTCTACAGCCGGTTCACCTGGATCTACATTAGTAAATGTCCTATTCTCGCCATTAACGGTAATAGTATGCTCGCCTGACTCAATAGGGGTATTGATAAACTCAGGTAATCTTTCGCTTGATTTTACTTGATAAGCGGATGGAGATCCAAAACCAGTCATACCCTGAACGAAAGTCGACGAATTATACCATTGAGTATAATAAAGTAACATGATCTTTTCTCTCAGTTCGATAATTTCATCTTTCGTGAGAGCTCGATCGTAAACGATAAGTCGTTTAATTTTAGGAATATCATCGGTTGTTCCATTGAAAAGTCTAAGATTAGTCAACGCCGGATAATCGGCATAATTGTAATCAAATTCGCCAGGCATCATTTCATTAAATACCACGGAATATTTACTATTTTCCACATCAACCGACATAACGAAAAATACATTATGCAAATCTGTCATTAAAAGAGGATCTTTAGAAATATTCGCACGAGCATAAGCAAGCGGCAATGGCATATTATATTTTGTATTACCGTATTTCATAAATTCCTGTACGGGCAATAAAATTTTTGAAAATGTCGAAAAACTACCTGAATAATCAGTTGAATTTTTACCAAAGCGTAACCCGTACATAGTATCATTGTTTCCAAAAATAACATGGGTAGCCTCATCAAAATCTCCTAACAAAACAATTGTACGGCTACCCAAACTCTGACCGTTGATAATATTCGTACATTCCGGCGTACTACCGTACATTGGACTATCTCCAACAAAATAGTCGTCAGTAACAGCAAAACCAGACGTATTGACATTACCTGTAGTATCGACGACCGCGCCATTGATAATTTGGATATCACATAGCAGACCGTTAGTATCAATTTCATAAATACGATTAGGCACTATTTTCCCATTTTCGTCAATTGTAATTTTATACTTATTTCCATCCTGCCCGACAATATATCCAGCTTGTTTTATCTCAGACAATAAATCATCGGATAAATGTTTTTCTTCTATGCTTTTTTCTGGAGTAGTATAATTTTTTAATTCTTCCTTGAGTGAACCAATGATGTCCCCTACAACTTTCGCATCTGCTGCTTTTCCGGACTCTTTCAGCGCGCTGTCTACCGGCACGATTTTGGCTTCTGCAGCCTGGATCTGTTTTCTTACGGCCTCGCCAGCTGTATCATATTTTGTTCCATCCACTCCGATGCGAATATCCTCGCATTCCTCCTTGGCCGAATTTGCAGATGCCACAACCGACTCTTTGATATCGTTATAATTTTCGTTTTTTTCATGCACGAAGCGAATGCACTTCGAACTTCTTCGCCGTAGACTGCCTTCTGAAGCTGTTCCAATTCTTTTGAGATATCAGCCATCTTTTTTTACCTCTTTCTTTTCTTTTGAAATCTCTTTCGGTTTCTCTGCTTCCGCAGAGCCCGGCTCCTTCGATTTCAGCTCTTCCAGTTCTGCAAGCAATCTCTTTCTTTCTTCCTGGAGCCGCTGAATATCATTATTTGCAAGTGCCAGAATTTCCGCAGATTTTCTCTCCCGGATATCAGCTAAGAGCCCCAGGATAATTCCCTCGGCAAGGTACGCCGGAAGATTTGCTTCATCCAGCGTACGCATAACCGATTCGTTTATTTTTGCTTTTGTATTTTCCATGATTTCTGCAAGGTTCATTTCGTTTTTCCACCCTAAATATTTTCCTCTATCCACGTGTTAATAAATTTCTTAAGCCATTCAATGTGTGACTGTGCCTCTTCGTCCAGCACCGTCATGCTGCCTTTGTTGTTGTCGCTGGTAGTTCTACCACTATCGGTCATTTCTGTGTACGTAAAGCCCAATCGCTGACCTTGTGCTGCATTCATGACATTAAAACCTGTAATAACTCGTTTCATGATAATTCCTCCATCCTTTCGATCAAGTTACTTTGCTCATCCCGCACTTCATTTTCGTCTTTTTCCATCTCGCACAGCAGTATCGCTTGATTTCTTATTTGCTCATTAATCATCTCCTGATCTTCTGCTGTTACATCCTCCTTTTCCGGAATGTTGGATTCCTCGATCCTTGTATCCCTGCATCCTTTTTGCCTTACTCGTACTTCCCAATAGAACTCAAGCTTTGGCGTACCTTTTACCAAAAAATAACCATCATTTTCATTTGTTGATTCGATATACAATTCTCCGGGACCTTTTGCAGTAAGTGTCACATGATACTTCATATTTTTTTCTATTGTCGCCAGAAAATCGTTCTCAAGGTACACATAGCAATAACCATCATTATCAATTTTTCCTGTTCCAATGTCGCCGAAAGTTGGAGATGCTGTTTCGTATGCATACATCTCAGCATTACGTCCATCGTCTGTATGGATTATTCTTGTTTTTTCTCCCATACATCCGAGTTTTCCATACGCATAAATATCGTTGTTGGCTGTAAAACCATACCCTCGTAGCGTAGATGTAGATTCTCCAACAAAAACATCTTTTCCGACATATCCCATTATCATAGAGTAGCTTTTTTGCGATAGATCTACTCCTATGCTAACTTCGTTGCTGAGATACATACCAGAAACGAAGTTGGGTGACATGGCGAACACATCACCTTTTCTTGTTATTTCACAATTTCCACCAATTTCAAGCGATCCTCCAGTAATTTTCAACGATTTCGTTTCCGCTGAACCGTCCGTGTTGATTTTGAAATTAGAATTCGCGGTTACCGCTCCGTTCAAACTTATCTTCGATGCATTTATTGCTACGCTTTCTGCTGACTGATTTATTTTTGATATAATTTCGTCACCATTTACTTTTTTCGATACTTCTGTTTCTATCGAATCTGCTTTCTGCTTAATGGCGGTATTCATTTCCGTGGTCGTCGAATAATCCTGGAATTTCTTATCGACGTTGATTGCCACGTTATCAATTTCCACCTTTAGGTTGGCGCTTACGTTATCAACGATCTCCGTCAGGTCTTTCAGGCAGCGAATGTTCGTCAGGTATAGCGCTGTCCCGGAAGTTCCACGTACTGTAATTGCAACCGTTTTTTCTTTTTCTTCCGAAGTTTTAACGATGTGTTTAAACACCCGGAAAGCTCCCGGAGAATAAGATGACAGATCATCCGTCGCGGCAGAATCAGAAAATCCAACCTGCAGATTTGCTGGCTGTTTTCCATCCTCGAAAGCCGCATCACAGCATATCGTATAGGTACTCGGTTCGAGAGTTCCGACGGACTGTTTGATCTGCACCGTTGCTGGTGCAGAGAAACTGACCTTTAGGCACTTCATATTCAGGAACTCTGTAAGTTCCAGCTTTGCATTTGCCCCGGTTCCAGAAATTGAAAAATTGCCAATGGCCAGGGTTTCCTGTTCACCATTGACAATATAATTTTTCCGTGAAACATATTCTTTCAGGGATGACGCATACAGAACAACGCGGTTTTCTGTGTTCTTGATTGCGGTGCCAACTTCCTCTTTTAGCAATTTCTGCTGTTTATCCGTATACTCATTGGAGCTGGTAGCTGCATCGGATATAGCGCCTTCTATGGTTTCTGTGTACGCAACATCAATTTTTTCAGCCGTCACAGAATTTGCCATCAACATTTTGCCATTGATCTGTCCATTCATAGTAAGAGCAATACCATCAATCGGGCCATCATATCCATGGCTATAATGAGCAAGTCCGCCCAATCCCCATCGCCACAAGTTCGTTGCTGTTTTTGCACCGGGTGCATCCGCCACAATGAACTCATTTTTTTCGTGGATTGCATAGCCGCTCTTCGTCATGTCGTTCAGGAGGTCTGTAGCGTTCCGTAACGCCTCCTGGAGGATTTCTCGCTTGCCTGGTATAGATTTTATTGTCTCGTCCAGTTGGCTTGCTTTCTCGGCGTTTGACGACGTATAGGTGCTGTTCGTTTTTTTCGTACCGAGAGTAACCGTATTTTTCGCATAATCTGTAAGATATACAGTGATGCTGGATAATGGTATATTGCTGTCAAGTCCATGCGGAGGCGACACACAATGGATGAGATCACCCACCTCAAATTCCTGCACTTCTGCATCTGTTAAGTTCAGATCAATCGCTTTCAGGTTAAGCACCATGTTTTCAAACTGTGTGCTTTTCAGGTACTCTTTTCCCTTCCGCAGCAGGTTGGCCGGAACCGTCACATCGTCCCAGGTAACCGTCTTATAGATTTTTCCGTAAGCTGCAACCGCATCACTATCCGAAACATAGTCAACTCCGCCATTTACGGAACTGATAGTCAACCTTTCATCCAGTCCCTCTATGCTGGATTCTTCCTGCGTGGCTCCCAGTGGGATAACACAGGTAACCAGGTCTGATGCATCCATGTTTTCGGAGTAGTCCAGCAGATTTTTCCCGAAACGAATTTCCTGCGTATTTTGGCGGTAGAAATCTGTATCGCTCAGATAATCAAGATATCTTATGCCATCTTCTTTGCGTACCACAAGATGGCCGCCGAGACGTTCAACCAACTTTTTCTTCAAGGTGTCCCTTGATGTTTCCCAATTCGCGTAACGATACAGCGAATCATTCGGATCAGTTACGGTCACCCGGCCGAGCGCGAACTGCTTACGAGTTTCTACCTGAGCATTGTGATTATCAATGATTTTGCTGACGTAATCTCTTACGGAAATATTATGATAGACAGCTGGACGCTGCACGCTATCACAGAAATAGGCAAGTTCTCCTTCAACGAACACTTTTTTGACCCCTTTGGAGTCCTGATCGTCGTAGAGCACTCGCCCAGCAAATTTTTCAACGTCATCTTTATAGATCACGATATCCGTGGTCAGCTTTTTGACGTATTGATAATAGGGATGCTTAGGATAGACCGAAAATTCCGCCTGTCCATTTACGTTATCGCCTTTCTGGTAATAGGGATCTCCTACAATCAGATTGCGAATCTTAGGGTTGTGCAACGTGTATTCTTTCCCATCCGCCGTAAAGGCCTTGATTGTATACATTACAGCATACCACCTTCATGAATGATAGAGGCAGTTCCGATGCCCTGGAAATACAACTTATTTTCACCCTCCTGCAAATCAATATCGTACAAAAGATTTTCACCCTGAAAAAGATTGAACGTCGTGTTTTTGTATTTCAGCTTCAGATCATTGCTATCCGAAATAACCCGTAGCGTCTCATTATGCGGCCAACCAATCAGAGTAACCTCTTGCCACGATGACGTACTGATGACTTTTACGTCTGGCGTATAGCGAATAGCTCCATCTACGAAGGAGAAAGTGTCCCACTTCCAGGGTTCATTCGACGGGGTGACATTCAATTTATACGGATAGCAATTACATTCTATGGATATTTCCGCAAGTACCTCATTCGATTTTTTAGTGTCAATATGGCAACGCCCAGTATAATAATAGCCAGAATCAACATCCATGATGATCTGGCATTCTTTTCCCTCAATCGCGGTGGCAACTCTGCTAACCAATCCAGCCCAATGCGAATAGCTGCAATCGCGGGCATCAAACGTAAATTTCAGCGTTCGCATGCCGTAGACAATGCCTCCGTTTTGAGCTTCTGTCAGGTCGAGAGATCCATTCATGCCAGGGACATCGACATATACTGTCTTTGCTTCTGGCAGGTCGATCTCGACGTTTTTTAATTTGAGACCCCAAACATCATAAGAATGGGTGCCGTTAAACGACACCCCCGTTACTTTTCCTGGCATGGTCAACCTCCTCTCTTTTTGTGTGTATCAATTCTGCCCATATTCTGATCTACGATCGGCGTGGTTGCATCTCCAATCTCTTTTTTATCCAGATCAACATGCACATGAGTTTCGCCAGAAATTACTACTTCCGTTTTGCTGTCGTCGAACGCCTGTCCGTTTTCCTGCTCAATCTTGTATACCTGGTTGGTATTCTTATCAAGCGTGATTTTTCCGGTTTCGACATTCACAGTGGCTTGCATTCTACGAGCCAGCGCCGCCATCTCTTCGTCAGTCTGTTTCTCGAGTGCTGGCATCGCGGCATCCATACCTTCACCAACTCCCGGAGGAATCCACTTACCTACCTCATCTCGGAATACTCTTGATGGGGAATGGATTCCAAGAGCTCCCTTAACTCCATCAACAATTCCGCGGAAAAAGCTCTGTACCTGACTGCGGAACCATCCAGCAGCGTTGCAGATTCCATTCCACACTCCAACTACGATGTTTCGCCCAACCGAAGCCATCTGCGACGGAAGAGAAGAAACTCCATTAATAACCGAATTTACCAGCATCGAGGCGGCATTGCGTCCTTTTGATGCAAGATTTCCGCCCCAGGATGCTACCCGGTTCACCGTAGCAGTCAGATGGTTCCAGATTTTTCCCGGCAACTGCGAAAAGAAATTCACTACAGCATTAATTGCATTGCTTGCTGCGGATCTGGCTTGGTTCAGCAGATTAGATCCCCAGGAAATAACCCGAGAAATGGAATTTTCCAGCCATGTATTGATTCGGCCAGGTAGCTGTGAGAAATAGTTGACTACAGAATTAATCGTGTTGCTCGCGGCGTTCTTCGCCTGGTTCCACATATTCGAACCCCAGGTCGTCAGGTTTTGGAGTGCATTCTGTAGCCATGTGTATATCTTCCCTGGAAGCTGAGCATAGAAATCTACGATCGCCATTACGGCATTGTACGCAGACTCACGGGCTTTGTTCAGCATATTCGCTCCCCAGGTTACCAGGTTGTTGAACGCAGTTGTCAAATGCGTCCAGATTTTTCCCGGCAATTCTGAGAAGAACGTTACGACATTTTCGATGATGACCGGGACATTTGTCTTCGCCCAATCAACCGCATCAATGCCGAACTGAATCAGTTTTCCAATCGTATAACCCAGGGCGTAACCGATTTTGTACGGCAATTCTGCAAAAAAGTTTGAAACAGATTCTACTGCATTTTTTGCTGCCTCTGATGCCTTGTTGTAAATGTTCGTTCCCCAGTCAGTTAAATTCTGGAGCGCGTTCTGCAACCACGTGCTGATTTTACCAGGTAATTCAGAAAACCAGTTGGAAACCGAATCAATCGTGTTTTTCGCCGCGGTCGATGCTTTTTCGACCATATTAGAAGCCCAATTCTGGACATTCGTTATAATCCGGGAGAACAGATCTTCCGCTTTTCCTGGGAGTTCAGAGAACCACTGGATAACAGCTTTTCCGGCATTCAGAATATCGTCGCCGTGGTTCTTGATTGCAACCGCCAAATTGGCAACTGCAAAAACAATAGCAGCGATTACAGCCGCAACCGTTCCCGGTACTCCGAGAATGATTGCTCCGACGGCAGCAATCGCAATTCCGACTCCCATCAGAATTTCTTTTACGACATCGAATCCGTTTTGGAACATGTCCGCGAAGTTCTTGACTGCAAGTATCGCGCCGCCAATGAGAGCTCCTACTCCAGCAATGGTCGCTCCGAATGTTGCAAAAAAATTAGCAACTGCAGAAACCGCAGATCCGATGAATGATGTTACCTGAGAGAGTACGGATCCGGCTACAGAGGAAAGGCTTTGGATTTTGGATCCAAAATCAGAGATTCCACCCGCGATTTTCCCAATTCCACCAACCAGGCCAGAAATTCCACTCTGGAGCGTCTGGAATGCAGAAAACAGCCCAGTTATTGCACTGGCTGCGGTTTTTGCCGTTTTAAGTCCAGCAATCGCAAGGACAATATCTCCGATCAGTTCGCCGAGCTTTCGGATGGTTTCGGGATCCTGTTCATTAAATACGTCGAGGAACTTTTTCAGAACCTCTTTTGCTTCGCCGACAGTTGTTTCGACCTTATCAAAGATTGTCGAGAAGAAGCCATCCATCAGCGCGGCTGCATTCGGGAACTCCTCCGAAAGTCCATCGCAGAATCCAGCAACAAAATCTTTCGCTGCCCGAATGATAGTCGGCAGATTTTCGCTTACTGCATCGCCGATTTTTTTCAGCATCTCGCCAAACGAGCGGCCTAAATCGGACGAATGCCATACCATCGCCTGTAAGAAATTCGTGAACAGGTAGATTCCGGCTGACCACATATCGCCAGACAAACTCATGATTGCCTGGGCAAGTTCCGAAACCATGGTTGCTCCAGATGTCGCCAGAGTCCATTTGCGGCGCATAATCGCGTCGATAAAAGACTCGACGAGATCCTGGGCTGCCGAAATCATTTTTGGCGCAGCCTTCGCAACTTCCGTCACGATCTGCGCCATTACTTCTCCGGTCTTGGTTACCAGTCCATCCAGTCCGCCATCATTAAAGGCTTCCTGGAGTTCCTGAACCATGCGCTGTGCTTCTTTTACGATGTCTTTGCACGGCTTCTCCATCTCTTCATAGAGGGAGATGCCTAAACCCTCAAGACCAGACTTCAGAATCGTAATCTGACCTTCGAGGTTGTCATTCATCGTTTCGGCCATCTGCGCCGCGGCTCCATCACAATCGTAAATTGATGCAGTTAAGGACGCAAAATCCTCATCCGATGCATTTACGATCGCCAGCAGACCGGACATTGCGTCCTGGCCTCCGAGGGATGCCGCCATGTTGGCTTTCTGTTCCTCGGTCAGCCCGGCGAATCCAGCTCGCATATCCACCATGATTTCCTGGAGGCTCTTCATGTTACCGGAGCTATCCGTAAGTGAGAGTCCCAATTTGTCCATGGCGGCCTGGACTTCATCGGTCGGTTTCGCCATTCGAGACAGAATTGCACGTAAATTCGTACCCGCCTGACTGCTCTTGATTCCGCTGTTCGCCATCAGCCCGATTGCGGTAGCGCAATCCTCTGCCGAAAATCCCAATGCGCCAGCAAGAGGAGCGACATATTTAAAAGTCTCGCCCATCAGTCCGACATTGGTGTTCGCGTTTGAAGAAGCCTTGGCAAGAACATCTGCAAAATGCGTCGAGTCACTCGCCGATAGTCCGAACGCCGTCAACGCATCCGTAACGATGTCTGATGTCGTTGCCAGATCTTCGCCGGATGCCGCCGCCAGGTTCATAATTCCTTCGATACCGTTAAGCATATCTCCGGTTTTCCAGCCAGCCATTGCCATATCGTGGTGTTATCGTAAGGCTTTTTATCCTTACTTCTGCATCATTACAATGCAGCCCAGCGTAACTTTTTACCGCGTTCCTCTGCGGAACACCCTATCCGATAGCGAGGACTCTTGGGAACTTTATAGTCTCTGACATCTCAGCCAGAGGATCAGCTCCTACGCGTTGCCGTTGACCAGATTTTTAAGTCCGACCTTCACCGTCTGATTATGGTTGCAAACCACCTCCCAGCTTCTTTCCTCACTTATTCTCTGCAATCTACGTGATAGGTTCATTGCAGACGTCACAGATCACAACTATGCATTGATTCCGTCATGATCCCTTTAATTTTTAACTAAACGCATCGGCTGACTCGGCGGCGGAGTACTTTGTTTTGGCGCCCATCTCTTTTGCTTTGTCCGTCAGGCTTTTCAGCTCATCCCCGGTCGCCCCGGAAATTGCAGCAACGTTCGACATACCGGCTTCGAATCCGGCGCCAGTCTTGATTGCTGCCGTTCCGATTCCGGCAACCGCAGTGGAAACTCCGCCGATGACCGCAGTCGTGGCTTTCAGAGCCTTTGATGCATACGATCCGATTTTATTGATTCCATCCTGGAAACCGGATGAATCAATCGACGTGTCAAATTTTAGAGTGCCATCATAGCCCAATGTTTTCACCTCACTTTAAGGGCAAACAATGGATTATCGGCTCATGATGGCTCTACTTAATCTGTTGTCCGTCTTTTATTTTGACTTCAAAAATACAGGAGCACTTGCGGCCTTTACAGGCCACTTGTACTCCTTTACACTCTGCCTCCTTTGAAAAAAATAGAGGCATTTTATACCCGCATTCCGGGCAAACGACTTGAACAAGTCTCTTTTTTTCAAGATTCAATCAATTAACTTCCTCCTTGCAACAGACCGGAAATATCATCACCGTTCATCAGTGCTTCCCGTAGGATTGCTTCCGCCTCTCGTTCTTTCTGAGAAACAGGAAGAGCATGGATTTTCTGCATTTTACGATAAAATTCCCGCTGTTCTTTTGACATCTTAGATGTTGTTTTTATGCTTCTGTATCCCATGATTTTTACGAACTCTGTGTTTTCCCCCAGGGAAACGAACATTGCACGGAATTTCCACCAGTGCAAATGATTGACTTCCTGCAGATCCACTCCGTATTGCTGCAAAAACGCAGCGTAGATATATGAGTCGTCATATTCAAACGAATATACCTTTTCCGGATGTTTGCCGGAGGAAGAATCCGATCCAGAGTCGTTTTCAACTGCTTCTTTCCCGCATCGGTAGAACCAAAGCATTTTTTCAACTGCTTCATGGATGTTCCGCGGTACGACGGGATAATACAGGTTGAGTCCATGAATGATTTTTTCTTCATTTGTCACTTCGTCATCCTGCATCAGAAGCTCAAATAATACCGAAATCCGAAAGTCCGTATTGATTTCGTATTTTTCCCCGTCTACTTCCACTGTATCAGGAAGTAGATCTACGAGCATATTCATTCTTCCGCATCCTCGTCAAACGGTGGAAGATCCTGGAAACGTTCATTCACCTGTTTTCTGAAGTTTTTTTTATTTGCGCGTCTCTGCTGACGGTTCTGTACTCTGTCCGGTGTGTACTTTCCAACAATTTCTTTTACAGTGTTACGGGAATCCTCCATTGCTCCCATTGCCTTTCCGAAACCGTCCATTCGAGTCGCAAGGTCTCCTTTTTTCGGAAACAGTTCTTCCGATGTTCCAGGACCGAAAAGATCGTCAAAAAACTCGTCCACGCATCTGCACTGGTATCTCATTGCCTCTGCATTCGATTTACCTTCATAGGCTTTCTTGTTCTGGATTCTCGCAACAATTTTTTTGGTGAGTCTTTCGTACTCCTCAACAACGTCTGCATCCAGCAGATTCAGCTCGAGTTCTACTCCATTAATTTCAATTTTGCTCATAGTCTACCTCCTAAAAGAAAGAGGCCGCTTACGCAGCAGCCTCAGTAAAAGTTTTTTTCGTTGTGTCAAACGTTCCGAGTACCGGATCTCCGACCGCATTCAGATTGCCTTTAACAACCTGTTTATTCTCTCCAGAGTAGTCCGATACCTCGCAGGAAACAACAAATTTTCTTGCTTCGAAAACATTGTCTCCGGTCTGTGCCTTGTTCCACATCTCAACGCGGACATATTCAAACTCCGCATCGGAGCCGATATAATGGTTTCTGCCGACCTGGTACAGGGCATCAACCGCTTTTTCGTCCGCAATATGTTCAGCCTCAAAAGAGAAGCTTGTTTCATATCCGGTTACGCTCGAAGACGAGCTGACCTCATTGACATATTTTACGGATTCTGTCTGTGCTCCTGGGCTTTCATCCAGGGTAGTAAATCCGGTTCCCATAAGCGCCCACTCCGGTTTGGATTCTGTGCCTACGTTAAGATAATCAGCAATCATGTGTCTTAACACTGCTTTTCCTCTTGGCATTATGTTACCTCCTTCTGATATACCAGCCGCAGCTGGATCTGATATCGTGCATTCCGCATGGATGCGTCAAACATGTATCCATTGGACAGCACCTCTACTTTTTCGGCGTAGCAGTTCTCCGGGAGATCCGGGAAAATCTCATTTCTGTTATTCTGTTCGATCCAATCCGCAAAACGCTCATAGAATGCGCTGTTCTGCATGTTCTGGACCCGATCCATAGAATAATATTCCCGACTGCCGAAATTAAACTGATACTGCCTTGTTTCGACCCCGTTGACATATCTTTTAATCACCGGTTCGAAAATGCCAGTTTCGACCGTGTATTCGACTGCCTGATCCCCCAGGGAATCAACTCGAAACACACCGTCACTTAAAAGAGGGCACGCCGAAATATATTCGACGATACCTTCGATGATTGAATTTGCCATTTATCCTCCCAACTTCTTCGCTCCGTCCAGGATCTCCCGCTTCTCAGCAACTTTCATTCGCTCAAACCACTTAGCTCCTCTGTTCGCATCGTACGGTCTGCTCTGTGCGGTATCGTAATACTGCATTCTGGCGTACGGAGCAATGTATTCTACCAGTCCACTGCCGACCGTAGTGCCGAGCTTACCGGATTTTTCCAACATACCCGTCTGAAAAGGCACTCTAGGGCTGCATCTTCGCAGCACCTCAGAGTCAACAAATTTCTGCATCCGGTTAAAATTTTGGTTCGCTCGCGGAGTAAATGATGAGTCCCATCTAAGTTCCGCCTTTCCTTTGTCGCCTTGAATGATACATCCTCTCGGAGTCTTGATCTGTTTAAGAGCCATTATTGTCCACCCACTCTCCAATGTTTTACGGCATCTGATCCCCTCGTAGTGTTGTCCGCGTACTCAGTTACATTGACGATATCATGGTTGTAACCAAGCAATTTCAGAAAATCAAGGATTCTGGACGCTGTTATCACACCTTTGGAAAAATCAAAATCGTCAGATTTCCAATCGCTCATGAAGAACGCCATTCCTGCGACAATGTAGCATCCTTTTTGCAGTGTCCAATGTTTCCTCGCTTCTTCATCGTCCATGAGCTTATATTTCTGCTCGGGAACGTAAGTCCGACCATCCTGGAAATTTGCATGAATTGGGATTCGGATTTTAAAACATGAGTTCTCAGTTCGTTCAGATGTCCCCGACGAAGCCCGCAGATCCACGAAGGAAACACCAGAAATATTGGTCGGAATGAAAACCTCCCGCCTGGACTCTTTGTCTACGCGGAGGTTAAAAACCGTGATGTCCTGGTTTGTAATCATACTTTCGTGACCTCCCTCGATAGATCAAGCCTGTCCCGGCGAGATACATTTTCATGTCGGCGATGATTTCCGACCGAACAGCGCTCATTTTTTCAGCATCGGCATACGACACGGCATAGCCATCGTTGCTCTCTGATTTCAGTTTTTGATCTTTGAGCTGCTTATATTGGTCGTATTTCTCTACCGCACTGCATACCGCATCTTTTACGCAATCCGGGATGCTATCCAGCTTTGCGATTCTCCCGTAGGTAATCTCATCAATAAGAGCCGTAGCCCATTTCAGATTCCGGGAAAACTGCGTCGAATCCAGATCGCCCATATACTCGTTGGAGTAGTAGTCGTAATCTACGTATGGCTCCCGTATAGCCTCCTGTGGCATTTTTTCACACCTCCCCTGGGATTTTATCGTCTAAGCAGGAAAAACGCCGTATTCGGCGTTCCTGTCATTTCGCAGCGGCTTTCGCAGATTTCTTTGCTGGAGCTTTCTCTTCCGCTGGTTCGGATGCTGTTTCATTCTGAGATTTTTTTTCTTTCATAGCAGCATTTTCAACTTTCAGCGTCTCGTTTTCTGCCTTTAACGTCTCATTTTCAACTTTCAGCGTCTCGTTTTCTGCCTCGAGATCTTTAAGTCGCTGGGTCGGTTCCACATGCTCATGTACGATGTTGTCGTCCATGTCGGTGATGGTGTATCCCAGCTTGATGTAGACATCTTTTTTCTCATCCGGGATTCTAACAACCCGGTTTGCCTTTCTTGCTTTTAACATTGTTTCTCCTTTCTACGGAAGAAGGAGCCATTTCTGGCTCCCATCCGTTATGCATCAGGCGTGCTTCGTGATGTTGAACGCGATTGCGTCAACTTTGTTCGGCAGAAGGAAAACATCCTCGAAGGACTCCTCGAAGTATTCCCACTTGCCCTCAGATCCGGCGGACGGCGGGTCAAGCTGCGCGAACTCGTAGTTTGTCGGAGTGATAACTGCCAGCGGATGAACCAGGATCATGTTGATCTGATCCGCAGTAGAATCTACCTTCCAACCCTCGGTGAAATCGTAAACCGTTTTCATCATGTCGCTCGGAACGCTGTCCGGGATCTCCACCTCGTCGATGGATGTGATCGCTCTTCTCAGAGCCTCGGACCGTTTGGAAACATCCAGGGTTTTTACGATCGCTTTGGCATTGGTGATAAGAGTGCGGACATCCGGGGTAACGTAGAGAATACGTCCAGATCTCGGAACTCTGGAGTTGTCCATCGCGGTCATCATCTTGTCGAAGACGTCCAGTACGTTCTCAGTGGTAAGCGGGGTCTCGTCTGCTTTCTTGCTCTTCGCTGTGTAATCTGCGTACAGCTTAGAAACGAGATAGCAGTTCATCTCCGGGAATTTCTGCTCTTCGTTGAAAACGCGGGTGATGTTCGCGATAGAGGCTACCTGGTTGGTTTCCTGGATGTCACGCGGGTGAACCAGGGTAGACCAGGTTCTGTGCTGAGAAACCGTCAGCGGTGTCCAGGAGTTGTTGTAGTTACGTTTTTTCTGGCCAATATTGTCTCTGTCTCCATCGACACGGCCGGTTGTGGAGATCGTCGGGATCTCAATCACATTCGAGTTCACCCAGCGGTATCTACCGTTGTTCGGTGTCGCAAACAGAGCGCCGAAGTAGAGTACGTATGGGAACTCCTGCTCAAGCCCCTGCTGATACTGTTTTGCATAGTTTAATGCTGCCATTCTGTTTTTCCTCCTTAATCTTTCTTAGGCTCTCTCAGGTGAGTAAAGCCCATATGCAGGAACGGGTTTGCGTCTCCGCCCTGTGGATTCCCGCCGTTGGTTCCGGTGGAAAATCTCGGTTTTGTTCCCTCCTGTGGATTAGTTCCGCCGTTGCCCTGGTTGGTGTCTCCCGCTGGATTTTCAGTAACGAAAGCACCTTTGTAGTCCTCATCTTCCATAAGAGAGGACATGAACTCTTTTGCTCCCAGGAAAGTTCCTTTCTCATCTAACTGGAACTGTTTGGATCTGAGCTCGTCCAGCACGCCTTTTCTGGCGGCCTTTGAGGTGAAATTATATCCAGCAAGGAACATATCCTCGGCATGGGAACGGTTCTGAGCTGCCATCTGGTCTTTCAACGCCTGAGTATCGGTGTTGTATTTTTTCTCCCAGTCGGCAACCCTCTGTTTGATTCCGTCAACGTCCTGATCCTCAAAAGATTTGATCTGAATGTTGGCGTCATCAAGCTGTTTTCGGATTCCTTTCAGCTCGGTTTCTTTCGCGTCGAATTTGTCTTTTGCAACATACCCGCCGCCGGAAAGATCCACGATTTTGATATCCTTGTCTGCATCAATCGCAGCTTCCAGTTCCTCGTAGGTCATTGGAACAACCGCGCCGTTTTCGTCCTTTTTGAAGAGTTTCTTTAAAAATTCGTAAGCCATTTTTACTTACCTCCCGTGTGTAATTTCGCTGATTTTGTTTAGATTCCGGTTCACTCCGGCATTGCTATCGTGCATTTATATCCCGGCACGATGGGGAACTGAGTAGTTTATATGCCATTCCTCCAGGGCAAAACAAAAGGATTGCCTTTTATTGACAATCCATCTGCGTAAAGCATACCTGAGAGCTTCGTATAGCCTCCTGTACACCTTTTATTCCATTGTGTGGGTATTTCTTCATTCTTACCGCCGATCGCCTATATCCGCCTCCTATTTAACCCATAGGTGGGAGATATCAGGATCACCGCCTTTCTACTCTGCTTTGTAATCTTCGATGACCGGAATACCGTACTCAATAGCACATGTATTTTCGATCTTGCACCCTCTGGCGTCCTGCCAGCCTTTCGCAAAGTAGGCAATGTCAGCACCAGCCAGAAGTTCCAGGGATTTTCCAAGGAACCAGAGTGGCTTTGCATCCACCGGAGCTTCCTGAAAGAAAGAATCAATAACCTCTATTGGTTCTCCGATCTTCTCCTCTGCGCTTTTGATTGCTTTCTGGCGTTCTGCCAGGATGTCTGCATCAGACTTTCCTTTCATCGGCTGAGAAATAAATAGTTTCTTCATGGTCTTGTACCTCCTATTCTTCTGTATGGCATGTATTAGTTATTTTACCGTATACATCTTCGTAGAGTTCCTGCTTGTCCCCGTTATAGGTGTACTCAGCATAGATGCCATCTCCGCTGATAGTCGTAGATGCAAGGCACTTGTAATTCTGGAGTGTTTTGCATGACCATACCACGAATACGTTTCCAAGGTCGATCTGAACCTCCGGTCTGTTCTTGTGGTACCATTCAACGAGTTTCTTCTGTGCTACACTCTCGAAGTGAGCCATTCCTGTGATAATCATAGTTGACCTCCTAATTTGATTTTTTATTTGCCCATACAGCCTTTTGAGCTGTGGATCTTCCAAAATTGACGATCTTTCCGCTGCTATCTTTGTACGCTACCACCTGGGTTCGGGTACTGTCATAACTTCGGTTGGTCGTCCGACAAAAATTCTTGAGTTCCTTTTCTTTCTGCTTCAGCTCTACGCTGACGGATGAGAAATCGTCCTGAATGCACTTGATCTGCGCCTCATTGTCCGATTCCTTCATCGCCGCATCGTAGCTGGCAAGAATCCGCTTTTTCTCACGGATCGTTCGCTCAAATCCCCTCTGTATCTGGCTACATTCATAGTCAGTCAGAAGGTTTCCTTTGTACTTGTACTTCGCGCGGTCGTATTCTTCCAGGCGGTCCGCCGAATATCCCGGTTTTGATATTCCGGGCCAGAATGGGTAGAAACTATGTCTGCAATTCCAGCCACATAACCCGGCTCCCGTCCCATATCCGGTTGTTTCCGCAAAATTGGGATATCCCGGAGCTGATCCGCGAATCTTAAAAACCCTCCCTTGCCATTCGGCATGAGAAGGTCTTGCTCCTGAGTGGGCTGTGGTTTCGTAATATTCCGCGCCCATATTCTCTGAATACAACTCAGTCAACTTCCCGGATGTCTGGTTCACTCCGGTCAGCACAGACCGCCGGATAGCAACATCGAGCTGCGATCTTCCGCGTCCGTACAGCACGTATGCGCCGTCTTTCGCGGACTGTTTGATCGCTTCCCGGATTGCCTCGTAATACGAAAAACCGCCGGAGGTTACCTTCATGTAGGCAAGGTTTGTTGCCTCCAGGTATAACCCGCCCGCGGTGGATCCGGTAGTCATGGTCAGGTTCCGAATATCGCCATTCGTCTTTGCGATAGCCGCCTCCAATATCTGGCTCATTGCCGGGGATATTTTCAATTCAATGTCATATCCAGCTTTCAGAAGCGGCTGTGCATCGTATCGGACCCCAGTTCTCGCTGAATCGTGAAAGATTCTTTTTACCTCTCTTTGAGACTTCCCGGAGATCCGGGCAACATCCTTTACGATATCCTGCATCAGTTCTCCGTTGGCTCTGAGCTGGCGGATCTGCCATTTTGCCGAATCTGTCATCCGTCCGGTCTTTACGATCCGGCGGGCAATATCTTCGGCAATGGATTGATTCAAAGCGTCGTATATGCCGAGCAAATAGTCCGTGCATGATCCTAGATATTCCGGTGTCAGCATTGGTCGCCCTCCTATTCATCTGGCGGGTACTGTGGTTCCTCCGGGATGTATTCTTTCGCTTCTTCCTCCGTACAGCCGAAGTACCAAGCGTAGAACTTCTCAATCTTGAGTTTTCCAGCCAGTACCATTGACCATCGTCTCTGATATTCGACCTCTGTATCCTCAAGGACTCCATCGCCCCAGGAACACGTTTTCTGAACATCTCCGGGCGGGACGATATCGTACAGATCACACAGCATGTTCATAATCTCGATAATGTCATCAAGTCCCCTGTCCCACGCTTTCTGCATATTGCTGACAGTGGTGTAGGATCTCTGCTTCGATGCTTTGATTTCTGTCGCCGTCCGGTCAACTTGCTCTTCGTTGGAAAGTGTCCCGTATGCCAAGCCGCAAAGAAACTCAATTCGTCTGAGAAACTCATTCAGCCCTCGAAACATGGAACTGTCCCTGATTTCCGGGCTGTAAACCTGCAGCATGGCGTTGTTGTTCTTTCCCTCCGTGTCGTAGATTCGGAAGAGCCGCTCTTTCCCTTTAGGGAGAACCGGGTTACCATTTTTGTCAATATCAAAAATGTCGGATGCTGCATCAACTGCCGCTTCTTTCGCTTCATATTCCCACAGGATCCGGGAATACTGTTTGTCCGCCGCTTCGATTACCTCCACGGCTCGAGAGAATACAGATACTCCCAGTGGGGAATGAGAATCTACATTGTTCGCCCGGGGAACTTTGATATACAAAAAGAACGGCCTTTCGATGCCGTCCATATCCGTTTGTGGAGCAAGCCCCGCCCAGTCTTTAATTGTTTCCAGTGGAACTTCCTGCATAAACGGATGCTCCACACTGATTTGGTCGTCCTCAGTCGTCATCGTATTGAGACGTTCGGATCTGTACGCCTTGTTGACTACCGTGTAGTGGTCATTCTCAAGGCTGTGATGCTCCAGCCGTGTATAGAGATAATCCCCTACCCTCTGTGTGTCGATGAACACAGCTCCAGTGATTTCCTTATTGCTGTTGAACGCCGTCGGGTAGAATCTATTCGCCTGAACAAAGTCAAGCTGGATTCTATCTGGTTTTCCGGTTACCGGATCCGTGCCGGAAACATACGGCTTAATGGCAATCCCACCAAGAGCTCCCCACATCTCTATGATGTTGTCGAAATTGTTGAGATAATTCTCAAACTGCTGGTTCAGGAACTCCGCCCGGGCGCTTCCTTCGAGATTGAACTCAAATTCTGTAAGGATCAGACGCGCAAACTCCTCAGCGATCGCCGCCGGGAGATTCATGGATTTGATATCTTCTTCGCCGCCCAGCCATGGGGGCTTGTTCTCGTACATCTGCAGCCAGAGGGAAATGGCATTGTCCATAACCCCGGATGTTGCGATCTGTACGTTCAAATTACGTTCTAAGTTCTGTTTCGGGAACATTCTTCCTATCACTCTCCTCAAAAAATCGGTTATCACACTATTCTCACCTCCTCAAGAATTTTGAAATGTCGCGTTCGAATGAATACTCGAAAGAATCCAGGGTATCAATATCACTGGTTCCATCATCCAGACGTTCCAGCTCCAGGCTTTTAGGATCCCAAACTGCCATGCTCGCCGCCTGTTCAAAGCTTTCACAGTCCTCAGTAATGAGTAACCGGTTCATCGCCGTCAGTGCGGTGGTAGCAAAGATTCGGTCTGTGATCTTACCCTTCATCGCGTTCACAACTTTGATGTCTCCGTGTCCGCTCTGTACCAACGCCGTTCGAAAGCCTCGAATCAGCACCGATTCCGCCGAGTCAGCGTAGACTTTGGTAATGAATCCATATTCTTTCGTGACCGCCTCAATAAAGCGAATAAACAGCTCATCCAGGGCTTTCGGGTCAATGTCCAGTATCTTCTTCCCGGTATCCGGGTCATACTCGCCTTCCAGGTAGCGCCGGGACTTCAGAATTATGAGTTTTTCATACCCCTGCAGTTCCCCGGTCGCAACAAAAGCGTGGCCGGAGCCGTTACCTCCAAAGTCCACGCCAATATTGATATGTATGATTTTTCCAGACCGTGCCATTGCCTGAGCAATTTTCTTCTCAATTCGGAACTTGCCATCTTTCGCCGCAATGGATGTTGCCAGTTTATTGTAGATCAGACCTTCCGCAATGGTTCGTTCCCCCAGGATATCCCGAATGTACCAAATGCTATCAGGATCATACTGTGAGATGATCTCTTCGCGCCTTTCCTCCGAAATATTGATGTTATCGAATAATGTCATGTGGGCGTAATTGTATCCGCCCTTTAAGATGCCTTTTTGAGCTTTCTCCGCGTATTTGTCGATGTACTGGGCGTAAATCGGAGCTTTGGGGTGCTCCGGGTTCAGATCCCAAAAAATCTTACGTCGATGTGACGCAATGGTACGGTTGAAAGCCTCTTTGATGGTGTTATCATGATGCAAGTTGATCTCGGTTGCAATCCACATTCCATAGGAGTTACCGCGGATCTTCTGATAACTGGCAGATGATCCTCCGCCAGCAAAGATAACAATCTTTTCTTTAAAATTTGTATAAGGGCCTCGAATTGCCAGTGCATCGTTATCTTTGTAACTCGTCCATCGGCACTGTCCCCGGAAGATGTGTTCGAGGCCGAACCCGTTTGCATCGCCGATGTTCAGCTTCGCGTTCGCCATCGTGGATCCGGTTGCCAGATGGAACTTATCCGGCGTATCGCATAGTTCTTTCGCAAAAGCAAGGACATGATCGACCGTTTTTCCTGATCGAACAGCGCCCTCCAGGATATTGTACGTGTTGTCCTGACACTTACGGATGTAGTCCAGGTGAATATCAGAAAACCGGTAAGGGACTTGTTTTGTGAGCAATACAGGGACTCCATCGTTCAGCATCCTGAGCCACTGATCGTAACCCCATATTTTTTCGACGATATCGGATACATCCTCGATCTCGACTCCCTCTCCAGATTTTTGCTTCTTCTCGTATTCGAACTGGGCTTCACGTAGCTGAAGTTCCGGGTTAAATCCGGCCGTGTCCCGGCAATACGCCATGGCGGACACATTTCCTTTCATAGCGGTCTGCACAGCCATGATATTTACCACATCTCCCAGGGACCACCCCTCTGAATTGATCCCCAAGGATTCCAGTTGTTCTTTCTGTTTCGGCGATATATCAAGCTCAAGAATCTTTCTCATGGACTCCCGGAGGTCTCGCTTTTGTCTCCTCACTCTCCCGGATGCAACTCCGCCTTTCCTACTCAGTGCTTCGGCTTCCTCTCGGCTTCTATTCTGTACTAAGTTTTGTTCATTCGCCACACCTCCACCTCTCTTCTGCAACGCAAAAAGGACTCCGTATAGCCTCGTGTAGGCTTCCAAAGTCCTTTTGTGGTGTATTTGTCGTCTATGTTATTCTTCTCAACTCACACCCCGATTAGAGGGCGATTCTTTATTCTATTCTCCGTATAACAGAACTAAAGTTTTCTTCCCGGATTCAACGGATTTTGCAATGTCAATCCCGATCTGCCGATAGAACTCCGGGTGCACGATACATTCATACGCCCGTGCCATCGCTTCTCGCTGCTCTTTTGTTACGTTGATTCGAAAGTCTTTCGCCAGCTTTAAAGCCTTTTTGAAATCCCCGGCTTTGATCGCTTCCTTTACAATTTCTGTTTTCTTCTTCATGATCCCGTGCCCTCCCTTACTTCATTCTGATTGATGCGTACGTTTCCGGTGTCCAGGTATACCCGTTATGTGTCGGATCTGTTTCTTTGCCCCTTTGAAATTCTGGAAGATCTCGCTTTGTTTTCGGGTCAAGATTTCCTTCCGATTTCATATGATCGAAATACCCGCCCCAGTCTCCATAGTCAAAAAGATTCATCTGTCTTGGCTGGAGCGCCTCCTGTTCGTCATGGAACATATCGAGTTCCGTCTTTCCGGCTCTTTTCCCTTTCCAGGTATGAACGTCATATACATATCCCGGAATGTCGCTGGCATCTCTCATTCTCAGGTTTTCCACCTGCTGGTAATCAACGAACTCATCAAATTCCTCTTCCGTCAGGTTTCTATCTCCCCACATGAAGTTGCAAGCCACGTAATCGGCATCTCTGTTCTTTCTCGCCATACAGAGAAGAATGACTGCTTTTGCAATGAAAAGATCGTTCGTTTCCCCGACCTTCGCTTTTTTGTTTACGCACTCATCTGCCTGTTGTAAGGCGACGATTTCTTTTGTCATGATTCCGTAACAGTCTTCCGCCGATACGGTCAGCAATCTCTTCCAGAGGTACTTTCTGTACTTCCCACTCAATTCGTTTGCAGCATACGCCGCGTGCGGAATATCGCATCTTCGAATCGCTTTCTGAATCATTGAACTCATTTCAAAAAGATCATAGCCATTTGTTGTTTTAAGATTGTATCCCATGCTTTTCTTCCTCCTGGTGTTGTGGTTTCTTTTGTTATTTTCATCTTACCGCCCTTCCGTACATCGAACAAGCGTTTCGAAACCATTCTTCCATTTTCAGCATTAGCACGGCATAAATGCCCGGATATTTGTCATCTTTGTACATTTATTTTGGCTGTGTTCTTCTTGAAGTCGTAATCATAATACTGGCCCCATTTATTCATCATTGCATATTGGATGGATTCATGAACGGATCGCGGTTCTGCATACCCATCGTTGGTGTCCATCGTCGCTTGTGTGCAATAATAAACTGGCTGTAAAATAACCCGGTTCAGCAAAAGTTCCTGCATGGCCATGTCAATATCGCTGGTCGCAGGATCTTCTGGATTATATTTCGCTTTGAATGCCGCTTTGTTCACCCACCGGATATGCCCCGGCATTGCTTTGAACTGCCATTCCTGATGGTATACGTAGGGAGCTGGTTGAGGATTGTCGTAGGCAAGTCCTAAATTCAAATCATACAGGATCTGGGCGATTCTTTCACATTCCGCCGTTGCCCTCTCCTGATCCAGCTCTCCGGTTTTCGTTCTGATCGGGGCTTTGTAGTCCATCCGGTACAGCATCTCTTTTACGTCATCGTCCACGATACAAATAACGTCCTCTGGAGTATTTTCTATGATCCAGTAGAACGTTGACATAAAATCATGAACTTTTCCTTCCGGGATTGCCAGGATGTCTTCTACTCCGGCTTTACGGTACGCCTCTTCCTCTTCAGCTCTCACGACGTAAGTGCAGTATTCAAATACATTTTTCGTCATGATCGCGTGGGGCCGCATGTAGGACATGCAGTAAATATTAAAAGAAATATTCTGACTCATAATATTTCTGCATGCGCAGCCCTTCTTTGATGTTGGACCAAGCAAGGAAATCTTTCTCTTCCAGTTCTCCCATCAACTGCTTACATCTGAGATACACCAGGTTCACCCCAGCTTTCCAGCAGAACCCGATCGAGGCGTTGATTCTCGGGTTGCATTCGAGGAGCTTTACTGGCGCGTTCTGCATGTGACTCATTTCTGTCCTGGACTTTCCGCCCTCCAAAATAAAATCAAAACATGCATTTCCGTCAACCTTGAGATCCTCTACAATCTTTCGTGCAATCTCAAATGCGTTCCGGTTGGTTACGATCTGGCCATTGACTACCGCGCCAAATTCCATATCAAATCCAGCGTAGCCGACCATATCCAGGATTCTTCCGTGATCCGCCAGCACGCATACGCTGTAGTCAATCCCTTCCACGTATTCCTGGAGGATCACCCTATTCCCGTTCTCTATGATCTTGTATAGATCCTGATCGGATATATAGCGGTTGACTCCACAGCGATTAAATAGTGAAATATCATATGCTTTCTCATTATCAATGATGCAAAATCCTGTTCCTCCACATTTTCCGGATATCTTGCAGCAAACTTTCATTTTCTTGTTTTTGTACGCCTCGCATATTATTTTCGCAGTATGTACATCATCCGTAGCGTATTGCCCTGGTGCGTACCTTCGGAACATCTCCCCGAACTTCTCCTTATTATTCAGGATGTCCAGTGTTTCAGGACTCGCCACGGAAACTTTTACTCCCATCGGTTCCAGATCTGTCTTATACCGCGCCGCAAGCTCCAATTCCGCTGTGATATACGGCAGAATTATATCAGTGTTGGTTTCTTTGCACACCTTCCTTAAAAACGGGATATAACCTGCATCCGTAATTGGAGGGGCAATATATTGGTGAGCGGTTCCATGATGCAGCAGTTTGTTTGCATCCATATTCACCGCCACAACATTTACTTTTCTTCCATCTTCGTTCTGCGTCAGGCAGTCCACGATTTCTTTCGAATGTTTCGAACAGCCAGTAATAAGTACCGTCAAGTCGCGCATCTTCTTCCTCCTATTGCACATCGGGCGGTTATGTCTGAAAGCTGACCGCGTTCTCTCATAATCTCCTGGATTTCATAATTATCATTCACCATATACATAGCGAGCATAGGAAAAATAAAATTCCCTTTCATCGACATTGAATAGGCTCCGCAATTATGAATCAGGACGCGATCCCCAGTTTTTAACCACCCCATGTATTCTCTATTGATATAGTCTTCTTCCATGCAGGTGTAACCGCATATTACAGTCGGAATATCACTTTTCAAATCCGGTGCAGAAATATTTTCAACCGTCAAATTTTTATAATCTGCGATCATTCCGCAGTCGTGAGAACTTACATCCAGAGTAGCCACTCTCTTCATTCCTCGAATTTTTACATTCTGGACAGTCGCCAGGATGGATACTGCATCTGCGATCAGTGCGGTTCCTGGCTCCAGGATCAACTGCGGCATGGATTTTCTTTTCTCATACGTATCCCGAACCAGCGTAGCTACCGTTTCCGCATATTCCCGGAACGTCGGTATATCATCGCCAAACTGTTTTTTAAGTTCTTCATCCATTCTTCCGAATAGGTGTCCGCCAAGGTCGATATACTCCAGCGGATATCCCAGGATATTTTCTACATCCCTTGCGATCCGCAGCATGCGTTCCGTCTTTTTCTTCCAGGTCTGTAAGCTTCTGCTTCCTCCCACGTGGCAGTGTATTCCGGCAACGGTCTGTTTTGCTTCCGTAATCTTACTCAAAACCTTAAAAAGTTCTGACTCGAGGAAACCGAATCGGCTGTCTTCTTCGCCGATCCTGATGCCAATTTTCACCTGCTTTTCTACATTCTCCAGAACGCATTTCAATCCTTCCCAGGATTCGACATTGACTTTGCCGTCAAACTTTAAGATGTCCGCCATATATTTCCCTGGGATCAGCCCGTTGAAAATAACGCGGCCTGTATTGCGTGCTGTCATATAATACGCGAGATCGGCCTCCGTAGAAGATACTACCTCCGCATATCCGCCGAGTGTGTCTACCAGCTTGCAAATACCCGGGATATGGTTGGTTTTATAACTGTAGGCGATCCGGGTGTTCGGATAGATTTTGCGAAATTCTGTCTGCAAATCAACAAAATTTCTTACGAACCGGTCTGCATTGAATAAATAAACCGGTTCTCCATTTGTCACCTCATCGTTACTGAGCAATCTTTGAAATCGCAGCTCCTTATGTTCCATCTATTCCCCATCCTTCCTCTTTCTTCTCTTTCGCCTCTAACTTGACGATATCATCGTACCAAATTGCTCTTGCCTTTATTTTTCTGGTCGGAGTTACGATGGTTTTCTTTCCTTCCAGTCCCAGGTCGCGGATCAAGTTCAGATAGTCCACTTCGTTTCTGCATACGATCATCACGTAATCATACTGCTCGTATCGGAGATGTTCCATCGCGTCCAGATTTTTGTTTTTCGGGCCTTTTTCTTTCGCTTCGATGCCAAGGTCGAGAGTTAAGTCCGCCGTCCACTCAGACAGCAAATTCATATCCCACTCGCCCGCATGGGTGTTATCCTTGATATTGATTGCCCTTAATTCCGATTCTGTATAGCCATACAGTTTTTTCACAAGGACTTTCGCATCTGGATCGTTTCGTTTCATTAATTCCACACGCTGGTTTCCGGCAATAACATTGTCTTCTTCGTCCAGCAAAATCAATCCGAAATCTCCGAGCGTGTCAAGTGACTGCTGCAACTCTTCGGCTTTCTTCTTTTTGATCTTACGTGGATTTCCAAAACCGTTCTTTATTTTCTGCACCGGAAAATTTTCTATTACCTCAATTCTTTTTTCCATGATTCACTTTCCTTTCTTGCTTTTACACAGCAAAAAGCCGCATCTTTCGACGCGGCTTTCTCTGTAGTTCAGTTACAAGCGGGGAAACACCAGTTTCCATTTTCACCTTCCCGGGCATCAGCCCTTGTGCCCGGGATAAGCGCATGGGAAGAATCGACACGTGTACTGTGTCTTAGCAATCATCTTTGCGGGACTGCTTTTCCGATTGCAATTTACACTATATCACTGGTGTTTCGAATAAGCAAAGGAAAGAAAAAGGAAATCATTTCCGGATCAGTCCCGGATTTCATATAAAACCATGGCATCCAGCCCAAAAAACAGGGTTGTGAGGTCGTTTCTGGCCTCTTTTGCATCCTTCTGGATGTTACTCAAGTCGGTCTGATAGATCTCTGCAATCTCTTTCGTGGTTTTCTTCCCGCCCTCTCTTTCCAGGTACATGTACTCGATCACGAACCATCTTCTATGCATAACCTCCTGTGCTGAGTTCAGGCAATTCGTTTTGTAAACATTAAGCATTCGGTCAACATGAGCCATCATGATTTTCACAGCATTCACGCCCCTGAGCTGCCGATGAATCGTTTTGTCGTCCTCAAATAACTTAAACTTTGTCAGGACTTCCATATTTACAAGAGTCTCATCCACTTCTTCCGCCTGTTCTAAGGTTACAACCGCCTGTTCTGCATAATCTTTCAGCTTTGTGTAGTTCTCAAGCAGCTTCTTCGTTCGGAAGAGAAGCCCTCTCCACTCTCTTTTCTTTTTCTGGTCTTCGAGGCTGATATACTTCGAAACCCCGTCCTCCACTGCCCTCTGGCAAATTTCCCGCAATTCGTCCTGGCTGAGAATAACTTTCTTTTCCGGTGTCTTTTTCGCCATTTCTGTACCTCCCTAGTGTCATTGACTTTTTAAGATCTTCAGCTTATAATTTTGTGTGCGAACAATTTTTAGAAGATCCTCTGCTTGTCTATGGCACCAGGGGATTTTTCTTGTATTCTTATAATCTCACGAATAAGAACCAGATCACCGTCACTACCGTCATGACAACCGCCGCCAGAACCAGAAGCACCATCAAAATTTTCATCGGAGACATTTTCGTGCCAATCCCGAACGCCATTCTAAGCTTATCTTCTTGTGATAACGTGACGGTTACCAGCCATCTCACTACAAAAAATAATACCCACAGTACAATCGTCACTTTCCAAACCATTTTTATTTCTCCTCTCTTTTTGCCTTTTCATTTCTCAGTTTTTCATTCGTTTTCATAGCTTCTTCCAAGATCGCCGCAAGCTCTGCAATCGGAACCGCAATCGCCTGATCTCTCTTTCTGTCGTGGATGCTCAGTACCCCGGTTGATACAGCAGCCTTAATACCTACATTCGTTTTCTCCTGACGGATGATGTGCTTGTCCGCCTGGAAAAGTCCCTTTCCGCGGAATTTCGTATACACGCCGACGGTTTCCATGCTTACTCCGTCGATGGGACCATCTTTCGGATCTGATACGTAGCCAAACAAGAAATTACTCATCTTCTTCCTCTCCACCTCCTGCCTCAAAGAACGATGTCTGAAATTCTCCTCTTTTTACTTCGACTCTATCAGTCGTCACCGTGACGCTGACCGTCGAATCATAGTATTCCTCCAGGAATCTTCTAAGCGGTTCGGCCGCCGCCTTGACTTCCTTTGCAATTTCCTCATTTTTTTCCTGTTCTTCTTCCTCCGGGTACAGGAGCTTCTCGTATTCGATCCAATTACCATCAATATACTTCGGCTCCAGAAGCTTTCTTTCCCCTTTGTACTCGACAACCACCTGATCATCTTCTACGTTGACAATCTTTGATGGTTCATCCATGTATTCTCTTAACCCCCTACCTCCAAATGTCGGGCTCCAGATTTTACCCCGCAAGCCGTCATTGATAACGCACAGGGGATCAAACGGATTGACTGGTTCCATTGTTCGGATTGCCATTTTTCCTACCAGGTCTTTTAAGAACATTATGCTTTCCTCCTTCTACTCTTCGTACTCATAATCGTCATCGTCCGGGATCTCGCGGAAATCTGCGTCAATTGCTCCGTGATGATCTGGCAGTTCCGGTGCCGTTTCTGTGATTCCAGGTGATTCATTTTTCAGGTTCTCTTCAAAATCATCATCAAACATGCTTCTCTGGCCCTCTTCTGGCACGTACCGCAGGATGTATCTTCCAAGCTCCCCATCCCATACCAGATTCATTCCGGTGTTTTTCTTACCATTCGCCTTATCTTTGAGCGGGACGGTAGTCGTGATAACATGTTCGATCGTCGGCTTGTGAGCTTCAAAATAAACTCCGTGTTCGTCCCGTGCCGGGGTTTTCTCCGTCTGGACATTGACTTTAAGAGTGATACTGCCCTCCTTTGATTCGTTGTTCTCCATGGTACGGAAGAGCTTCTGCAAGAGACGATCGAAATCTTTTCTTGCCGCTTCGAAGACATCGATCTGCAGCGAGATCTCCTCATAGTTTTTTCTCATTTCATGCTCCCTTCTGCCGTTTCCGGCTTGATTGATTTTATTATGACTTCAACCCTAGGATGCTCTGAATAGAACTTCCTGCATTGACAATCAACGATTTGGGTATCATCGCGATAAGCAATCTGGTTCAGTGAGTCAGCGATGATTTTAACGACATTATCCATGTCCGGTTTTTTTGTCGGCCGGATCTCTCCGGCCAGCATTGCTGCTTTTTTCTTTTTGGATGCCGATTGCGGGATAGAATAAAAAGCCTTAATTCTCATATCAAGCATCGTACCATCCGGAAACTTGAAGTCTGGATACTTCAAACCATATTCTGTTTTTACCAGCGTTTCATAATTCACGGTGTCTTTCGGTGTGATCGCATGGCCTGTATTTCTACAGAACCGCGGTCTTCCCTTCCCCTTTGGCTCCCCGAGTATTGCAAATCTAACTTCCATCCTGCCTCCTACTTCGACGTGTCCGCATTTGTCGCAAGATCTTTTGCGTGCACGAAATAATCTACTGCATTCCCTTTTCCTTTTGGTCTCTTATTCTGACCTACGTCATATCCGTTTTTGGCCAGGATTCGGATCACCTCCAGACGGTCATCCATATTGTAGATTCTAAGCTCAGCGTCCCATTTCGGCTCCGGTTCCCGTTTTTCCGGTTCGTCACCCATGACGGTGTTGAAATCCACACCTGCAACTTCCGCAATCTTGTAGATGGTCGATGACAGCACTTCGCTTCCCTTTTCATAGCTGCTCACCTGGCTACTACTCTTACCGATCAGCAGCCCGAATGCCTCCTGCGAAAGTCCCATGCTTTCGCGGATTCTCTTGATGTTTTTGCCGATTGCAATCATGATTTTCTCCTTCTATTTTAGTAACGCCTCCATGGCATCGAAGCGTTCCGCCGCTTCCATCTGCCGGAATGATTCGCCGGACATCTGCACCGGATAACACGCCTCGAAGATTCTGTCGTAGACTCTCTTGTAGCGGATATCCTGGCAATCCAGCATATCGCTCAGGTCAAGATTCGTCGTCAGGATCAGCGGCTTTCCGGCTCGGATCCGGCTGTCTACCACGTTGTATACCTTTTCCAATGCATAATCTGTGCTTCTCTCAGCCCCCAGATCATCAATAATGAGTAACGACGCGCTGTTGAGGATCTGAATATAGCTCGCTTCGTCTTTGGTTCCCTGGATGTCTTGCAGGATTTTCACGAATGATGTCATAATTACCGGGGTGCAGTTCTGCAACAATTCATTTGCGATGCAAGCGGCAGTGTAACTTTTCCCGGTTCCAACTGTTCCGTAGAACAAAAGCCCCTGATTTTTCTTTTTCATCTCCGAAAATCGCTCCACATATTTTACTGACATCGTGTACGCCCGTTTGTTCCCGGAGCGAACCTTATATTTGGAGAAACTCGCTGTCTGGTACTTATTTGCCATCATCGAGGCTGTTTTCATTCTTGATATCGTAATCATACGTTGCTGGTACTCATCCGTTTTTCTTTCCTTTTCCAGCTCTGCAGCGCGGCAATCACAGATGCAAGGAACAACCCTCTCCAAACTTCCTATCTTGATCTTGAATTGTTTCCTTTTCCCGCAGATTCCGCAGCGGATCATACCATCCTCCCCAACGAAATCCCCGTCCTTAATCGGGCTGATTTCATCTTGCGTGTGATTGAGTGGAAGTGCTGATTCTACATTCATTCTGGCTCACCCTCCCCTTTTTCGCTCGTTCGGAATGGATTCGGCATTCCGTTTTCCTCTCCATTTGGTACTTCCGCGGGCTGTTCTTTTGTAACCGGTGCAGGAGCTTTCTTGTCCAGGAAATCTACAAACGGTGTTGTCTCACTCAGAAAAGTTTTCGGATGTTTTATGTATTGTGGATCCGTTCTCTTGGCTTTGCATTCTTTTGCATAATTCACTGCCGCCTGAAGCAGATCCGCTTCCGAGAAACCATCTTTAAGCCGCGCCTGGTATTTTTTGTACGCATTCGCTTTTTCAGCTTTTCTTGGATATGCTGCCCAAAACTTTTCAAAATCCGCTTCGTATTCATTCCGCTTCGACTTACTTTTCTTCTTTTCTGGTTTTTCTTCCTTGGGCTTTTCGGCTTCCTGGTCTTTCCCGTTTCCTGATCTGTATGACCGCATATATTCCGCGCGCTTTGCTCTTTTTTCTTGGAGTGCTGTATAGTAGGATCTCCAATCCGTCCAATCATGCAGGATAAGCTCACCATCTTTGGTGTCAATCCATCCGCAATCGAGCAAATTTTGTGTAATAGCTGAAACCCGTTCTTTCTCCTCACTCAGAAATCCCGCGCGGATCGCTTCCTCAACATCGCTCATATCCCCGGCGACGATTTTTCCGTCCTGATCCGCATTGTCCAGTGCCCACAGCCACAGCCGCACCAGAATGCCGATTGCCTCGTTTTGAGATATTTTAGATTTTTTGGCAAAATTCCTTAACTTGCCTCCGATCAGGCTCTGATCCACAGCAATCCACGCCATTTCTGGCACCTCCTCTTCGTTGCATAATTCATTCAGATCATAAACTTGCTGTAAGGTCTCCAATCCCAATCGCTCCTCTCAGAACCTTTGTATCTCTACACCACAAACACTGTTCACAGCGTTCCGGCTTCACTTTTCCACTCTTAACCTCCAGGATTCTCGGCATACAGGTTTCAACTCTTCGCAGCGCTTCCTGCAGGTAGTTGTCGTGAATGTAGATTACCTCAATGTCGATCGCCTCTTCCTTTGAGATCCCGGCGATGTAGAACGGCAATTTCTTCCCGGTGTTCTGCCGGACAATCTCCTGATAGATCGCACCCTGAACATCGTAACCCCAATATCTGACAAAATCTAAATAGCCGATGTCCGGCACGTATCCGAACTTTGTGAGTGACTGCATATATTTCAGATCGACGATCGCCTTTCCCGGATGGTAGCTGTCCATCTTGATCTTCCACTTTGCTCCAAAAAGTTCCCCGGTCATAATGACCTGTTTTTCACCGCTCATGTACTCCTGGAAAAGAGGATCTCTCATACTCCGGGCAATCGCCCGCTCAGCCTTTGCAAAGTTACTTCTTAGTTCTCCTTTCTGCGTGAACATTTCCGGGTGTTCCTCTTTGAACTTATCCAATGTTCCCTCATAGAAAGCATCTACGTAGCTCCCTTCCAGAAGAGCTGTCCTGTTCGGCTCCCGGAATTTGCCTTGAATTTTCGCCATTGCGCATTCCTCGCATCCCACTTTTCCGTAAGTCCCGGCAAAATCTTTAAACTGAGACACCGACATATACTCATAATTGGCTATATCGGAGTAATAATTTTCTGATGTTAATTCAAAACTCATGTTTATACCTCCTCATAGTCAATTCCCATTGCCTTGATGTACTTAATTACCTTCTGGTAATCTTCCAGCGAACCAATAATTTTGATAAGTGGCACGGCTGATTTACCGCCCGGCTTCTGGTTCTCGATAGGTACCGAAAAGGCTATACTGGTAGAAGGTTTTCTTTCAATATCAGCAATCTCTTTCGTCATATCTGACTTAGGCTGCTCTGTATGACTTGAAGTTTGAGTGACTTTTGGCTGCTGATTCTGAGCCGCAAGCTCTGCTTCGCGTCTGGCGATTTCCTCCTGGCGTCTGCGGCGTTCCTCTTCCTCGCGTTTCTTTCTTTCCTCCTCTTCCTGCTGTCTTTTCAGGATAGCCGCCTCCTGTGCTCTCAACTCCTGGACTTTCTGCATCGCATCGGCAAGTCTCAGGTTCATTTTATATGCAATCACGGCGTAGGTTCTGAATCTTTCTTCAATGCCCGCGAGAACCTGCAAATCAGATCGGATTGCATCTGCTTTTGCATCAATAGCTGTCTGCCACTCTGTTTTTTTTGCTGTTGCATTTTCCCAGCGATCATCGTAGATTGCGTTCATCGCCTTATCTGCCATCTCCTGTTCGATGCCGCCGAAAGAATCATACATATATTTCCGAATCACATCTCTTGCTTTTCTTCTTCTTGCAGTTTCATACTCTGTCAGGCGCTCATCAATAACGTCGATCGGTTCTTTGATAATTGTCATCAGCTCTTTTGCCTGTGTTTCAATCAGCTCGTATGGCTCCAGACATTTTTTCTTGATTTCAATTTTTCTGGCATTCACCGATTTAGAAAGATTATTAAGCATTGCTCTGTCTTTCTTTGCCTGACCGATATTAGAATCGTCATAATTCATTTTTTTGTAAACTTCTAACGCGCTTGTGATCGACTTTTTCAGTTCCTCATAGTTCCATGTCACTGTTCCTGGTGTCTGCTCTACTACTACCTGTAATTCATTCATTCCCATGCTCTCCTTATAATTACTTAAATGGTAATTCTACATCTGAAAAATCCTCTGGCATCATAAATGCTTCATTCGGAATGCTGTGCGGCTCCGCATCTACGGGAATCGGTTCGCTCTCCTGATTTCCCTGAAATTCCTGAACTGGCATTGTTGCTTGCGGTTTCTGTTCAATTGCTTTCTGTTCCGGCGCAAATGCATTTACCACAGGTTCGGATCCCGGAAGCTGTGCTGTCCGCTGTCCGCCGCCAGATGACCTGTTTTCAAATTCAAAGCCGGATCCCTCCTCATAAGCCTTAATCATTTCCACTTTATCCAGATTCAGGTCGATCAGCTTACTCAATCGGCGGATGACCGTTTTTTTGCACATTTCGCCAAAAGATTCCTTCCATGCCTGGCTATTCGCCGCTTTTGAGTAGACATCTTTTGTGTGTCGGATCTCTTCCACGCTCATACTATCGTACTTAATGGTTCCATCCACATACATGACTACCGCAAATGCTCCGATGATATCTTTGTTCGAGAATGGAACTGGCTTAAAGTTCAGTTTCTGAACGCCTGCCTCCACTCCTTCATCGTAGACATCTCCCTCCCGGACTACTTTTGCGTAGATATCTTTGATCGGATCGTCGCTGAACCGCTTGCAGACTTTAATCTCGCCTTTGTAATCGGTTTGGAACGTCATTTCGCCCTTGTAAGGGATCGCATAACATTCCCCGTTCAGGAAATCCAGTCCCAGGTACGCTCCCTTTATCATACAGAGCACGATCGAATTGATATCAACTGTCTGGAGCTGTTCTCTTTTCTTATAATCCTTCATCATATCCCTGATTACCGTGATACAGTTCAGGGCGAATCTCTGCTGATTGAATCCAGGCGGCATGGCGTCCTTTTTTTCAGTCAACATTTTCATTAACTGCCCCTGGATCTGATCCAGGTACTGATCTGTCGTCATCTGTCCCATGCTCATTCCTCCTCTTCATATTCGACTAGGCTCTCCCCCGGTGTGCAGAAAACCTTGTATTCCGTAATCAGGACAATCGGGAAAGCGCACACTTCAGACCCGATTGCGTCTACGCTGTGTCTTTCAAAAGCTGCCAGCTTATTTGCCTGGATCTGAATTACGGCCGCGATCGCGATCATCGTCAGCACCTTAACCAACTTTTTTATTTTCATCATAAGCCCCCTGTGTAAAGATTCCTAAGTCAACTGGTTTCTGCTTTTCCATAGCCTTTATAAGCTCTTCGTCGCTGTTGATTCCATATTCATCAGCCAGCAACTTTCTCAGTTTTTCAGCAAGTCCCATCCTTCATACCTCCGTATTTTTTCAGATACATCCTGAGTTCCATCACGTCATCTGCAAACTCAGACAGCTTTGTCACGACTGTGCGCAAGGATTCTTCCTCTCCCGGATCCAGTTTTCCGTCGCTTGCAATACTCAGAAGTTCTTTTTTGATTTCATGCAAAGTATCATCGTCGGCGTGATTCAAAAGGCTGCAGGTTATCTGCTCAATCCCTCTTATCTGAGTTGCGATGTTTTTTCGGCGTCCGATCGGGCAATCATTCTTGCAATAGCACGCTTCCAGTTCCGGTGCGCCGTAAAGATCGGCCATTCGAACCACAACGTCTGTCGGAACCGGTGTCAGCCCTAATTCATAATTGCTCAAGCTCGAAACTGAAATGTTCAGCATTTCCGAAGCTCCTTCTCGGCTACTCAGCCGATCATTGTATTTTGCGGCTTCTTTTCTGCATTGAAAATAGATACTTCCGCCACAGTTCATACACTGTTTTTCCATGTCAAAACGTCCTCTCGTGCGTTACTATGTAGTCATACCGTAGTTGTGTCACTATCCTGGATCCCGAGAAAATCCGAGATCTTTTTTACGGCCATTGTACTGTAGATTCTCCCGTTAATGATCGAGCTCAAGTAGCTTCGGTTCATTCCGACCATTTTTGCCATCTCTGTCGTGGTGATATCCTGTTTAATCATTGCAATCTTGGCGTTTTTACACCACGGAGAAAGTTTTTTTTCCATGACTTACCTCCTTTTTCTTCTTGTCATACCAAACATTTGTTGGTATACTAATAGTGCGTCTTAATAATCAAAATGATTATGTTTTGTAGTTTACATTTGTTAGTATAGCTCACTGTGGTGCGTTCGTCAAGCGTTTTTGCATCTTTTGGTGAGTTTTTAGGAGGAAATTATGTTTTACGAAAATTTGAAAAGAATTTGCGATGAAAAAGGAACTACGGTGACTGCCGTACTGAAGGCTTTAAACCTCAGCACCGGAAGTACAGGAAAATGGAAAGCCGGATCAGTTCCGTCGCTCGAAGCAGTTGAGAAGATAGCTGCGTACCTTGGCGTTTCTATTGATGACTTCTCTGACGTTATGATTGATTATTACAAAACTCATGGAAAAAAGCTCGAGAGTGTTTACGGAATTGATGAAGAGTGGGCGGGGATCATTTCGAGCATCCCGGTTGAGCGTCAAGAACTCTGCAAAGATTTCCTGAGAACTCACATGTCGGCTCCAGATAAGTTTCTGGAGAAAAAAAGGGGATAATCGCATTTCCATATTTTTCCTGGCGCAAGGCGCAGAAGGGAACAGATGACACAACCGAATAAAATCTTTTGGAGGTCATTATGCAAGAATGTGAAAAAGAGACAGCTCCAGAAAAAGAGGAGTTGATCGAAGAATTGCAACGTCTTCTGGCGTGCTATCAAATCGCAAGCCGGGACGACAAGCAGGTGGTTTGGGCGGCGTTGAATAAATATATGCCGCAGATAAAGCAAGTATAGCCCCGTGTAGGGGCTATTTCTTTTTACGGAGGGAAATTATGGCTTATAAGGCTAAAGCGCCCGATTCAGGCGCAGAAAAGGATATCAGAGTAGCAATCTACGTCCGTGTATCTACTGTATATCAGATTGACAAGGATTCGCTCCCTATGATGAAGCAAGACTTGACTGCCTATTGTAAATATGTTCTAAACACTGAGGACTATGAGATTTTCGAAGATGCAGGATATTCAGGAAAAAACACGGCTCGCCCAGCATATCAAAAAATGATGGCGCAGATCCGGCAAGGGAATTTCACTCATTTGCTTGTATGGAAAATCGACCGAATTTCCAGAAACCTTCTGGACTTTGCAGAGATGTATCAAGAACTCAAAAAGCTGGACGTTACTTTCGTGTCCAAAAATGAGCAATTTGATACCAGTACCGCCATCGGAGAAGCGATGCTCAAAATCATCTTGGTCTTTGCTGAGTTGGAGCGTAATATGACTTCCGAACGTGTTACTGCGACTATGATTAATAGGGCTTCCAATGGAGTGTGGAACGGCGGCCGTGTTCCATACGGGTACTCCTACGACAAAGATACTCAAACATTCTCTTTGGATCCAAACGAAAACAGTATTTACAATCTCCTGGTCGAAACCTACGAAACATCAAAATCTGTTGTCTATACTTCCAGGAAACTCAACGACCTCGGCTATCGTTCTAGGTATGGAAATCTTTGGAGCCCTATTGCCGTTTGGACGATACTGCGTAGCCCGTGGTATAAGGGCATATATCGTTATAACTACTACAAAATTCCAGGCAGAGCGGCCGTCAAAGACGAATCTGAATGGGTTGTCGTAGAAAACCATCACCCAGCTTCCATAACTCCCGAACGATTCGACAAGATCCAGGAAACTCTTGACAGAAATGCTCGCTTTCGAAATGCTCCGGGACGAAAAATCACAAAGAAAACAACTCATGTCTTCGCCGGATTGGTCTTGTGTGCAGATTGTGGTTCTGCTTTCACTGCATCTCCCGGAAAACGTCATGTGTCCGGTTATCACCCTTCAAAGTATGGTTGCTCTAATGCCAGGAAAACCAGCGCTTGCCATGCAAAATACACATCTGACGTTGTTCTCGGCGAGTTCTTATTGAACTATATTCTAAATATCCTGAATGCTCAAAAAAATGTTGACGAAATTTCCAGCACAGAAGAGCTTCAATCCCGCTTGCTTTGCGGCAGCACCTTTTCGAGTATAGATCACGTTAAACAGGACGACCTTGATTCATTGTTTACTCAGCTCAAAAGCCGTCCAGAGAAAGACCCGTTCACCGCTGTTCGTTCAAAAACCAAGCCGAAAGTTGACCCGGAGTTAAAGCGAATGATGAACGATCTAAAAAAGCAACGTCGTGCTTTGGATCGTTTGAACGATTTGTATCTGTATTCAGAGAACTCTATTTCTGAGCGAGAATACCTTGTCAGAAAGCAGCAGATCACAGACTGCATTCAAGAAATCAATGATACTATCGAGGCAATCGCAAAGGAAAATCATGAGCAATCAATTGACGATAACGAATTTATAAAACAGGCTTCTACTTTCATCTTGAATCAAAAATTAGCCGATCGGCAGTATGTCTGCTATACGAAGCTCGCTGAATCTCTGGCCCCGGAAACACTAAAGGCTTTCTTCTCCTCCATCATAGACTCGATCATCATGCGCGCAGGAAAAATAGAAACCGTCATCTTTCGAAACGGGCTCTCTCAAACCTTTATATACAAAGAAAAGCCAGGGAAATAACTCCCTGGCTTCTTTTTTCAGCCCTTTTTCAAAACCAACAAAAGTTAGATTTGGAGTCTATTCAATTATCATGGCATCGCCGAAGGAGAAAAAGCGGTATTTTTCTCTTACAGCCTCTTCATAAGCTGCCATAATATGCTCTTTTCCAGCCAGTGCCGATACCAGCATCACCAGTGTGGACTCCGGCAGATGGAAATTGGTGATCAGTCCGTCGATCATCTTGAAGCAGTAACCCGGATAGATAAAGAT
>ERZ780139.530-NODE-530-length-39606-cov-5.241132_pt1 | contig 39606 bp, 66 predicted proteins | sample MGYA00511476_ERZ780139 | MGnify/ENA primary metagenome ERZ780139 (study PRJEB29588, sample SAMEA2158190) | human gut metagenome | biome: human gut; feature: human-associated habitat; material: faeces | place: Denmark | collected 2008/2010 ... | reverse complement strand
TTATATATAAATCTTATATCTTGTAGTGTGTATGTGTTATGGTAAAGTATATATTAAATCTACTTAGAAAGTAAAGGAGGAAACGACTTTGGCAGAAGGTGAAAAACTCAAGAAGAAGCCATACCAAGTTCCTGACCTGGAACCGGGGGACAATACCAAGTACATTAACCATTCCATGACTATCATGAAGTGGGACAAGCCGGACATGGACAGCTTGGAGGCGGTACAGAAACGGTGCTTCGACTATTTCAGCCTGTGCGCTGAGAATGATATGAAGCCGACTTTCGCAGGATTCGCTTTGGCGTTCGGTGTAGACAGGATGACTATGTGGAGATGGTGCAATAATCAGCCTAGAAGCAGGGATTTAAGCGACTCTGTGCGTGACACTATCAAAAAAGCGCGGGATTTAATCAACGCTCAGATGGAGGATTTCATGCAAAATGGCAAGATTAACCCCGTTGCCGGAATTTTTTTGATGAAAAACAATATGAACTACACAGACCAGCAGGAAGTGGTCTTAAAGCCGGATAATCCGCTTGGAGAGCGGGCAGACCCGGAGAAGCTGCGGCAGAAGTATCTGGAAGATGTTCGCGGGAGCGGTGCGACTATCATTGACGCGGAGGGTGGAACGGAATGAGAGAAACGACGGAATACGCCATCGAACGAATGTGTACAGAGGTTGCCCAAATCCGGATGCTGATGGAGGGCGGTGCTAGGAAACCCGCCTGCGACTTTTGCAGAGAGTGTGTGAACAAACCGGAAACATTCTCCGTGGTTGCCCATAGCGGGCGGCAAATGACGGTGACTTGGAATTTTTGCCCAGTGTGCGGTCGGAAGCTCGAGCGACTATAACAGCGACTTTGACCCAGCGACTATAGCGACTATGAAAACGCCCCGGAGGTCTTGCGACTTTCGGGGCGACTTTCTGCGACTATGAAACGGGAATTTTCGGCTGCGACTTTGCGACTATGGCTCACGAGCTGGGAGCCTTGCGGGGATTTTCAGCCCTGACGCAAAAGCCTGACGGGAAATCTGATCGGAGCCGGTGCGGCCTGTGTGGCGGTGCTTTTACACTGTAACAGCGGGCAGAACACAAGGGAGAGCAGAAAGCGACCGGACGGGCGAAAAGCTGCGGGGGCACCCTGATATATCCGGCGCAGGAATAGGGGCAACGGCGGGCGCTGAGCGCCCCGCACGCTGCATAAAATGCCGTGCGGCATTGCGTGACGCCCATACGCCCCCATTTTGAGCCGGGAACGATGTTTAATGTTAATTTATATTGCCGAAATAAAAACCGCTTAAAAAGCCGCTGTGAGCCTTGCAGGGCATAGCAAGAGAAAAGCCCCGCCACGTTGGCAGGGCAAACGGACAACGCCGCGCCTGATCTGGACGCGGACAGAAAGAAAAGCCGCCCGGACAATGCCCGGACGGCTTGAAATATTATTTGCTGATCTTCAGCAGCTCCGCCAGCACCAGCAGCGGGAAAAACAGAATTGCAAGGATAATCACGCGCCGGCCTCCTCACAAGTCCAGAACTCGCACCCGTGGGAGGCTGCTAACTCGTAGCAGTCCCAAAAGCCGGGTTCCGCTTTTGCCTGAATTGTTGTTTCAAAATCCACGTTTTCCCCGGTTTTGCTTGCTGTAAAAATGTATGTTTTCATGGTTTTACCTCCTTATGCAAACGTAAATCTACGGGTTTCCGTTGTTTTTGTGTACCGGGCGGCGATTTCCGGCAGGTCTTTTTTTAGGGCGGTCGTGTCCACTCGGCAGCTTGTGACGGCTTTGTAAGTGGCCTTGTGCTCCGCACCCGCCAGGGTGTCAACCCCGGCGGCCTGCATCTGGGCTTTGAGCTGATCTTTCAGGGCCTCCACCATTGCGGCGGCTTCTTCCTGCACGCGGATATACTGGGCTAGCTCGCTCATGATCTGGTTAATGTTCATGCTTACACCTCCTCAAGAATAACGGTTACATTATCGCGGCTGCAAAAGCTGCGGACATCGTAGGCCAGATATTTATATGTCCCGGTGTAAAGCCTGAGACAGAGAGTCCCGAACCGGGAGTCTATTTCCATGCGGTTTCTTTTCGCATAGGTGGAAATCAGGGCGGCCGGCGTAAAGTTCGCGCCATGCTCGACGGTCTCGCAGAAAGAACAAACCCATTTAATGCCGTCGTAGTGTTCCGCGCTGATCTCGTTTGCAATGGCGAGGATCTCGGCCGTGGTGTAACTGGGGTTCTGTTTGTGGATGCGCTGTTCCAAGTTGAGATTGCGCCAAGATTGGCCGCTTTCGTCGGTGTATTGCGTGTCGATGTGTAGTCCAATGGGGTTGATGACCTCTCGCACGGGGTGTTTCAGCGGTGCGCCGGTTCGCTTATTGGTATAGCGCGGCTGGCTGCGGTTCTGCCAAAGGGAGAATTCAAGAAAATAATTCCGGCCGTCTTTGCCGGGGACCGTCTCGCCCATCGTGCACACACGATAATTTCCAACGTCGCTTTTAGGGGTGCCGGGGACGCCGCCATTAAAATTGCAGCCGCGCTTTTCTAGTAATAGATAGTTCTTCCTGTTGATAATCATTATAATATTCCTCCTTGTAATTCTGTGGAGGCCGTGCTATAATAGCGGTGCCTCCTTGTGTGGTGCGCTCCCGTTGGTCTTGGTAGGATTGCGGGGGCGCTTTTGTTTTGCTCTTGTTTACATTTACTATTATATAGATATTTTCGTAAATGTCAAGCATTATTTTACAGAAATTCAAGAAAAAATGTAAATTATCAAATCCGGCACTTCCCGCCCCATCACGGGAGAAGCAGCAGCGAAAGCACCGGGGGCGGGGGATATGGCCGTGCTGGTTTGGAGGGGATTAGCCCCATAAATACCCGCGAAATCAAAAAGCCCCCCTTTTCAGAAATTCCGGCAAAAACAAAAAAGGCAGTTCTTATTTGTGCATTATTACAGTTGACAAATAATTGTAAATCTGATATTATACAGAAAACAAGATGTACGGGGGAAGCAGAAATGTACGAGATGAAAAAGGCATGTGTCTATACCAGAGTATCTACAGAGGCTCAGGGAGAGGACGGGAAAGTGTCTTTGCCTGAGCAGGAGCGAATGGCGAAAGCCTGCATTGAAAGCAAGGGCTGGAAATATGTGAAAACCTATGAGGACAACGGGTATACCGGCAGAAACACAAACCGTCCGGGGCTTCAAGAAATGCTTCGGGATATTCGGGCGGGTAAAATCGAAGCTATTGTTATTTTTAAGCTAGATCGGCTTTCCAGAAAGCAACGGGATACTCTAGCGATTGTAGAGGACGATTTGTTGGCAAACGGAGTTGACCTCATAAGCCTGAATGAAACGCTTGATACCACTACCCCGTGGGGACGTGCCATGATTGGCATTCTATCTTCCTTTAATCAGTTGGAGAGCGACAATATCGCCCTAAGAACGACCATGGGGCGGTATGCTACAGCCAGAGAGGGCGGCTATGCCGGGGGGAAGCCTCCACTTGGGTATCGGGCTGAAAACGGGCATCTTGCAGTGGTGCCGGAAGAGGCGGAGATTGTAAAAAAGGTTTTCGAGTTGAGAAACCAGGGCTGTACATTGCAAGGAATCGCAGACAAGCTGAATGAGCTAGGATATCGGAGCAAGAAGGGCAAGGAGTTCAAGCACTCCGCAGTCCAGACGATTCTGGGCAACGAGGATACCTACCGGGGGAATTACCGGTACGGAAAAGAAATGTGTGAGAATACGCACGAAGCAATTCTAAAGGGGTGAGACTGCAAAATGGGGAAAAGAATATCTGATGCCGAACTAAATGAGCGGTATAAAAGTGTTCCACACTTCAATGTAATTGTGCGGGACGGGACAGTAGAGATACCATCCATTTTCATGTTTGAGGGTGGAGAAACGGAGTATTATCCATTTTTACAGGCTTGCCAGAAAATGAATTGCACGGTTCATTTGGTTAATGAGGGCATTACGATTGTGCCTGGCGAAAATGACATGATGCGGCGAGTAAAGGAAATGCTGTGCTTCCAAATGGCAAGGTCGCCGGAAATGGTAACGCAATATCTTAATTATGCCCTGTGCGGAAAGAGAATGACCTGGGATGCAGTTCCCGGGCAGCATGAGCCGATTTTGAAGGAGGAATAATTATGGAAGCTGTATCAACCGCCATGTACACGCTTTTTGCAATCGAAATACTTGCACTTCCTATTTTGCTCATCATCTGGGTTATCCGTAAAATACAAAAGAAGCCTAAAATGAAATGGGTCAAATGGTTCTGGCTTTCTTTTGCTTTATTTTTGATAATCGGAGTGTCAACAAACCCTTCCACATGGTGCGAACATGAATACAAGCTGGTGGAAAGCAAAGAAGCATCCTGCACCGAAAACGGGTACGAGAAGTACCATTGTAATCTTTGCGGTGGCGATAAAAAAGAAACCTTAAAGAAACTCGGGCATTCTATGGAAGATGTTCGGCGGGTAGAGCCCACGGACGATAAGGACGGCGAATATGTCCAGAGGTGTACACGATGCGGATATGAAAAAATAGAAGTACTTCCGATGCTCAGAAAATCAGCTGAGCAGAAAACAGGAAGTTCGACATTGAAGAAAACTGAACCTACCACAGAACCCGCAGATACTTCTGTTGCTTACGGCGATATATACAATGCATACAAAGAGAACGAGCTTTTGGCAAATGATACATACCGATACAACCGATACCGTATTACTGCGACAATCGACGGAATGAGAACCGGCGGGCTTCTGAATCTGACAGGCGGCGCTACACTGACGATGGAAGCCAGAGTCGGTAATACCATCGTTTACTTCTACGCAGAATTTGAGAAAGATCAGGAAGATGCCCTGAAAACAGTCAAAGTGGGAGATACAATTACATTTGAGGGAAAATGCATTGGAAGAGGTGGATTCACTGACTGCGAACTGAAATAAGGAGGTCTGACCTATGTGGGTGTTGCTAATTATTCTGTTCCCCATATTCGTGCTGATAGAGATCATGAAGCATACAAAGTAATAAACCTCCTGCAAGGGCAGGAGGAAAGCCGAAGGGCTGCTTGTGCTGAGATACGCACGGGCAGCCCTTATTTTTGTATCAGGAGGGAATTTATGAAAATCGACGTTTTGGGAGCAGAATATACGCTTACAGTAATTCGGGGAAGCAAAGAGCCAAGGCTTAAGGATTGTGACGGTTTCTGTGATGAAACTACGAAAGAGATGCTGGTCGAAAATTACGAAGACAGCAAGGGAGAACCAAATTGCAAGCAAAACCTTCTGGTCCAGACAAACAAGGTGAAGCGGCATGAGATCATTCACGCATTTCTATTTGAAAGCGGCCTTGCCGAAAATTCCAGTTGGGCACAAAACGAGGAAATGGTGGATTTCTTCGCAATCCAGTTTCCAAAACTGCTGAAAGCATTTGAACAAGCTGACGCTCTGTGAGGTGAGAGTATGGATTATGGGAAATTGTCAACCTCCATTCTGGGGGCTATCGAGAACAGACCGGGTGATATCGGGGCATATGAAGACCTGTTTTCCCTGTGTCAGGCATGGGCTGAGACTGATTTCACGGCGGCGCATCGGGCGAATAAGCATCTGAAATACCTGTGCGCCGAAATAATGGGTAAAGCTCCTACGTCTCAGGTTGAGGGGTTCTACAGCCTTTGGCGGCGGGGGCTATTGTTTGAGGCTCCATATGACTTTGACAGCTATCTCACCTATATGGAGCTGGACAGGCAGGCGAAAAAGCGGTTTTATCAGCCACGGAAGAAGCAGCTAAAGCCCGTGGTGGACGCACTGCAAGCGCTGTGCGGGGATGACAAGCTGGATTTGCTGGCGGTTAGTTTGCCCCCCGGCGTAGGAAAGACCACACTTGCAATCTTCCTGCTGACCTGGATCGCCGGACGAGACCCAAACAACCCGAATCTGACGGGCAGTCACTCCAATTCCTTTGTGCGGGGCGTGTATGACGAATGTCTGCGGCTGTTTGACTCAAAGGGGGAATATCTATGGCATGATGTCTTCCCTGCCGTTCAGGTGTCCAGCACCAACGCAAAGGACTGCCGAATTGACCTTGATAAGCGTCAGCGATTTGAGACGCTGGAATTTACCTCCATAGGAACGGGAAATGCCGGTCTGTACCGGGCGGCAAACCTGCTGTACTGCGACGATCTGGTATCTGGTATTGAGGTCGCGCTATCCAAAGAGCGGCTGGACAAGCTGTGGGAGACTTACACCACCGACCTGCGGCAGCGTAAAATCGGTGACAAATGCAAAGAGCTTCATATTGCTACCCGGTGGAGCGTTCACGATGTGATTGGGCGGCTAGAACGGGAATATGAGAACAATCCCAGGGCGGAATTCATTCGGATTCCTGCCATGAACGAGGACGACGAAAGCAATTTTGATTATGAGTTTGGCGTGGGGTTCTCCACCAAGTTCTACCGGGAACAGCGGGATATTATGGATAGCGTTAGTTGGAAAGCGCTGTATCAGAATCAACCCATTGAACGCGAGGGGCTTGTCTACCATCCTGACGAACTGCGGCGTTTCTTTGAACTGCCCACAGAGGAACCAGATGCCATTGTCGGCGTATGCGATACCAAAGACAAGGGCGCTGACTACGCCTTCCTGCCGGTTGGATATGTATATGGGCAGGACTACTATATTGGGGACTGTATCTGCGACAATGGGCTTCCTGACACAGTTGATGCAAGACTGTCTGAAATTCTGGTGCGGGACAAGGTGAAAATGTGCCGGTTTGAAAGTAACTCCGCTGGTCGCAGGATCGCTGAAAAGATTCAGGGCGAAGTAAAGAAACTGGGCGGAATTACCAATATCACGACGAAGTTCACTACGGCCAATAAAGAGACGAAGATCATCGTCAATTCGGCGTGGGTGAAGGAACACTGCCTGTTTCTGGATGAAAGCAAGTATAAGCGGAACACGGATTACGGCAGGATGATGGATATGCTATGTTCCTACACTGTAGCGGGAAAGAATAAGCACGATGACGTTCCAGACGGAATGGCTATGTTTGCTGAGTTTGCCCAAAGCTTAAACGGGGCGGTTATAGAGGTTTTCAGCAGACCATTTTAGTCACAAAGTAGCCGATGGTTTACGAACGAGAATTAAGTAGACAACCATCCGCCACTGTGGTATAATGGTAAATGAGAAAATAGATTTCCGGAAAAGGGGGTGCGTAATACGGAGAGCAGACGGTTATTCGGGCGTCGGGTGATTTACACCGAAGTTACGGATATAAACGAGGGGAATATCATCGACGTGCTACAAAAGGCACTGTTTACGCACCTGCAAAATCAGGCAGAGATTGATTACCTGTACTGGTATTACAAGGGAGAGCAGCCAATCCTTAACCGTGTAAAGGAAGTCCGCCCGGAAATCAACAACATGGTTGTGGAGAACCGAGCAAATGAGATTGTATCTTTCAAATCGGCCTATCAGGTCGGCGAACCAATCCAGTACGTAAGCCGTGGTGGGGACGAAGACATTTCCTCCGAAGTGCTGAAACTGAATGACTATATGCTGTCCGAAGACAAGCCGGAAAAGGATAAGGAACTTGCCGATTGGCTCTTCACTTGCGGTACCTCTTATCGAATGACTTTGCCGGACGTTCTGGCGGATGCCGAGGAAGACGAGGCTCCTTTTGAGATATTCACCCTTGACCCAAGATACGCATTCGTGGTGTACTCTGTGGGCCTTGGCCATAAACCCATGATGGGTGTACGGTATGTTCTAAAAGAGGACGGAACGCTCGTTTTCTCCTGCTGGACAGAAACCAGGTATTTCGAGGTCTGGAACACATGGGCTGTTATTCGCGCAGAAGACCAGATTTTGGGAATCCCGATTGTGGAGTACCCGGCAAACATGGCTCGTTTAGGGGCGTTTGAAATTGTGATTCCGCTGCTTGACGCAATCAACATGACGGAGAGCAACCGAATTGACGGCGTAGAGCAGTTCGTTCAAGCACTGATGCTGTTCCATAATGTTGACATCAGCAGTGAGGACTACAAGAAACTGCGGGACGAGGGCGCGATCAAATTCAGGGATATTGACGCCACACTGAAAGCGGAGATTCAATATCTGACCTCCGAAATGAACCAGACCCAGACGCAGACCCTTGTGGACAGCATGTATGAAACGGTGCTGACCATCTGCGGAATGCCCAACCGGAACGGAGGGACTTCTACCTCTGACACCGGATCAGCGGTCATCATGCGGGATGGCTGGTCGGCAGCGGAAGCCAGAGCCAAGGACACAGAGCTGGTTTTCAAGAAGTCCGAAAAGGAATTTTTGAAGCTGGTGCTGCGTATCTGCCGGGACATGGGGCATCTGAGCCTGAAACTCTCGGCACTGGAAATCCGGTTCACGCGGCGGAATTATGAGAATATCGCGCAGAAATCAACGGTTCTAACCCAGATGCTTGCTTGCGAGAAGATCGCCCCTGAACTGGCATTTACACATTGCGGGTTATTTTCCGACCCGCAGTTGGCCTACAGAATGAGCATGGATTACATGGCCGAGCAGGAGAAAAAAGCGGCGAAGCTTGCCGCGCAGAACGGAGGGAACGGCGATGGAAGCGGAAACCAAAGTGAGAACCAAACTGACGGCGGAAGCGGTTCGGGCGATTGAGGAAATCATCCGCCGCCGGAATCAGGCGGAAATCAAAGTCGAACAAGGCCAGATCGTGGTCATTGAGATTCGGCGCAAGAAGGTTAACTGACTGTTTGGCAAAGAGCGCCGCACCTTTCGCGGAAGAGCCACACCAAATGGTATAATTTGTGACTGCTCTAGGGAGCAGCGAACAGCCGAAGGGCTTCTGATACCAGAAATGGTATTGGAAGCCCTTCTTTTTTACACTGCGGCATAGCCAAAAGGTAAGGCACATGGTTTTGACCCATGTAATGGAAGTTCGATTCTTTCTGCCGCAACCAGCGGGGGGCTGGACAATTCAAGCACGCCGATAACTGCTGTATGCGCAAGGCAGCCAAAGCGAAGGAGAAGGAACAGCATTGTGTGATAAGTGTACATAAGCGCACGATAGCTCAAAGTAGCTTGCCCCGTCCCGAAAAAACATTCCCTCGGCCACAAGCCGAGTACATGAAGAATAGAAGACTAAAATTTGGCGCGGCAGACAGCGAATGTGGTTCACCTCTCCCCCCACAGAAGGCCGTTCAAATCGGCCTCGCGCTATATATATCGCCGATGGCCTCCCGTCGGCGACGAAACCCGGAAACGGGCAAAGCGGTTCCCCGGCACCGTAAGCCGGGGATATGTGGGTTGTTAGCTCAGTTGGTAGAGCAGCGGACTGTTAATCCGCAGGTCACAGGATCGAAGCCTGTACAGCCCTCCATAACAGCAGCAGGGAAGCTGCTCTATCAAAAACGCAGACGGGAGACAACCCGAAAAAACAGAGATCACGGCGGAGGGAACCGCCTCACCAAACGCAGGAGGAATAATTATGGCAAAAATCGACACAAATCTCATTGAAGGTTATGCGGACATGACCCCGGAACAGAAGCTTGCCGCTTTGGAGGGCTTTGAGTACGAGGACAACACCGCGGAACTGGAAAGGCAGAAAAACGCGCTGTCCAAGGCCAATTCCGAGGCTGCGGAATGGAAGCGTAAGCACAATGCGCTTCTGACTGATGAGCAGAGGAAGCAACAGGAGCAGGCCGAAAAGTGGGAGAACATGGAAAAGGAACTGGCCGGTCTGCGGAAGGAAAAAACCGTTGCCGGTTACAAAGCAAAGCTGGTTGCTCAGGGCTATGATGAAGCCCTTGCGGACGCTACTGCGGCGGCCATGGAATCCGGCGATATGGCTACGGTTTTTGCCAACAACCAGACGTTTTTGGAAAAATACGCCCAAAAAGTCATTGCGGACAAGCTGAAAAGAACGCCCAGAGGCGCGGATGGAAACCCCGGCGGCGCAATGACCAAGGCGGATTTCCTGAAACTCGACACCAAATCCCAAATGGAGTTTATCAAGAACAATCCTGACTGGAAAACAATTTTGAAATGATTATGGAGGTAAAACATTATGGCTACTTATCTTGGCTTTCCGTTTGACCCCGAGCTGTTTAACTACAACTGGGCAAATGCGAAAGACCCCACCCTGACCGCGATGTTTGAGAGCGGCGCTGTCGCCCCGAACGCAGAGCTGGCGAGTTTGATTTCCAACGGCTCTGACTTTTATACGCTGCCGTTCTACAAAGTCATTGGCGGCACTCCTGAGAACTACGATGGCGCAACTGACATCACCCTGACCGACCCCGAAGGCAGCGCTCAGAATGGTATCGTGTTTGGCCGCGCCCACGGCTGGAAGGAGAAGGACTTCATCGTTGATTACAACAGCGGTGCCGACCCCATGCAGCAGATCGTGTCTCAGGTGTCCAAGTACTGGCAGAAGCAGCGCCAGTCCATCATGCTGAAAATCCTGAATGCTGTGTTCGGCGTGACCGGCAGCGGTGAGTTTGCCGGTTGGGAGAACCACATCACTGACCTGTCTTCCGCGTCCACCACTGTTGCGGATGCAAACAAGATGGGCGCGACCACCATCGGTGACGCTATCCAGAAGGCCGTGGGCGATAATCAGGACGCTTTCCGGCTGGTGTTCATGCACAGTAAGGTCGCCACCAATATGGCTGGCCTGAAGCTGCTGGACTTCCTGAAATACACCGACGCCAACGGCGTTGAGCGCCCCCTCCGCATTGGCACCGTGAATGGCATGACTGTTGTCGTAGATGACAGCTGCCCCACCACCGCCGCTACCAGCGGAGAAAGTGCGAAAGCGGCCACCTACACCACCTACGTCCTCGGCCTTGGCGCAATTCAGTACGCCCCCGCTCCCGTGAAGGTTCCTTCCGAACTGACCCGTGACGCGCTCAAGGGCGGCGGCTATGACGCGCTGGTGACCCGTATCCGTGAAACCATGCACCCCAACGGTTTCAGCTTCACCAAGCCAACTTCTGGCTATACCGCCTCTCCCACAGATGCACAGCTTGCGGCATCTGCCAACTGGTCTATCGTGGCCGACCCGAAGACCATTGCGCTGGCGAAGATTATCACCAACGGCTAAGGAGGTTCACCATGTTCTATGTTTCTGACGGGAAAGTGTATGTGCGCGAGGGAGATCACTTTCGCAACGTGGGCTTTACCGCAAAGGACAAGGTGATTACCCGGCGCGAACTGGAGAGCACTTCTGTGGTGATGGGAACGGTAGTCGTTGATACCCTCAACGACCCCGTACCGCTCACCCGCGAGGAAGTTATCACCAAGTTTGGTTTATCGGAGAATAATCCTATTCCCGTTATCAAGAAACCACGCAAGAAGGCGGGAGAACCCGTAGAATGAAAGGAGGTAAGAAACCGTGCAGGAAGCCGAGAAAAACGCATTGGTAAAAGCCATGGCGAATGAAACCGACGAAAGCACGGTTTCTGCCTACCTTGGCATTGCGGCAAGTAAGATTTGCCGCAGGGCATACCCGTTTGACCCTTCCATTATGGAGGTTCCGGAGCAGTACAGCTATCTACAGGTGGAGATTGCTACGTATCTTCTGAACAAGCGGGGCGGCGAGGGGGAGCTGTCTCACAGCGAGAACGGCATTTCCCGTTCCTACGAGAACGGGGACGTTCCGGAATCCATGATGCGACAGATCGTTCCCATGGCCGGGGTTCTGTGAGGTGACAGTGTGAGAATCATGGAGCGAAACAAGCAAAGCTTCTGGTATCTGCTGTATGACCGGAAAGTGCCTGTCACCGACGAAGACGGCAACGAAACCGGCGAGGAAACTGTTGTGTACAAACCTGCCGTTCCCTTCCGCGCCAACGTATCCGCTGCGACCGGGGCTTCTCAGGTGGAGCAGTTCGGCAATCTTGCCGGGTATGACAAGGTCATCGTTACGGATGACATGACCTGCCCCGTTGACGAAAATACCGTGCTGTTCCTGGACAAGGAACCTGTGTATGACGAGGACGGGAAGCCCCTGTATGACTACATGGTCAGACGGGTGGCAAAGTCTCTGAACTCAGTGTCCATCGCCGTTACGAAGGTGAGCGTGTCGTGAGCTACAAGAAAATTGTGGTTCCGCTGTCGGTTTCCGGCATTCAGAAGATTCAGGACGAATTGAAGGAATACAAACGCTGGCAGAAGGACAAGGCAAAGGAACTGGCCGAAAGGCTGGCAATGCTGGGTGCTTCTGTGGCTTCCATACGGTTCTCACGGGCTGTTTACACCGGGATGAGGGATGCAACCGTGTCCGTCGTGGCAATCCAGAATGGTTACGCCGTAAAGGCCGATGGGGAATCCGTCCTTTTCATCGAATTTGGAGCCGGTATCACCTACGGAACCGGGCACCCGGAAGCGTCGGAGTTTGGCATGGGGGCTGGCACCTACCCGGACGGGAAAGGTCATTGGGACGACCCCAAAGGCTGGTATCTGCCCAAAGACAAGGGCGGCGGCCACACATACGGAAATCCTCCTGCAATGCCAATGTATGAGGCGAGAAAAGCGATTGAGCAGGAGCTTCCGAGAATCGTTATGGAGGTGTTCAGGGCTTGATTGATATTGAAAAGCTGATCTATACCCCCATTGCCGAGGCTCTGCGAAATCGCTTCAAGGGCATTTCGGTATCCGGAGAATATGTGAACGCTCCTCCAAAATTCCCCTATGTAAGCATCGTAGAGCAGGACAATTATATGTCCGCGAACAGGCTGGACAGCAGCGACCGGGAAAAGTTTTCCACGCTGATGTACGAGGTGAATGTGTACTCCGACAAGGCGGGAAGGAAGAAAAGCACCTGCCGGGAGATCATGGGCGTTATAGACGAAATGCTCTACAAACGGAATTTTACGCGAATTTCGTTGTCCCCTGTTCCGAATATGGAAAACGGGACGATTTACCGTCTGGTAGCCCGGTATCGGGCGGAGACGGACGGCGGAACAATTTACCGTAGGTAAATATGCTTTACCTTTCCGTAAGGGCGGAAAGAGAGCCGAAGGGCTGCTTCACAGGAGGCAGCCCGTTTTTTATTACAACGAAAGGATGATTAAACATGGCCATAAGCACGTATAAAGTTTTCCTGATGAAAAAGGGAACCACCGGCAACACCTACGAAAAGCTCATTGACATCAAGGAATTCCCTGATCTGGGCGGCGATCCGGAGATGCTGGAAACCACTACCCTGTCTGACAAAATGCAGACCTACATCGCCGGTATCCAGTCTCTGGACGCGCTGGCGTTCACCGCGAACTACACTCTGACTGACTACAAAGCGCTGCAAGCGCTGGCTGGAAAGACCGAGAGCTACGCCGTATGGTTCGGCGGCGAAGAGACTGGCGGTACCCTGACCCCCACCGGCAGCGACGGCAAGTTCAAGTTTGACGGTCAGCTGACCGCCTACGCCACCGGCGGCGGCGTCAACGAGGTTGTAGACCTGAACATTTCCATTGCCCCGTCCACGCCCATTGAGCTGGACGACGCGACCTGAGCCAAAACACAGACCACACATTTTTAAGGAGGATTTAGCGATGGCTAAGAAAATCTGCATTCCCTACAACGGCAAGAAGTACAGTTTGGAGTTCACACGCTCCACGGTTTCCGCCATGGAGAAGACCGGGTTCTCCATCAATGAGCTTGGCGACAAGCCCGCTACCATGATTCCCATGCTGTTCAGCGGCGCTTTCGCGGCGAATCATCCCAACACCAAGGTTGCTACCATCAACAAGATTTACGACGGTCTGAGCAACAAGTCCGGCCTTGTGAAGGTGCTGGCGGAAATGTACTCCGAGGCCGTGTACACCCTGCTTTCCGATGATGAAGAGGAAGACGAGGGAAACCCCGGCTGGGAAGCAGTAGAGTAAGCGAACTTCTTTCCGAAAACGGAGGGGGTGGGGAGACCCCTACCCCCTCTTACGCTTACACAAATATCTTCAAGAAGTTATTCCCGTACTATCTTGCAATCGGCATGACCTATGACCAGTTCTGGAATCAGGACGTGGAACTGGTGAAAGCCTACCGGAAGGCTGACAAGATCAAACGGGACTTGAAGAATCAGGATATGTGGATGCAAGGGGCTTATTACTATGAAGCCCTTCTGGATGCCGCCCCGGTTCTGAGGTTCAGTTTCAGCAAGAAGCCACCGAAGCCGGTTCCCTACCGGGAGCAGCCCTTTGAGCTGCACACTGGGCAGCGGAAAGCGGCGGATAGTGGAGAAAAGCAGCTGACCCAGCAGGAAAAGAGCGACAAAAAGGCGAAAGCCATGATGGAGATGTTTATGGTATCCATCAACAAGAAATTTGAGAAGAAGGGCGGTGAAGGGAATGGCTGACAATGTGGAAATGCAGGGCATTGAGTTTCAGATTGTGAATGACAGTGCCGCGGCATCCGCAGGGGTGGAGGTTCTGGCAAAAAAGTTGACAGAGCTAAAAACGTCGATCAGCGGTTCCACAACTGCCCTTTCCAAAGTTGCAGCAGGAATTTCGCAGATCAAGAATGCCGTGAACAACATGAATACCGGCGATTTTGCGAACAAGATAAACCGCATTAGCAGCTCCCTGGGCAATCTGAAAGACCAGACGGATAGCCTGAAAATCTCTGCGTCCATCGGAAACCAGCTGGCGGCCATCAATCAGGCAATCACCAATCTGCCGGACACCCCCGGAGAAAAACTGCGGAATCTGGCATCCGGATTGCAGCCTCTGTCCGAGCTTGGCCGGTCTAATATGACTTCCTTCATCAACCAGCTGAAAAAGCTACCAGAGGTCATCCAGGAGCTTGAGAAAGCAGATATTGATAAGTTCACTCAGCAGATGAAAGACTTGGCTTCGGCCATGAAGCCATTTGCGGATGAAATGAACAAGGTTTCCTCTGGGTTTTCGGCATTTCCAAGCAGAATTCAAAGGCTGATTACATCGACGGAGCAGTACAACGGTACGGTAAGGCGGGCAACCACAAGCACAAATGCTTGGAACAGTGCGCTCAAAGCAATCAGCTTTGCGGCCATATACCGGGCGGCGGCAAAGCTCCTGGGTATCGCAATTGCAAAATCGTCCCAGTATACGGAGGATTTGAACCTATTCACCGTTTCAATGGGGAAGTACGCCGAGGAAGCCTATAACTACGCCCAGAAGGTTTCTGATGTAATGGGCATTGACCCCGCTGAATGGATGCGGAATCAGGGCGTCTTTAACACCATTATCACAGGTTTCGGTGTGGCTGGTGACAAGGCAGCGTTCATGTCCAAGAACCTGACGCAGTTGGGTTATGACCTTGCCTCCTTCTATAATATCGATTTTGAATCGGCAATGCAGAAGGTTCAGTCCGGTATTTCCGGAGAACTCGAACCTCTTCGGCGGCTGGGCTACGACCTGTCTGTTGCCCGGTTGGAGCAGGAACGCTTGAATCTTGGAATTGACAAGAGCGTTTCCAGCATGACGCAGGCGGAGAAATCCCAGCTGCGGTACTACGCCATGATGACGCAGGTAACGCAGGTGCAAGGTGATATGGCACGAACGCTGGAAAATCCGGCAAACATGCTGCGAGTACTACGGGCGGAACTGGAACAAGCCGCACGTGCCGTTGGAAACATCTTTATTCCGATTCTGACGAAGGTTCTGCCAATTGCTATTGCCGTGGCAAGCGCCTTGCAGGAAATCATAGCGGCCATTGCCGCCCTGTTCGGGGTAACGGTAAAGTCCCCGAAATGGGGGGATGCGATTGGGAGCGCTTCTGCTGGTAGCGGTGCCATTGCCGACAACATGGACAGTGCCGCTGGGTCTGCCAAGGAGCTAAAACGCTACCTTGCCGGGTTTGATGAACTGAATGTCCTCCCCGACCAGAATCAGGGCGGCAGTGGAAGCGGAGCCGGTGTAGGCGGTGGAGACCTTGGCTTAGACTTGCCGGGGTATGATTTCCTGAAAAATGCAGTAACCACGCAGATTGACGAGTGGAAGAAGAAACTGGAGCCGCTTGTTTCCTTTGTTAAGGACAATCTGAAAGAGATTCTGGGGCTTATTGCCACAATCGGAATTGCGCTACTTGCATGGAAGTTATCAAACGATTTCCTGAACGGAATTATGGCACTCAAAACGCTTGGGAAAAACGGCCTTTCCATTCCGCTTACGATTGCCGCAGGCGTGATTCTGACAGCCGCCAGTTTTTCAATCGAGTTTAGAGCCATTAAAGACGCCATCGAAGATAAGCTCAATAGCTTCAATTTCGGGGAGATCATTCTGAGTGGTTTAGGTGGAACTGTAGGCGCTGGGGTTATCGGAAAAGGAATTGGGCAACTAATTTTCAAGGCGTTCAAAGGAAGCGCTGTAGCCAAGGCGATTACTGCGGGCGGCGGAACGATAAGCACGGGACTTATCGGGGCAGCCATCGGTGGAATCGTTGCTGGAATCCCAATGTTCGTTACCGGGGTATACGACGCAATCATGAATGGGCTGAATACCCTAAACGGCTTATTGATTCCTGCGGGGTCCACATTAGCTGCTACGGGAATTGGCGCAATCATTGGTACGGCGATAGGCTCTGTCGGCGGCCCTGTTGGTGCAGCTATCGGCGCACTCGTTGGCCTGGTAATAGGCGCACTGACAGACCTTGGTATTCTGATTTACCAGAAGTGGGATGAAATCTGCGCATTCTTTGCACCTGTTGCGGAATGGTTCAATGTAAACGTTGTGCAACCAATATCCGGATTCTTCTCCGGACTTTGGACAGGCATTGTTAAAACGTTTTCGCCAGCTGTTACATGGTTCTCTGATCTGTGGAAAAGTGTAAGCCAGACATTTGAGGATGTCTTCTATAACATCGGAGTGCTTGTGAGCGGAACGTGGGAAACCATCAAGATTGTTTGGGGTATCGTTTCTGGCTGGTTTGACACAAATGTTATCCAGCCTGTCGCCTCGTTCTTCTCCGGCCTTTGGGATGGCATATCTTCCTGGGCCATAAAATCGTGGAATAAAATCAGCACTGTTTTCTCTGGAATTGCAGCCTGGTTTGACGCAAACGTCATTCGCCCGATTGTTGGATTTTTCACGGATTTGTGGACAGATATAACGGTTATATTTGGGAAAGTAGTCGGATTTTTCAAAGGAGTCATAAACGGCGTTCTTTCCGGGCTTAACTCGGCAATCAGCTACGCATTCGGCGGAATCAACAGCATTCTCCGTAGTATCCGAGGATTCAGCATTGCAGGATTTACCCCGTTCTCCGGGCTCCGGGAAATCAGCGTTCCTCAAATTCCGATGCTTGCCGACGGTGGTTTCGTAGACCAAGGCCAGCTGTTCATTGCCCGTGAAGCCGGTGCGGAAATGGTTGGCTCCATTGGCAGAAGAACGGCTGTTGCCAACAATGACCAGATCGTTGAGGGCATCGCAACGGCCACCCGTGAAGGAAACGAAGACCTTATCAACGCTCTGTACGCTGTCGCTCAGCAGATTATCGCGGAAATGCGGAATCAGGACAACGGAGGTGGCGGCGGATATGACTTTGACCGGGCTGTCCGGGATGCCCAGCGCAGGAACGCAAGAATGTATGGATAAGCGAAAGGAGTGAAAACGGCATGAAGATGATGCTCAAGATAAACGGCGTGGACTTCATGCCGTTCATCGCCAAACAGGGCGTAAAGTGGCAGCGCAACGACATTGACGCACCCAATTCCGGGCGCACAATGGACGGAACAATGCAGCGTGGCCGGGTGACAACCAAAATCCGTCTGGACATCACCTGCCGCCCTCTAAAGGCTGAGGAAGCTATGACCGTGTTGCATACCATTCTCCCGGAATATGTGACCGTGGACTACTACGACCCTATGAGCGGGTACCGCAACAATGTGACCATGTACTCCAACAATAACCCTGCATCTTTCCTGATAGAGAAGCCGGAAGACGATTGGTGGAGCGGCATTACCTTTCCACTGATTGAGAGGTGACGGGCGCTTATGCAGAACGTATCACAGGAATACCGGGACATTGTAGCTGGCAACCACTGGTTTGAAAACCGCCTCTGCATCGGTGATACCGGAAAGCTAATTGACAAAAGCGGAAGCGCAATCACGTTCGGCGGGGTACGTATTCTGGTAGATAGCGGTGGCGCTGAAACTGGCTACGGTGAAGAACTGCTGATATCCATGGAGCAGAAGCAACCGCTTCTTTCCGATTCTCCTGACGTTGGAAAAACCTGCGCCGGTGAGATCAACGTTGAAATGATTCATCCATATGGTGATATCCCAAAACGTGCACTTCTTCGGCCATACGTCAGAGCTGCAAATGAGAATGCCGTCTCTGAATGGCTACCCCAAGGAAAGTATTACATTGACAAACGGAGCGAAGGAGAAATCGGCGACCGGACGAAACTAACGCTCCACGGATACGACGGAATGCTTCTTCTGGAAGAAGATTATCCGGCGGAATCCTCCCTTAACTGGCCTGCAAGTGACATTGAAGTTCTGAAAGAGATTTCCGATGCAGTCGGCATCTCGCTTGATAGCCGGGTATATCAAATCGTGACATCTGGTTACGAAATCCCGTACCCTGCCGGGTACAGCTGCCGTGAGGTCATTGGCTACATCGGCGCAATGTACACCGGCTCCTGGGCTATGACGGCCACCGGAGAATTGATGCTGGTCACGCTCACGGGTCTTCCGAAGGAAACCAACTATCTGATTGTTGGCGGAAGCGATAACAGAGCGATCACGTTTGGAGGTGTCAGAATCCTTGTTTGATAAGTTCATCATCGGGTCTGCCGCCGACAGCCTGAAAATATCAGACCCACTCAGCGCGTACAGCCGCGTCACGTTGAAGGTTGCTGACGGCGTGGAGTATACGGCCGGTACAGACAGCGGCAAGGAACTGATCTCCGAAAACCCTTTCGGAACGCAGAAAATGGCAAACGATATGTTGGCCAGAATCAACGGCTTTTCCTACCAGACATATACGGCTACAGGCGCAATCTTAGACCCGGCGGCGGAGATTGGAGACGCGGTTCAGGTTAAAGGAACCTATGGCGGCATCTACAGCGTGTCAAAGTCCTACGGGAAAATGATACGCGCAGATGTTTCCGCCCCCGGCTCTGAGGAAATCGACGAATCCGCTCCCTATAAATCCCACGAAACACGTAAGGTAGAACGTCAGTTTATAGAAACCCGGGCACAACTGAAAATTCAGGCCGACCAGATTTCCGCCGAAGTCTCTGCCCGTATCGAACAGGGGGACGAATTTACCTCGCGGCTGGACATTCAGAGTGACCAGATCTCCGCGCGGGTGACCAAAACCGGCGGTGACAGTTCGTCCTTCGGTTGGGATCTGCTTAATGATTCCTGGACGGTCAAGGCCAATAATACCACGGTATTCCGGATCACCAAATCCGGCGCGGAAGTCCGGGGGAAGATCACCGCCTTAAGCGGCAAAATTGGCGGTTTTGACATTCAATCCGACTACCTAAGCTATAACAATCAGGTCTGGAACGGCACCAACAGCCGGGGTATTTACATTGGTGTCAACGGCATTCAGTGCGGCTCTGAGGCTAACGGCGTGCAGATTACGCCGACCGGGAATCTGTACGCTGAGAATGGCTATTTCCGGGGAAGCGTCAGCGCCGGAAGAATTGACTATGGCGGCGACGATGGCTATTTCAACGGCGGCGGCATTACTTCCGGCAGTATCTCAGGCGGCTACGGCGGGCAGATATATGGCGGTTCTATCGGCAATTACGCAGTATCCGGCGGTATCAACACCTCCCTTGGGTATGCGGATTTTGCAAATGGTGTGTTCAATGGGTGGAATACAGCATCCAATTTATCAACCGAAGACAAAGGACTGGTAATTGGAGGCCATACGATAGCTATAGCTTCTACATCGTTCAGGGATGGAAATGGCAGCACAATATCTCTACAATACCTAACATGGATTTGATATGACTGGTTATACTAGGAGGTTTCTATGGAAAAACTGAAAACCGCAACAGGAAAAGAATTCAACTGCGATTATTTCAACCCTTTCCCCCAGGCGGGGCAGATAAACATCCGTATTCTCGGGGAATCCCTGGCGACGATTGCCACGGTATTTGCAAATCCCGCTGAGACGGTGCAAATGTGGTGGGAAGGGCAGTACGCCGCCCAATATACGAAGATAATCGCTATCGTACCGGAAACTGGCGCGGTGCGTGTGGTGCTGGGAAAGGAGTAAAAATGAACCCTGTAATGAAACTTAGGGCAGTCCTGAATACCCTTGAGGGCGTTCAGGTCGCAGGGCGGGAAAACTGGGACAGGATGCTGGGCAGTATGCAGGCCATTGAAGAAGTTGTGCAGGCGCTGTCTGCGCCTCCTGCGCCCGAAAAAGAGACTGACGTTGAGGAGGGATGACTTATCGCAGATAAAGCAATATCTGAGCTGATTGCCGCTGAGCAGGTAAAAGCAACCGACCTTCTTGTAATGGAGCAGGACGGCGCGGCAAAGAAGCTAACGGGACAAATTCTGCTGAACTGGCTGACCGCCGCCGCTGACGGCCATGGCGGTATCAGCAGCATCGTCCCCCAGTCCCAAAGCGGCCTGACAAAAACATATCGTATCACGCTGGCCGACGAGACAACTTTTGATTTCCCTGTGGCCGACGGCAGGGGAATTACCGGAATTGACAAAGTCTCAACCGTTGGGCTGGTAAATACATACCGCATCACCTACAACGACAATACCACAAGCACATTTCCCGTCACGAACGGTGCGAAGGGCGACAAGGGCGACACTCCCACCGTATGGATTCGATACGCCTCTCAGGAACCAACGGCGGCATCCCATAACTTCGGCGTTCTCCCCGATGACTGGATGGGTATTTGCAGTAACTACGAATCGGCTGCCCCCACAGACTGGACGCAATACCAGTGGTACAAGATCAAGGGCGAAAAGGGCGACACGGGCAACCCGGCGACGCTTGCCACCAGCATCATTGGCTATCAGGTAGGTGATTCCGGTACGGTCACACCCTCCGGCGACTGGCTGTACGATGTTCCGACGGTGGCACAGGGAAAGTATCTGTGGACACGGATAATGATCGGCTTCAATACCGGAAATCCGTTTGCGTTCTACTCCGTCTCCCGCATGGGCATTGACGGCACAGGCGCGGTGTCCACCGTTTGCGGTGTAGCCCCAAATTCCAGCGGTAACGTCAATTTATCCGCCTCCGATGTTGGCGCATTGGCGACATCGGGCGGCACCATGACCGGGAATATCGCCATGACCTACAATCAGATTAAACTGCTTGGAGCACCTACGGAGGCTGCGGATGCCGCTACCAAAAGCTACGTAGACACAGCGTTTAACAATGCCCGCACGATTTTGGAGACGACCACACTGACCGTCGCCGGATGGACTGGCAGTACTGCCCCGTACACCCAGCAGGTTACGGTATCTGCTCTTACAGGAGACAAATTTGCAATGGCCTACCCGGTGTACGACAGTGATGTGAATGCCAACTTGGCGTTGAAAGAGGCGTGTGGGATGGTCAGCTTTGCTTCTCGTGGTGATCACAAGATAACGTTTACCTGCCTTGAGGACAAGCCCACGGTGGATATTCCGATTGCGGTGGAGGTGTACGTATGAGTTTAGCAGTGCCTTTATATGGATTTGGAGGCAGTGGCGGAAGCCCCAACAAATCCATCATTATTGTAACAGCTCCTACAGGCTCTACCGTAACCTGTAAAATGGGGTCAACCACAAAAACAGCTTCCGAGAAAAATGGTACGTGGACGTTCAGCGGTCTGGACATTGGTACATGGACTGTTACTGCTACAAAGGGCAGCAGTATCGCAACCCAAGACGTCGACATTACTCGTTTGACTGTAGAGTATGTCACAATAACGTACTTCTCAGCTACAATCAACGTCACTTACCCTGCGGGATCAACTTGTACGTGCAGTGATGGAACTACAACCCTTACTGCTCCAAACACCAGCGGTTCGTGGACATGCATAGTCTATAATGCAGGAACTTGGACGGTGAGTTCCACAAGTGGGACGGAGACCGACAGCAAGGCCGTAACTATCACCACGGATGGTCAGAGCACCTCTGTGGAGCTGAGCTATGCGTTGTTCCTGTTCAAACCAAATGCCCCGAGCGACATTATAGCCGGTGAGTGGGAACTGCCTGCGAATAGCACTGTAACCGCAGAAGCAGAACTGACGGTTAAGTCGGTAAATAACTACAACGGCAACAGACTCATTTCTGCACGTACAAAAGGCCAAATTGACCTGACAGAGTATAGCACGCTTCAAGCGACGTGCAAAGCGTCGGGCGGCTCCGATACAAAATTGGAGGTGTACAGTGGTTCGTCCGTAGTTGCTTCGACAGCAATCGGTACCGATCTAACCACGGTAACGGTTGACATATCTGCCCTGTCCGGGCTTCACAGTATCGGATTTGGCGGTAATCATACCGCGTATGCGACGATTACGTACACCGCGACGGAAATCAAATTGCTGAAATAGGAGGGCGGCTCATGAAAACGATTTACATAGATTCCGGCTTTAAGTGTCACGCCTCCACCGCTGAGGGGCTGACGCAGATTGAAACGGACGCTTTCGATGGCAAATGCGATACCTACGTTGAGGGTTATCGCTTCATCCCGGCGGGTCAGACGTGGACACGTGCTGATGGCGTGATATTCACCGGTGAGATGATCGCACCATGGAAGTCATGGGCAGAGCTGGACGCCGCTCAGCGGGAGTATGAGAGGGAGCAATACCAGACGGTTATTGCTCAGAATGCCGAATACGAATCTGCCCTGTCTGAAATTGAAACCGCTCTGGGGGTGAATAACACATGATGACCATAGAAGAACGCAAAAACGCCATTCTTGCGAAAATCATGGAAATAAAATCCAGCGGTGGTGAGGAACAGCTGAAAGAGCTGGATGAAGCCTACAAGAAGGGGGTTGACAGTCTGTGACACAAGAGGAAAGAAAAAGCATCATGTATGCTCAGGGGCGGGCGAACGCGCTTGCCCTGCAGGAGAAAGCCCCGGGCATGACAGGCACCGAACTGAATGCGGCGGATAGCGACATTCCCAGTTTCAAGGCCGCTGTCGCAAACAAAAACATGCTGGAGCGCAAGGCCGGGTTTGTGTGTCAATCGTCTGCTGGCCGTGTGGTGCGGCTGGTGCAGCCCTATGACAGCACTATCTACACCCAGGAGCCGGAGGAACTTCCCGCACAGTGGGGGTTTGCGTGGAGTACCGACCCAGCGAAAGCGCTACCGTTCGTTGCCATATCTACCAGCCCATATAATAAGGGAGACTGCTGCACGGAAGGCGGTAAAGTATACCGTTCAACGATGGGCAATAATGTATGGTCGCCGTCCGCATACCCCAAGGGCTGGGAAGAGGTGAACGTATGACGGTAAAGCAAATTCAGTGCCTTCTGACCTATTTGGGCTATTCTCTCGGCGCGATTGACGGAGCCGACGGCAAGAACACGCAAGCGGCAATTTGGGCGTTTCAGGCTGACTACGGGCTTACCGTGGATGGGATACCGGGAGCCGCTACCCAGAAAATGCTCATCGGTGCTATCGCCGGGACGGCGGTAAAGGTAGAGAAGCCGGAAAGCAGCGACGCGCCGAAGACGGGGACGTTCTGGGACGATATCCGGTACTTCACTCGTGAGGAGTTCCGGTGCCAGTGCGGCGGGAAATACTGCAACGGCTTCCCTGCAGAACCCGCAGAGGAAACCGTCCGCATGGCCGATGAGATACGCCGCCGGGCGGGAGTGCCCCTGAACGTGAATTCCGGTGTGCGGTGCAAGCGGCACAATGCCGAGGTGGGCGGAGTATCCAACTCCCTGCACACCACGGGACAGGCCGTAGACCTCTCAGGGGCGATCTCCCCGGAGAAGCTGTATGCCATAGCGCAGGAGGTGCAGGCCGAGAAAATCCCCGGGCGGGGCGGTCTGGGGCTGTACAGCTGGGGCATTCACGAGGACAACGGGAAGTACAGCCGATGGAACGGCTGAGAAGGGAGTATGCCAATGGAAGAAACGGAAATCGCTGGGCGGCTTTCTGCGGTAGAACAGCGGAGCAAATCCAACTCCCACCGTCTGGACGCTCTGGAAAAGCACACGGAAGCGCTGAACACGCTGGCAACGTCTGTTGCCGTCATGGCGGAGAAGGTGGAAGTTACCGGGGAGAAGGTTGACGGCCTCTGCACGGACGTGCAGGAGCTGAAATCCGAACCCGGCAAGCGGTGGAAGTCGGTGGTGGAAAGGGTCATATACATCGTCGTGGCCGCTGTTGTAGGGTTTATTCTTGCCCGGCTTGGGCTGGGCTGATTTTTAAGGAGGAAAACAAAATGTACGAACTGAAAGACACCATTGAGGGCATGACAAGCGCTGACTATAAGGAGCGCTTTAAGGCCGAGTACCAGCAGGTAAAAATCCGGTACGACAAACTGGACGCAATGACCGTGAAGTACGAGGCTGGAACGTTGCCGTTCACCCCCAACTGCTCGCTCGATCTTCTGAAGGAGCAGAAGAAGCACATGGGGAATTACATCCGTTGCCTGAAAATCCGCGCTGAGATCGAGGGCATTACGCTTTAAGGAGGAAAACAAAATGATTAACTGGATTGTACGTATCAAGAACAAGAACTTCTGGCTGGCCGCAATTCCCGCGCTGCTTCTGCTGGTGCAGACGGTAGCCGCCCTGTTCGGCTTTACGCTGGACTTGGGCGAAATCGGCGATAAGCTTCTGGCCGTGGTGAACGCCGTGTTTGCGCTGCTGGTGATTCTGGGCGTGGTCAATGATCCTACCACCGCCGGTATCTCCGATAGCAAACTGGCAAGAACTTACAGTTCCCCCAAGGAGGACTGATGTGATAAGTGGATAAAGTCCCGTGGAATCGGGTGATTCTGGATGAGTTCTGTTCTCTGGCAATTCTCACACCGCTGGAGGAAAAGATCATCCGCACCCGAGCCGCCGGATGGAGCCAGACAAAACAGTGCCACAAGTTTTGTGTGTCCCAAGCCACTATCACAAGAACGGTTAAAAAGTTGCGGATAGAATACGAATTGTGCAGAAAGTACAGTGACAAGCTCCCTGAAAATCTGAAATTCTGATTCTGCGTGACGATTTATTGACGATTTATTGACGAAATCCCGACGAGTAGATGATGATTCTACCGTCGGGATTTTTGTTATTCTATAGGTAGAAGGTGGCCACCTCCTAATATTTTGAAGGAGGACTTCTATATGTCTCTGAATTTCACTGCTGCTGACCGCGTGGGCGGTATCGGCGGCTACATCGGCGGTATTACGGCTCTGCTGGGGCTGGCAAACGGCGGTGTGCTCAACTCCAACAACGGAAACTGCGAGGGTGACCACGTGGTGAACCGGTACGAGGCCGGACAGTCTGCGGAAATTGCCGCGCTGAAAGCGGACATCAAGCTCCGGGACGCCAACACCTACACCGACCAGAAGATTCTGGACATGTACCAGTATCTGGACGGCCGTCTGCGTGGCGTTGAAGGGCAGATTTCCGCTCAGGCGGTTGTCAATGCCCAGATCACCGCAAACCTCAGCTGTATGCAGAACACCCTGAACACCCTGTCCGGGCTGACCAAGACCGTGATTCCCATTGGGAATGTGTGCCCTGAACCCATGCCTGCAAAGAACAGCTGGACTGCACCCACTGCTGCCGCTGCTGGCTAATCCAAACGGGGCGGCGATTGCCGCCCCAACAATAATCGGAGGTAACTATGGTTTCAAAAGAACGTTTTGTAAATGGGGCGCTTCGGTATGTGGAGCAGGAGGTTCTTCCCCACTTTCCGGAAATGAAAGCCGTCGTTGTCGCCGGGGTGGTAGCCCTGTACGCCAAGAGAACACCGCAGATTTTTGAGAAGCTGGAAAACAATCCCGCCGTCAAAATGATGCACGTGTTGGAGGACGGAAACATCGACGAGGATGCGCTTTACAACGCATTCGCCCCGCAGATTCGGAAACCGCTGGAATTTGACATCCCGTTTGTCGGCAAGCTGTCCTTTGACCGGGCAGAGGTTGACAAGCTTCTGAGATACATAAAGGAGGCGTAAGCCATGAAAGAAATCAAACTGCTGATGGAGCATATTGAGGACGAGCTGGAAGACGCGCACACCTACGCAGAGCTGGCCGTGGAATACAAGCACGACGACCCGGAGCTGGCAGACCTGTTTTACAGGCTGAGCGGGGAGGAAATGAACCACATGAACGCCCTGCACAAGGCCGTTGTTTCCCACATTGAGGAATACCGCAAGCAGAAGGGCGAGCCGCCTGCGGCCATGATGGCCGTCTATGAGTACCTGCACAAGCGGGATATTGAACGGGCGGAGAACGTCGGAGTGGTGCAGGGACTGTATAAGCGGTAAGCGTGGCAAAATTCCGTTGCCAGTCCGTTGCCAATCCGTTGCCAATTTGCGCCCTAAAAACGTACCGCACGCGGGAAAATATTAAAATCTGCTGTAATATTTTCTTGCAGAATAGTTCAAAGAACGTGTGAATATAGCTGATAAAGCAATAAAAAAGCCCTAGAACAAGTTTCTAGGGCTTTTTTAATGTGGCGGAGAGAGTGGGATTCGAACCCACATTATAAATTTGTAAATATGTTGCGGCACTAGCAATTTTTAATTTTCATTTCCCGTGTCATTGCCAATTTTGCGGTTTTTCATTGCCTCTGGCGTGAAATAATCCGTGAACTCTTTCGAGCGTTTGGCAATATCCCGTTCCGCTAAGTGCGTGTAAATTTTGCGCATCGTCCCTAAGTCTTTCCATCCGCCTATGTCCGCCGCCATCATTTCCGGGATTCCCATATGGTAGGCCAGCGAGGCGAAACTGTGCCGTAATCCGTGCATCCCCACCTCTGGCAAGTTGTTTTCCCGGCATATTTTGTTGATGCGATTGAATAGCGTACATGTCGCGGCGTTTACAACAAATTCCGTATCTTTCGGCGCGGCCGTAAGTGCATCGTAAAGCGGTGGGATCATAGGCACGGGGCGACGGGATTTTTTCGTTTTGTTCTGCGGCTTGAGCTTCAGTCCATCTTCACCACGGACTTTTGCACCGCGAACATAAATTGCCCTGTTTGCAAAATCGATATTCTCCCACGTCAGAGCCAACATTTCAGAGCGGCGTAAACTGGATAAGCAAAGCAGTGCCGGGATTTCCACCGGATCACCTTTTACGGCCTCAACAAAAATATCAATCTGGTCAGGCTCTAGGAATGGCCGCTCGTTGTCCTCTTTCTCAAAAAGGACGACTTTCGGCTGCTTCCCGGTTTCTTTTTTGATTGCCGCCGACATTAGCCCCCACGCATTCTTGATGTACTTCGGCGATCTGCCCATTTTCTTTTCATCGTCTATAGCGGACTGCCATCGTGCGTCCGGCGTGGTGTAGATATTGTATGCCATCGCCCGCTGAAAGGTATTATCCCGATATCTGATATAGCCGTATACCGTAGACGGTGAGCGACGCCCACGGCGGACTAAATCACGGGTATTCTCTATGTATGCGTCTACTGCTTCGCCTAGCGTAAGCCGCCCCTGTGGCCGCTCCTGAGCTTCCAGAATGCCGTTTTTGATTGCAAGGTATTCTGATAGGCACTCATCATAAGTATCGCGTGTAATGGACGTGCGCCGCCCATCCAAGTATACACGGGTATGCCACGCGCCGGAGGGAAGCTGCTCTATTTTTGGCAGCTTTATTTCCGGCTCATTCTTTCTTTTTGCCATAAGGAATCCCCCTTTACATGCGGTTAGAAAAAATGGCAGACCGCCGAAACGGTCTGCCACTGTTTTTGAGAACTAGGTGGGGCGACGCTCCCACATCTCCTAACAAGGGCGACGGCTGCCCGTTCCGTCTTCTAGTCCTTTCTGCTTTTGAGCAACGCGGCCTTGGTTTCGATAATATTTAACGGACTATGTAGAACCCCACGTTCAACCATGTTCAAGTAGGCAAGCGCTTTTACACGGATGTTTTTCTTTATATTTTTGTTTTCCAAAACATAAGGCACATTGTTGATATTGTATGGGCGTAGTACATGTTCCGGGAGGACGGGGAACATATCGCAGATAATAAAAGCCCTGTCTTTTCCGTATATCGGCGCTATGAGGTAATGCACGCAGTTTCCGGAGCCGTGCCGCCTCTCACTTTCATATATCAGCCGCTTGTATTTATCTACGTTGGTACTCATTGGAACCATCCATAGGACACCGGATTTGTCCGCCATAGCGTAGTAGTGGGGGCGGCTCTCCTGCTTATTCTTCATATAGCGGTTGTTCCCGTATTTTTCAAAGAAAGCATCACGGATTATGTATATTCCGGAGTCCTGTATCTCTGTCATTTGTTATCCCCCAAAAAAGAATGCCGAACCGGCATGGCGGCCAGTCCGGCATTTTCAGGCCGGAGTTTTGTATCCCGCTCCCGGCAAGCGGCAGTCTTACAACAAGCCGAAGTCTTATATCCCGCTCTCGGCAGGCGGCAAATTAGGGCGGACGATGAACGTCGTCTATATAGCGTAGGTGGTTATCCTACGTCTATATTGTACCCCGAGAAATGGAAAATAGCAATAGACAGATTGACCAAAAACGGAAAAATATTTCCGGCAATCGTAAAAATTTATCTTACCTCTGAATCCATCCGGTTCCCGGGTGCATGATATCGAAGATGAGCCAGCCTACTAGGAAGATTACCAGCACCGCAATGGAAATGCCCATAATCAGAATCACCCGCCGATTCTGGCGGTTGAGAATGCTGTAGTGCGTTTGCAGCTGCATGGTGTGCCGCCTGTAGTCCTCGCTCTGGCGGATGATCGTTGCCTGAAGATATTCCACATATTCCTCCATGGACTGGCCGGGGGCAGGTAGCACAGGGTGTTCCTCCGGGGTGTACTGCACGGCGGCCTCAATGCTCTGCACAAGCCTTGCCGTCGGCTCCGTCGCACCATTCAGGGCACGGCAGATCGTGGCCTTGGATACGCCGCAGGTTTCTGCCAACTCCTGCTGGGACATGCCCCGCTCCTTCCGCAGGGCTTCCAATTCTGATAAATGCTCGGAAATATTCATAAAACCGCCTCCAAAAACGGAATGTTTCACATATGGAACGATTGTTGCGAAAATGGAACGGGAATTTCACATCTGGGGCTTTACGAAACGCCTGTGCGGGGTGTATGGTGGTATTGCAACCGGCAAGGGACACACGTCGTTACCGGCGGCAAAGCCCCGTCACCTTGTGGCACGGGTGGCGGGGCAATTTAAAAAATTTTCAAAAAGCCCCAATCAGTCCGGTTTATTGGACACATGGCGTGCTATTATACGCTACGTAATCAAACAAACGTTTATAAATACATAATGGAGGGACAAAACATGCAAGCGAAAGAAGAAATTAAGAGGCCTATCGAAGAGATGACAGAGCAGGAATTAGACAGGGAGATCGGAGAACGCGCCAGACTTCTGACCGAGGAAGAAAAGGTAAAGCTTATGTGCATCCTTCTCAAACTGGCAGCATACGAATGAGCGTGCGGCCGTTCCCTTGTAACCGTTCAATGGTTATCTCCCCTCTGTAAGCCCTCTCAACTGGGCAAGAATGAACCGCTTGTGTTCTTCGGATAAACCCTTGACCAGCGTCATGATTTGGCTATCCAATTCTGACAGCTCACTGGGAACGGTGGGCTGTTCTTTTTTGCCGGCGCTGTCCCAACCCATAAGGAATGATGTCGTTACGCCGATTGCGCTTGCAATTTTTTCGAGTCGATCAATTGGAATCTTCTCCGTCTGCCCGGTAGCATACCGCTGCAAAGCAGACTTTGGAATACCTGTTTTATCCGATAAATCACCATAGGAGATATCCTTGCAAGTTATCGTTTCTAGGATTCTCTTTGAAATATCGCTCATAATGGCACCCCCCTTCTGCGTATAGAATAACACGGTTATCCCAAAATTGCAATACCGGAACAAAAAATTTTTTAAAATTGTCCCAATTTTGGGTTGACAAATGAGAAGAAGCGTGATAGTATAAAGGCGTCCCAAAAATGAGACGGAAGGAGGGCAAAGCATGTCGACGAACAAGTTAAAAGGGAAGATTGTAGAAGCGGGATTTACTCAGCGGTCTCTGGCTCTGGAAATCGGTATGTCCAAAAACACATTGAATTCCAAGGTGAACGGGAAGATTCCGTTTAACACTATCGAGATAGAGGCTATATGCGAGAAGCTAGGCATCACCGACCCGGCAGAAAAGGCACTTATTTTTTTACACTAATCGTCCCAAAAATGGGACATGCCTGAAAGGAGGCGAGGAAAGATGTGGGAGATTGAATTAACTGAAGAGCAAATCAAGAACCTGCGTGAAGCTGGGAAGTCCGGCAAAATCAAAGTCGCAACGGAGAAGGAAAGCTGTATTCACGTTCTCCGTGGGCTTATCAGCTATCACGAACGCATGACCATGGGTGACTTCCCGCAAAAGGACTTCTATGTGGACGCGCTCAAGTACGCGATCAAATGCGTGGAGGAAAACGGCGAGCAGTGACGGTACGGCGCGGATGTTAGATTACTTCATGCTTTTCTCGAATTGTTCTTTCGCGTTTTCCCAGCAGGAGCGGCATTCGTTACATTTATGATGCTGGTTGTCACAGCCATCAAAAACAAGAAACGACTTGCCGTCCCGTTCGGTTATGTGTGCAAAAACTTCTTCTTTTGTAAGGCTGAAAGGGCAAAACATTATCGCGCGGTACTGAATCTGGTCGTACATTCGCTTACCTCCATATGCCCCGCGCCGTACCAACACAATCATACACCCCGCCAAAAGAAACTGCAACATCGGAGATGAGATGGAACAAGACTGGAAGGAGGAAGCTTTTGATTTACGACAACATTAAACGGCTGTGCATTGAAAAAGGAATCACAATCTCCGCGCTGGAAAAGGCCTGCGGCATCTCCAACGGCACGATTAGAAAATGGGCGGATGGCATTTCGCCCATCAGAGTGTGCAACCTACTGGAGATCGCCAAGTACTTCGACGTATCTGTTAACGAGATCATTTCCAATGTCTTCGTCTTAAAAAAAGATGAATCTTAATGGGACAAGCCTAGAAGGGAGGCGGTTCTAAGTGACTGTGTGCCTGTTCGACAAAGAAAAAGGGGAAGCGATTGATTTTGACGACGTGGAAAGAGTAGTAACCACTACGGTAATCAGGAAAGCCGCTTGTACGTGCAGACCAGATTTTGATGTCGCCGTTTTCAGCGTTTACTTCGAAGACGGGAAACGGCTGGTATTTAGCCAGTCGGCCTATGCACTGGTAGCTGTGTTTAATTAAGGGGGGGTGAGACGATGGACAAGCCCTCATTTCCAAGAGGCCACGATCCGGCAAATATGGCTCCAAATTACGGGGACTACTTTGAGCAGGGACGGCGTTATAAGCCCAAGGGCATATCCGAGAAAAACAAGAAACACCTGAAAGACACGGTCGCTGTGCTTATCGGCTTTCTGCTCGGCCTTGTCACGCGCTTTTTCCTGGGACTGCTGCTGTAGCAAAAGCTGTTCTTGCCGGTGGGCATCTAACGTGCGCTGACCTTCCTGGCTCAGCTCGTAGTATCCATCCTCTATGTACGCCCGTGGCTGGGTAAGGGAGGATTCGTCCAGATAGCAGAGTATCTCCTGTTCCTTCTCTGTCAGGTTCTGGTACAGAAGACCGCTTTCCAGACGCTCCATGAGGGCGTATTGCTCGGAAGTGTAATCCATAGCGATCATCCTTTTTCGTCAGTTTCACAACCATCATACCACAGCAAAAGCAAAAATCAACAAATTTTGAAAAATTTATGAACAGAAAGGAGTTGAACCCAATGCCAAGAATCCGGCAGTACGCCGAGCGCTACGCGGCAGAGGATTTCTGGAAGGAAATCGACCGCTGCTGTCCCCTGGCGGGGATTCAGAGCGATAACGCTTCGGCGCTTGGGAAAAGAATCGGCGAGGGATACCAAAACCTGCTGAACTACCAAAAAGGAAAAACCGAAATGCGGGTAAGCGTCCTTCGGAAGCTGGTGACCACCCTCCACCCCAACCCGGCGGTGATCCTGAAAACCCTGGGGTACTCTGAGAGGGAGATACGGGCGTTTGCGAGGGAATTGCAGTGATTTGAAATCTACGGCAGAATGCCGAAATTGAAAGGAGTTATTTATGGGATACAAAGTTGGGGATAAGGTGCGGATTGTGAGCAAGAACCCAAACGCTATCGGATTCACCGACGCGATGGAAAAATACCTTGGCAAGACCTTAACCGTAATAAATGTGAGGGAAAGACCATATGGACTTTCCACCTACAACTTCAAAGAAGCAACAGTTGGAAATCCTTCGATGGATCTTCCTCGTAAAGTTTCCCATTGGAACTTCGCTGAAAGATGGATTTCTGGCCTTGCAGAGCCTGAGCGGGAACCCTGCACCGTGGAACTCCGCTTTGACGGGAAGATTACCACGGCCACGCTGAAACGTAGCGGACGGGACGTGAAGACCGCAGAAGCCCGGTGCAATCCGAAGGATACCTACAGCAGAGCGGAGGGCGCAAGGGTCGCCGTTGAGCGGCTGTTTGAGAAGAAGCGCAAGAAGGACAAGCCCAAAGAGAGCAAGCCGAAGATGTGGGACAAGTTCGTTGTCACGAAAAAGGACGGTAAGTATGGTCATCTCTTCAATACCGGTGAAATCGTAACGTTGATAAAGGTCATCAAGAACGGAAATTTAAGGCTTGTTAATGAAGCGGGCTTAGTTCAACTGCTTCCCCCGAGTGAGGTTCGCCCCTACAAGGAGAAATCCAAATGATGCCGAACGAGGTTGCCCAGCTTCGCACCATGGCGGAGATGAACCGCCGCTTGCGCCGGGAAAATGAGCATTTGCGGGAATCCCTTTTGATGGAATCGAAGGAAAGCAAGGCGTTTGACGATGAGAACGTGGAGCTTTTCTATGTTGTCCACCGAAATCATGCGGTCAGGGGGTGATGATATGGCAAGCAGAAGCAAACCCATGGATGCCCGGTGGGAGCCGGTGTCGGAGAACCGGAAGCCGTTCAATATCAGGGGATGCGTTTTCCGCGTCCTCCCATATGCGGGGCTGAATCTGGTGCTTTTCTGGTGGCAACAGGCCGATTTGCTGGCAGACAAGGCGGCAGTTCCCGCAATGTGGGTGTGCGCTATCCTGATGGGCGCCGGTATCGGCCGGTGCATCAGAGGGCGATAAAGGATACACATCTTAAAAACAGGAGGATTTCTAATGTACGATCCAAAATCAATTTTGCAGATGGCAAGGGGCGCGTTTCAGGAGCGCGTGGATTTGGAGATGGCGAAAGTCATTGATAATATCCTTGACCCCAACACCAAACCGACGCAGAAACGAAAGCTGACGCTCACAATCGAGTTTACACCGGACGATGATCGGCAGAACATCGGCGTCAGCGTTGCGGTAAAATCAGCGCTTGCGCCTACTACGCCCGCGAGAACAACCCTTTGGGTTGCTGGGGATGACAGCACTGGAGAGTGCCAGGTTGTCGAAATGGTGCCTCAGGTTCCGGGGCAGATGTCCATGGACGGAGAAGAGCAGGAAGCCCCCGCGTCTCTGAAAATAATCAAAATGGCCTGATAGGAGGAAAAAACAATGTTGAAAGAAGCAATCGAAAAAATTCAGGAACTATGTGCGCCGCACCTGTTCACGTCCGGAAACCATGATTTTATTGCGGACGCAGAAGGTGGCTATGCCGAGGTGAAGCCTGATCTGGAAATTGTAGATAATATCCAGCTTTCCAGCCTCGACGCCATGGTAGCGTTTGTAAAAACGGAGGCGGTACAGAGGTACAGCACCGTTTATATCACGGTTCCCGATCACAAAACGGTAAAGTGCTTCACCCACCCGTCTGCGGAACTGCGTAATAACCGCGAGTACCCGTACACTGCCAATGCGACCGATGTTCCCGGCTGGAATGAGAAGGTGTCCTTGCCGTTTGAAGAGGCATTGATCGCTCTGCGCACAAGATTCCAGCCCACGGCGGATACGGAGTATGCCTTGAAACTGCTATCCGATATCACCACAGGGAGCAAAGTCACGTACAACGACAATGGCATTGCTACCAGCGTTGTCACCAAGAAGGGCATCGACCTTCAATCCAATGCGTCCATTCGCCCCATTATCAAGCTGCGGCCTTACCGCACGTTCCAGGAGGTTGAGCAGCCGGAATCTCAATTTCTCATTCGTATCAATGAAAGAAACATTTCTTTCATTGAAGCCGACGGTGGCATGTGGAAGCTTTCCGCCCGGAATACGGTAAAGAAATACTTGGAAAAGGCGCTGGAATCCGAAATTCAGAGCGGGCACGTCGTGGTTGTTCTTTAATAAAAAGCCGCCCCCGATGTTACAGCACCGGGGACGGCAAGCGATATAAAAACTTTACCATTTACAGTATATCAAATGGAGAAAGGAAAGTCAATGGACGTTTTTGATAGCATGGAGCCGTGGCGACAGGCTGAACAGTTGGCGGCGGATGCCGACTTTCGGGAAGCGGCACTCCCGAAGTGTGCCAGGTGCGGATGTCCCATCACAGACAGCAAACTGGTATATATCCCGGCGCATGATGAGTTCTACTGCCTGGATTGCATCGATTCCATGACGGAGTTCAACGAGGAAGCGGAGGTGGAGTGATATGCCTAACTTTATTGACCGCACAGGGCAAAGGTTTGGAGGCTTGACGGTTGTAAGCCTATACAGCCGTTGCTCAAGGAAAGAAAACAAGCAAACACAGTGGCTTTGCAAATGCGATTGCGGCAACGAGGTTGTAGTTAGGAATGGGAACCTGGTTTCTGGCAACACAAAAAGTTGTGGATGCCTTAGATTCAAGTCGCAGGGAGCATATGTGCCAAACAAAAATCGTGTGTACAACTCATGGCACGCAATGAAAGCAAGGTGCTACTCTCCGTGTAACAACCGATACCATTTGTATGGAGGCCGTGGTATCCGTGTCTGTGATGAATGGAAGAGCTCTTTTGATGCTTTCAAAGAATGGGCTTTTTCCCACGGATATGCAGAAAACCTGACAATTGACCGTATTGACCCAGACGGGAATTATTGCCCGGAGAATTGCAGATGGATTCCACCGGAAATGCAGTCTTCAACAAGGAGGTGTGCAAAGCGTGCATGAAACAATTTCCTTTGTTTCGACGGCTGATATGCCCCATGAAGAATGGCTACGCCGTAGAAAGCATTCAATCGGCGGGTCTGACGCCGCAGCAGTAGTTGGCCTAAATCCCTATATTTCCCAATACGCCCTATGGGCGGAAAAAACAGGGAAAGTCCCTGGATTTGAAGGAAATTTGGCGACGGAGGTTGGAGCCTTCCTTGAGGAATTTGTTGCAAAAAAATTTGAGAGTGAGACAGGAAAGAGGGTCAAGCGCAGGAATGCTTTCATCTACAACAGCAAATACCCTTGGGCCCATGCGAACGTGGACAGAGTGATTGTTGGAGAGGATGCGCTATTAGAGATAAAGACCTGCGATTCCCTGAGTATGAGGAAATTCGCAAATGGCGAGTATCCGTCAAACTATTACGCCCAAATGGTGCATTACTTGGCAGTAACAGAGAAAAAGCGTTGCTATCTGGCTGTACTCATTGGTAACAAGCAATTTAAGTGGTTCGCAGTCGAGCGGGATGAAGCTGAAATATCCGCTCTGATGATGGCGGAAGAAAGCTTCTGGGAGAACGTACAGAGCGAAACGCCCCCGGCCATTGACGGCATGGATTCCACCATTGACGCCCTGAACGCAGAGTTCCCGGCCAGCGAGCCGGACACCGAAATGGATTTGACCGGCTGCGCCGTTGATTTGGCGATCATGGACGAATGCAGCCAACAGATCAAGGCGCTGGAAGAAAAGAAAGCAACCGCTCAGGCGCGTATCATGGAGACCATGGGAACCGTCGAGCGGGGCGGATACGGGAGTTACAGCGTCACATGGAAGACGCAGAAACGCTCCACGTTCGATAGAAAGAAGTGGGAGAAAGACCACGGAGAAATCCCACAGGACTATTTCAAATCTTCGGAAAGCAGAACTTTCCGGTTCAAAAAGGATGAACAATAATGGGAAAAACAAATATGGTAGAAATCGACACTTCCGCCACAAGAGAAGCCGTGTATGATTCCGGAAAGACGTTGGCAGTTCTCTCCGAGGAAATCGGGCGCTGCCCCAGCTATCTCAGCTACGCAGTCAATAAAGGGCAGATTCCGGAATATGCGTTCCGCAGGCTGTGTGTGCTCCTCGGTGTACCGGAAGGTGACCTGCTGAAAAAGCAGGCAGCTACCCCCCCTCAAAAAGTGGAGGCGGAAGCCGTTTCGGGCTGTGAAACCATCGGATACTCCGTAAAACTGGACGTCTACCCCAAAAAGGTACGGTTCGCGGTTCTTTTCAACGGGGAAGAAATCATTCACGCATGGAGCAGCGTCCGCGGGGCGCGGGAGCTTGACCTCATGCAGTCCATCAGCTACGCGGCGCATATGTGCTACAAGCAGAAAGAAATGAAAGTTATCGAGGAGGAAGAATAAAAAATGGCAAACATGATTCAGAACGCCGCCGCTTCCACACAGGCGGTAGCAAAAAGCAAGAAACCCAGCAGCATTCAGGACTACATTGAGGTTATGAAGCCCGCCATTCAGGCGGCACTGCCCAGCGTGATGACCCCGGAGCGGTTCAGCCGCATTACCCTGTCTGCACTGAGCGCCAACCCGAAGCTCAAGGAATGCACCCCTCAGTCTTTCCTTGGCGCTATGATGACCGCCGCCCAGTTGGGCTTGGAGCCGAATACTCCTCTTGGGCAGGCTTACCTGATTCCCTTCCGCAATCACGGCCAGATGGAGTGCCAATTCCAGCTTGGCTATAAGGGGCTTATTGATCTGGCCTACCGTTCCGGTGAGGTTTCCATCATTCAGGCGCACGCCGTATACGAAAACGACGAGTTTGAGTATGCCCTTGGCCTTGACCCGAAGCTGCGGCACGTCCCCGCCAAGAGCAACCGCGGCAAGCCCATTGCCTACTACGCCATGTTCAAGACCAAGGACGGAGGCTACGGATTTCAGGTTATGAGCATCGAGGAAGTTACCGAGCACGCGAGAAAGTTCTCTAAGAGCTTCGGGAATGGCCCATGGCAGACCAATTTTGACGAGATGGCAAAGAAAACCGTTCTGAAAAAGGTGCTGAAATACGCCCCGCTGAAATCCGACTTTGTGCGCGGTATGGCTCAGGACGGCACCACAAAGACGGATATTTCTCCCGACATGACAGATATCCCGGACATGACTGAGTACATCGACGTTGACCAGAACACCGGCGAGGTGATTTCTCAGGAGGTACCGGAGAATGCTTAACACCATCACCATTGCCGGACGCATGGTGCGAGACCCGGAGCTGCGGAGAACAAATTCCGGCAAGGCCGTGACCAGCTTCACGCTTGCCTGCGACCGGGACTTCAAGAACCAGCAGACCGGCGAGAAGGAAGTTGACTTTATTGAATGCGTCGCATGGGGCGGCACCGCCGAAATGGTGGAGAAGTATTTCCATAAAGGCCAGATGGCCGTTGCGACCGGCAGACTGCAGTTGCGGGACTGGACGGACAAGAACGGCCAGAAGCGCCGCACGGCGGAGATTTTGGTAAACAGTATCTATTTCTGCGGAAGCAAAGAAAACGGCTCTCAGGCCAACTCTGGGGCTGACAACGGATACAGCACACCGGCGTATCAATCTCCCGCCCCTGCGGCGAACTTCGCGGAGCTGGATGGAGAGGACGAACAATTGCCGTTCTAGGCCGGGAAAAGCAATCTTTCCCTAAAAAGATTGACAGTACAGTTTGCATTTTCCCTTGGCGGTGGGAGGTGAAACCGCCAACTCCAAAGGAAGGAGCGAAAACGTGGCAAAAGAAGTTTTCAGAATCGCCTACCCGAAGACCGGCGCGGAAAAGAAGAAGTGGGCGAAGGAGTACGGCATGAATGCGTACTACGCCGGGAAGCACTGGGCATTGCGGAAGAAAGACGCCGAGTTATGGCACTGGCTGACATTGGCGGCTATGAACGCCCAGGGCATTCGCAGAACACCCTTTAAGCTGCCCGTAGCCGTGACGTTCTACTGGAATGACCGGCTGGATATCGACAACCACGCAATTATGGGAAAGATGATCGTGGATGCCATGAAAGGCCGTGTCATCGAGGACGACAACCGGCGCTGGCTGAAAAGCGTTTCCCACAATTTCCACGACGAGGATTACATACAGGTTGAAATACGGGAGGTAAGGCCGTGACACAGTGTGAGCGTATCCTGCGGCATTTGCAGGACTATGGAAGTATCACCCAGGCCGAGGCTGTTACCGAGTACGGCTGTTACCGGCTGGGTGCAAGGATCTGGGATTTGAAAGCGCAAGGCGTACCCATCAAGAGCGAAACCGTCACCGGGAAGAATCGGTACGGAGAGCGGACGTGCTTTGCGCGGTACTCCATCATTAAAGAGGATTAGATAATGGCGATTGAATATTTCTGCGCTTATCACAGTTATCTGGACAGTATGGAGGAACTGAATGACACGGAGAGGGGGAGGCTTTTCACGGCTTGCCTAATCTACAGCAAGACGGGCGAAGCACCGCAACTCCGTGGTAATGAAAGATTCGTATTTCCAACTTTGAAAGCACAGATAGACCGAGATAAGGCAACATACGACAGCCGGTGTAAGAAAAACTCCGATAACATCCGCAAACGATGGAATACGGACGTATACGATGGCGAACAACCGTGTACGAACGATACCAAGACAAAGGAAAAGGAAAAGGAAAAGACAAAGGAAAAGGCAAAGGATAATTATATACCACCTTCGGTGGTTTGCGGTGAGCTGCCGAGCAGCCCCCCGCCTGCGGCGGTGCTTCCGCTGGTTGACGGAACGGATTTTGAGATTTCCGTGGAGACGGTTGCCGAGTTGTCCGGTCTGTATCCCGCCGTGGATGTAGCCCAGCAGTTGCGGAGTATGCGTGGCTGGCTTTTGGCAAATCCCAAAAACAGAAAAACAAAAGCCGGGATCATGCGCTTTGTCAACTCCTGGCTCTCCAGGGAGCAGAATTCGGCTAGACCTGCGGCAAACCAGAAGCCGGGCGGCTATACCAGCGGCGTTGACCGTCTGGCGGAGATGTACAGGGAGGAATTTGGAAATGGATAAACAGGAAGCGTACCAGATTCTCACGCTTTTACAGGCAAATTATCCCGATTCTTTCCGGGGAATGTCCAAAGAGGCGGCAAACGTGAAAGTCAATCTTTGGGCGGATATGTTCTCCGAGGAGCCATTTGAGGCCGTTGCCGCCGCTGCAAAAGCGTACATAGCCACGGACACCGGCGGATTTATGCCAACCATCGGGAAGCTGAAAGATATGCTCCATCGGATGCAGTCGCCCCAGCAGATGACGCAGATGGAGGCCTGGGGGTTGGTTGCGGGCGCACTGAGAAACAGCGTATACGGAGCGGATGACGAGTTCCGGAAGCTTCCACCGGCGGTACAGCGGACGGTGGGAAGCCCC